>OGDA01000744.1_pt1 | contig 14601 bp, 9 predicted proteins | sample 1570281 | NCBI WGS metagenome assembly OGDA01 (sample SAMEA2582184, study PRJEB24529) | metagenome
AAGGTCAGCGTGTAGCTGGTCGCTCCGCCGCCTGTGCCGCTATTGCGCAGAATCGTCAGCGTGTAGGTTTTAGTGCCGATCTCCACGACAATGTCGGTTGTGCCGCTGTTGGGGATGGCAACGGTTGCGCTGCCGCCGGTGGACAGAGCCTGTCCGTTGATGCTCACGGGCTCTCCGTTTCCAGACACCGCTGTGACTAGCGTAGATGTTGCTCCGCTATCATTTTGCAGCGTATAGGAATAGTTCGTTCCGTTGGCGGTAAAATCGCCGAGCCCCACTGCCAGACCTTCAAAGGTCAGAAGGTCATTACCGGGCACTGCGGCTCGCACCACTACGCGGGTGCCAAGCTTGGAGAAGGTGACGGTTTCCGTCCGGAAGGTTTCCCCGGAGATGGCACCGCCAATACTGGTCTTTTTCGTTTCCAGAACGGCCCCGGCAGCATCCAGCAGCGTGGCCACCAGCTCTGCGCTAGTCTGAGGCTGCAGGGAGTTGTTGCGCAGGGTAATGGCGGCGGTGCTGTGACCGTTGCCGTCGTTCCCCTGTGTCACATCCATCGTCAGCTGCTCTCCGGTGCGGGCCAGTGCGCCGGTCATATGGACGCTGGCCGCGCTGTCACTGCCGTCATACTCCGGGAGGCGCTGATTGCCTCCCGTTCCACCGATCTGGCCTTCCGCCCACGCCTCGGCGTACAGATAGGTACCCACATTGGGGATCTCGGTTTTGCCAATGGATGTCATATACCTGCCCAGATCATAGGTCAGGTCCAGTGTAAAGGTCCCCTGATCGATGCGGGCGAGGGCGCTGTCTTCGGAAATGGTGATTTCATTATCGCGAACCGATACGCCGTTTGTGGTGCAGGCTACCTCTGCAGGCTTGGTATGCAGATCATCCGCATAGAACGCAAGCTTCACCTCGCGGTTCTTTCCGTCGGCCAGCGTGGCGGCAGAGGAATTATAGAGGGTCATGCGCACCGTGCGCTTGCCGGCGCTCTCCGCAATCACTTCCATTTGCGAGATGCCAATGTCGGGATAATCCAGATACACTGTGCCGTTTTCGTTGATGCCGCCGGCGGCGGTGATGGTATAGCTCGGGTCGGTCACGCGGTCTCTCACATGGTGCCAGACGGTAAGGGTGCTGCTTTCATTGGGCAGCAGTTTTTCCGTAAGGGTGGCGGTTTCCCCGCTGCCAAGCTTGACCGTTAGGTTTGTCACATCGTTCAGCCCGGTGTTGCGGATGGTAAAGCGAATGGGTGTCAGGCTGTTCAGCGCCAGCGTTGCATAATCCACACCGATCTGTTCCACTGCCACCGCATCGGTGATAAAATTAGAGGTAGCGGTATAGAGGATCGTTTCCTCACCCGGAACGGTCACGCCGCCTATTACCTCCGGCTTTTCATCGTCATACCGGGTGGCCTGAATGGCAGCCTGCACCTGATTGCTGCCGCTGACATAGGCATCAAAGTGGTCAGCCAGCGTGCGATCCGGCAGCTCTGCCAGTTCCAATGGTGCGGAGAGCGTGTAGGTATTTGCGGCATAGCGCAGCTTGGCCGCCTTCAAAATGCCGTGATCTACCGCGCCGTTGGCGTCATTGACAGTCTCATTCCAGACGATGGTAAGATCATTGATGCTGCGATGATTCCCGCTGAGGGAAGCGAAGCGGAAGTCTCCGCCCACGACGGCGTTGCCGCTGCTGGTCAGGGCAGACAGAGAGCCGGGGAAGCTGTTGGACATGGTGCTTCCGCCGTCCACAGCCAACAGCTGGATATCGCTGCTGCCATCTCGGACACTATGCCAACCGATGACAAATCGGTCATCCCCGCCGCCGAAGTTGGCTGCAACGACCTGGGGGTTTTCGTCAAGATTGCTGTCACGGGTTGCCAGCATGGCTGTACCGGGAGTTCCGTTAGCAGCCACGGTACAATAGGCAATCTCGTAGTCGGAGGTATCTCCGGTTTCGCTGCGGTCCAGCGAGTAAACCGCCATAGCGGTTCCGTCGGGCAGCATGGCCGCCTGCAACGCCTTCACGCTGCCAGTAGCACCGTTATAAAGCATTTTGGCCTCGCTCCAGGTGCCGTTATTCCTGTCATAGCAACGGTACATGATACAATCTCTGGTAGTGAAGTTCAGCAGGTTGTTGCTGCCCTGCGTACCGGGATCGGGGGTGTAGACGCTGCGCCAGAACACGATGGCCTTGTTGCCGCCCACTGCCGTGGCTGGGGCCAGATCCGGCGTGCCGTCGTTGGTTAGACGGGTGGAAGTCCAGGTTGTGCCGTTATAGACGGACGCTACGATCTCCGTGCTGTTCATCAGCAGGTTTTGCTCTTCCAATGTCACGGGATCACCGGCATTTTTACCAGGCAGGTCGGTGCCCATGCGAACCCAAGCCGCCGCCGCGAAGCTGTCAGTGCCGGACAGAGAAACGCTCGTGTCGCCGTAGCCGGGGAACCCTGTGGGATCGGCAATTTGGCTGGAGACAGAATAGGCGCCGCCATTAAGGGTGGAGAAATGTGCCCGGCTGGCGTAAATATTGCCGATGTTGCCGTCGTTGATGTAGGCCAATACCTTCCCGTCATCGCTGAGCTGTGGATAGGATGTGGGGTTGGCATTGGACTGGATGTTTTGCAGCCCATTGGTGGAGTTCAGAGAGAACAGCATCATCCGCCGCTGGGGCTGGCCCCAAGTACGGGCATATTGCTCCAGATAGTCCCGGCTTTGGAGCGTCGCACTGGCAGAAGCCACCTGCATTCCGCTCTGGGCCGCCGCCATCCGCAGCGAGGCAAGGCTCAGCCCACTGGTGGCGCTATTCCAGTAGTCGTCGATTGTTTTCCAGTTATTAAAAGTCTTGGTGGCTCCAAAGGTTCCGGAGGCGATCACCGCCTCGTAGGAGATAAACAGGAAGGTGGCCACAAATTTGATTCCCACTTCGCTTTGGATCCCCAGGGCCTGACCGTTGATCTGGCGCTTTGTCTCGTCGGCAAGATAGGTGCGGGAAAGGAACTTATTCTGACTGTCCACATCCAAATTGCCGAATAGGCCGATCTTCAGCGCCACGATCGAATAGTCAAAGCCAATGCCGCCAAACGCGTGGACATAGGCGTTGATACGCAGCGTGGTCAAAAAGTCATTCACTGCCGTGGCCGTGGGATCGCTCCAGGCAAGCTCTGTGCCCTGTCCCTGCTGGCCGTAGCGCACTGCGGTACGGAAATCCAGCTGAATGGCACCGCCCAGCTCAAAGGTTGCTGTCAACGGCACGGGGCCAGCCATGGCGTTCACGCTGAAGGAGAAGCCCACGCCAACGCCGGAGGTAAAGCCGCCGCCTACGGTGAAAACCTCCCACTCCTTTTTTTCGGCGTTATAGCGGATCTCCGCTTCGTAAAAGCCCTCCAACTGCAAGTTGAGATCCGTGTTGGTGACCTTGCCAGCCATGGAGTTGGCTTTGTATTCCCCCTTGGGATCATAGGTGCCCTGGGCCATCTGGCTCAGATCTCCGGTCCCGGGCACGCCCACTTCCAGGTTCTGCGTCAGCACATTCGCACCCAACGCCACGCCGTCCTCGGAATAGTCGAAGTCCTCCATCTCCAGCGTATTGTACCCTGCCCAAATCATGGCACGGAACACGGAGGGATCTTCGCTGGGGGTGATGATCATTTTGAACACGGAAGTGTCCACCGGACCGCTCAGATCATCCAGCCGTCCGGTCAGCACCTTGAGAATGTTGCTATCGCCCACTCCGCCAATGTCAACGTCATTCACTCCACTGGAGGCTCCCATCGTCGCCAGAATACCGGTGACGCGGTCATCCTCTGTCACCTTGGGCACTCGGGTCAAATCAACGACCCGGAAGGGCATTATTTTCTCCTGCAGCAGGCTGCCGTTCAGGCTCAGCTGCGTTTTCATACCCACATCCTTGCCGTCGGCGATCCATCCAGAGGTGGTCATGGTGGCCTCGGTGAGGGTCAGATCGTTTTCTGCTACAGGGATGGATGAGAAGGGATACTGCTTGGTACTGCTGCTCTGGGCGGCAGGAAGAACGCCGTATTCGTCCGCCAGCTTGAGACTGTAATTCTTCGCGTCGGCAATCTTCTCGCCCCAAAGGAACATGGTGGTGTGCAGGGTTGCTGTTTTAAAGCTGCTGTTAGGGCCAATCTTCCCGGTCGAGCTGCGGACATCCACTTTCTGACCGTTGGCAAGACCGTAATCAACGCTTTGCGCCACAATGAAGGGCTTGTTTTCCTCCCCCGCCGGCACGCGCTCCAGAGAGACAACGCCCTCTGCGGTGCGCATTACATCGTCCACGCCCAGCTTGCCGTTGACGGTCAGCAGCAACGGATAGTACTGGTCGCCGTCAATTGCGCTGATCTCCAGAATGTACTCCAGCTGATCCAGAGCGGAAAGCGCCGTGGTGTTGCTCTCGCCCTTTTCGGCCGACCAGAACTGGGTGGAATCCAGATAGACGGTTATAGTTCCCGCCGCATCCGTGGTATAGATGCCGCCGGTGGTGCCGTCGGCAAGTGCTCCTGCCCTGGAGCCCAGCAGAGCTGTCTGGCAGTAGCCTCCGTTTTTATAAACGCCGCCGCGAACGGTCACCGTCTTGTTCGCCAGCGGATCGCCGCCCGGCGTGATGAGCGTCACAGATGCCCGGGCGACTCGCCGAAGGCTGAAGGTATTCAAGGGATAAAGCTGCAGTTTTGTGGCATCCCGCTCGCCGGAACGCAGATTTTCTTTATAGATGGTGCCCAGATAAATATCCGCGCCGGAGCCGGACCGCAGAGACACCTCACTGTCGATTCCGTTGGGTTCGTAAAGCGCCAGCACGCCTTCACTGTTGGTCGTGACCGTTTTGGGCACACCTTTGCCGTCGGTGTATTGCAGCGTAGTTTCCGCCGCAGGCGTCAGCTGGAAGAGATAGAACTTATTTTGCAGCGTTTTCGCTGTCACCTGTACGGCGGCGCTCATGCCCGTGGCGGCATGGGTAGCCGTGACGGTTGCGGTGCCGTTGGCCAAGCCGGACAGCGCCATTTTGGTTTCGGGAAGGTAGGAATCAAAGGAGAAGTTTCTGATGTCCTCATACAGTCCGCCCTGCTTGTAGTTGACGGAAATGGCATTGTTGTTACTGGAGAGCCACCGGATGCCGTCTTTAAAGGAGTTCCATCCGTACTCGTCATAGTTGATGCCGATGTACTCGATCAGCCCCAACTCCTGGCGCAGCTGCAAAATTTTAGCTGTATCGGTGGGCAGGGGGCCGCTGACCTTGGAGGTGTTGTCCATGGTCAGCGCAGAAATCGTGTCTCCTTTGTCGTCCTGCACCTTCAGTGCGTCGGCATCGTAGACATACAGGGGGAAGGAGTCGGTGCTGGGAGATTCCTCACCAGGATTCTCCACGCTCAAAACCACTTGATAGGTGTCCTTTAGATTGCCGGCTTTCACACTCTGTAATGGCAGGGAGTAGCTTCCGGAGGTACCGGATAGGCGCTCACTGGCCACCTCATGGGTGTTGTTGTCCTCTGTGACCCGGGTAATGGTCAGCGTGGGCTGTTGAGAGGCGCCGGTAGTGGCATTTTCCACCGACCAGTCGATATTGACGGCGCCGTCGGTATCCTTGAGGTAAATGCTCTGGTGCGGTGTCAGCTTGGCCGTGGCAGGTGGTGCCTGCACGATGATCCAGGCAAGTGCCGACAGGCGGACGTCCTCACCCCCGGCGTTGGGGTGCGGCATGGAGACCAATACCGTGTAGGCAGGGGCATTGCCGTTGGAGAGCTTGGAGAGCACATTCTCCCCGATCCGCACGCTGTTTTCATCTTTGCCGGCGGTATAAGTCGCAACGGGCTTGAGGCCGCTCAGCGCCGCCTCATTCTCGTAGTTGCCCTCATACAGGTCAATCCTGTAATCGAACTCTTTGTTCGGTGCCATCAGCGCGGCATTGGAGCTCCACAGCACGGTGGCGGGCTGATTTACCCGCGTCACGATGGACGAGCCGCCGGGAATCACCAGTGCCAGGGAATCGCCTGCCGTCACGGTATAGGGCTGTGACTGGCCCGTCACATCATCGGCAGGGTCCTCAGTCCCGTTGTCCGCCGTAAAGGTAAAGGTGACGGTTCCCACCTTGGTTCCTGTGGTGGCGACAAGGCCGGTATCCTCGTCGATGGTGGCAATGTCCAGGTCATTGCTGCTCCATTTACCGGTGGTGTAGCTGGCCTGCTCACCGTTTTTCCCCAAAACCTTGGCCTGAAGCGTGGGGCGGGCGGAATCGGCGAGGGAAATCGTATAGTCGGCGTCATTCGTTTCCGGGACTATGGTCACCGTGTGCGCGGAAACTTTCTTTGCCACCGTGAACTGCCGGGTCAGGGGAAGAACATTCACCCAGTTAGGAGAGTCTTTCGTGCCCTCGTTGGCCTGCAGCGTCACCGTATAGGTGCGGGTGTAAGCTGCGGGTGCGATTGCATAGTTGCTAATGGTGAAGGCTTCCTTCTCTGTGTCCAGATAGACCTGCAGATGGATTGTTTCATCCGTGGAGTTGTCCCTCAGTTCGAGACGGAAGGGGGCTTCCTTCGGCTCTGTGCCTTCCGGGATGTGATAATCGCTGTATACGGTCTTGTAGGCCTGCTCCATGTTGGCCTGCATCGTGAACGATGCCTTGCCGTTGGCGTAGTCGGCGGTCAGTGCGGTGGGGGCGTTGCGCATCAAGACGCTCTCCAGCGCAACGCCGGTAATCGGCTCGCTTAGATAGTGTGTGGGATCCAGCGTATGATCGAAAACATCCTTCACGCCGGTCATACCATTGACGGTGACCGTGGTGGCATCTGTATCCTGCACTGGGTACCAGAGCATTGCCGTGACGCCGTAGTCGTTCATGGAAAGCGCAGCGGCGGTATACTCTTCGCCGTTGATGGTCACGCTGGCGTTTCTAAGATCCACGAACTCGCTAAAGGTAACTGTGATGGGCACGTGCTGTCCGCTGGCATAGGTTCCCGCCGGGGCCGTGACGCTTTGAATGATGGGCTTGTCCGTGTCCACCAGCTTGGCGGTGACGTTGCTGTTCTTGGTGGTGGCCCAGGAATTTTGGATTTCGCCCTGTACACTTTTCATATACAGTCGGAAGGGCAGCCAGTACTGCTGATCCCCTCTGTTTTGCGTGGTAGACTGCAGGGAGATGCTGACTGTTTCGCCCTTGTTGATCGTACAGTTCAGCGCTTTTGTTCTGTTGTTGCTGAGCCCCAGAGATTCTTCATTGAACTTGTACTCCGTCAGATAGAACGGGGCAAAGGGCTGGTTTTTATACCAGCCATACGGCGCATCGCCAGTATAGGCAGCTTTTTCGGTACTCCAGTTAAACTCGATGCTGGCGTCGATTTGGTATGGTTGATAAAATGGGTCGGAGCCGACGGGAAGCACCGAGTTGCGAGCGCCATCCAGAATTCTGATGGTATCGCTTAGCGCAACGAAGTCCGGATTGTTGGCACCGAGGGCTGTAGTGTATTCATCTGCCAGCAAAGGAATATACATATCCCCCTGTATTGTGTCTGTACTTTCGTATCTTTCCTCATAGTTCGGCGCGGTCATTGATGTTTGTATTGTGGGGACGCCAACCGTCTTTATTAGCTTGAGCTGACAGTGGTCGGCATAGCTGGCGCCGTCATAGAACACCAGATTTTCCGCATCGTAAAATTCAATCATCCCCAGCAGGTCGCCATAGGAATAAGAATTCTCGAGCCAGGCTGGGTTCCCTCCTTTGGTTTGAACCTTGACAGTGATTTTCTGACCACCTAAACTGTAGCCGTCTACCGCATAGGTCAGCCTGTAGGACCCGTCGCTTTGCTCGACCCCACTCACCGCGCCTATCGAGACCTCCACATTGGTGATATAATCGCTGAGCTGGCCTTTTTGAATGCGGTAGGAAAAGCCGACCGGTTTTCCGCGGTATACAGTAAAAGTCCCGGAGTCCCAGCTGTTGTTTACGAGCCTCTCCAGCGTTAGGCTCGTCATGCCGCTCATATCCACCGTCTCAACGCCCTCAGGCTTTGTGGCAAAGGCGGAATACCGCAAGCTGATGCCCTGCAGCTCCAGCTGCTCCATCAGGCTATTGAGATTCTCCAGTGCTTCCCCGGTAAACTCCCTGCCGGAGAAATAGGTGTCCTTGATCCGCTGCAGCTCCTGTTCGATTTGGATCATGGTCTTCAAATCGCCCAGCGCCACCGGAGTCCCATCCACGTCGGCTATACGGGTGAGATCCGTGGCGGGATTTTCCAACAGCTCCATGACAGCCGCCAGTGTCAACACCCGGCCGTCCAGCGTGATGGTTTGATCCACCTTAAAATTGCCGTCTTCATCCAGTAGCCCCAAAGCGTTCAGCATGGAAAGCACCTGGTCGCTGCTGCCGCCAGTCAGGGCGGAGAGCTGCTCCAAAATCGCCTGATTTTCCTTGGGCGTGTTGCCCAGCGAATCGCTCACCGCTGCAAACGCCGCTGTCGGCAGCATGGTCAGCACCATGCAGCAGACGAGCAGTATGCTAAGTATTCGTTTTTTCATTGGCTTTTCTCCTCCTGTTCGTGTCGGTTCGGTTTGTCCGCCCCGCCTTTTTTCTGGTTTTCTCTGTTTCTGAGCCGGAAGCACAGCGCGGTGAACGCTGCCGCCGCGGCAAAGGAGACAACGCCTACCAGCACATAACCGCCCGCGTCCTCCCGCAGCAGCATCGCGCCGAACACGCCCCATGCTTCCGGTTGCCCCGGCCCGACGACCGTGCCCGCCGCCTGCATCAGTGCCGCGAACAGCAGCATACACATAGCGCTCAGTCCATAGATGCCGCGCCGCTGCCTCCGGCGGGTGTTTTCCCGCACCCGCTGCTTGACGAGTGCGACCCGTCTTGCGGTATCGTACATTTCGTTTGAATCCCCTTTCCGGTTTGTCTGAAACTGTGGCCTAAAAACCCTTTCACTTATATAGGTACAAAAAATCGAAAAAACTCTCACCCAAAGCGCAAAACTTTTCAAAAAAATTTGAGAGCCGCCAAAAAGCAGCTCTCAAGGAGGGAATGTTCGGTTATTTTCTCCGCGATAAGCGGAAAGCGGACAGCTTTCCCGCCGCCACCAGCAGCACCGGCAGGGCGTAGGCCACATACTGCGCCGCGCCGCCGTAGGCGATGAGCAGATTATAGATGGCGTGGAGGGTGATGGCCGCGCCCAGCAGCCCACAGGTGCCTGCGATCTTCAGCCACGTCCGCTGCCACGTGTATGCAAGGCCACCGCCGACGATCAAGCCGCAGAGGACGTGCATCGCGCCCGTGCCGAAGCCACGGAAGAAGATGAAGGAGAAGCGGTCCGCGCCGTTTTGGATCAGATAGCACACATTTTCGAAGGTGGCGAAGGCGAGGGCGACCGTGATGGCGGCGGGCTTGATCTTATCCCCCTCCGGCTCGAATACCAGAAGATAGAACACCAGCGGCAGCAGCTTCATCATTTCCTCCACCACCGGCGCAATCTCCGCCGTGGCGGCAAGGGCGTCCGCCTGACATACCGCCGCGAGGAAGGTGTTGATATAGGCCGAAAGCAGGCACACCCCCATCCCGGCAATGCAGAACAGGAAGAAGCGAAGCTGCCGCCTGCCCATGCACAAAGCGGCCACCAGCAGCGGGGACACCATGCAGATAAAAATATTCTCGATGTAGGTCATGCAGCCACCGCCTTTCTCGTGGCGGGCAGCAGCCCCAGAATCGCAAGCGTCAGCAGCATATCACACCAGAAGGTGGGGCTTGCCGGTGAGGTTTCCGGCCAGAAGCAGCCCACCGTCCAGAGCAGATACTCCGCGAACGTAAAGCACAGCACGCCGATGTGGAAGTACCGCGTATTCCACGCCGCGCCCGTCTGCGTTTTCGCACAAGCAATCCCCCGAATGGCGCAGAAGGAGAGCCATATCATCATGCCGCACCAGATCAGGTTGGAGAGAATATCCCCGAAGATGCAGTAGAACGCCAGCAGCGGCACACCGAACGCAGGCGCGAGCCACGCCCTGCGGCAGCGGAAGCCCCGCTCATCTGCTCCCGCCAGAGTGGCCTGCAAAATGCGCAGGAAGATGAGGCTTGCCACCCAGCCGAACTCCGACACATAAAAGACTCGCGGTGTGGTATTGAACAGCAGCAGATACAGCGTCCAGTAGAGCGCGCCAAGGGCAAAGCAGCCGTAGAAGCACAGCAGCAGGAAATATGCCTGTCGTCCGCTTTTCCGGTAGGATATGCCCGAAAGCAGCGCGCCGACGAACGTGGTCAGCAATTGCAGCAGGTTCTCAATCAGCTCCATGAATCCCCTCGCGTTCTTTGTTCTGATCGTCCTCCCGGTTCATCTGCCGCAGCCGGAAGCACAGAACGGTCACACACACGCCGAGTAAAAACGCCAAAAGCCCGATGACGATGTATCCCAAAGCCGCGCCGCCGTGAAAGATGCTTGCCGCCGTTTCAAAGCCAGAATAGTCGCCTGTCTGGATATTTGCGGCGATGCCGGGCATGGCGAGGGACGCGCCGATGAGCAGCGCGAGGCACGCCGCCACGGCGGAAGCCATGGTGATCGTATTGCGCCGCAGCCGTTTCTCTCGCTCAATTTTGGCGATGCGCCGCTTCGTCTCCGCAACGCGCTCCTCATGACTCCGCATTTGTGATCCCCTCCCGTTCTAAGAGCCTTCGCAGGCTCTCTTTTCCGCGATATACCATGTTGGTGATCTGTTTTACCGTTTTTCCCGTGACCTCCGCCGCCTGCGCGTAGCTCATATCCTCAAAATAGGTGAGATAGAGGACTTCCCGATAGTCCGGGTTCATTTCATCCATGCAGAAATGCAGGATGCGGTTTCGTTCCTCCGTCCGGATGACCTCCACCGCCAGCAGCTGCCCGTCCGGCTCGCCGGTCAGCTCGTCCAGACTGAACAGGGGCTTTCGTTTGCTCTTATGGCGCAGTGCCATGTGGCGCGCGGCCTTATAGAGATACGCCTTGAAGCCGCCGTCCCGTATCTTCGGCTTTTTTGTGAACAGATAGGCGAAAACATCCAGCATCAGCTCCTCCGCCTCGTGAACGTCGTGCAGATAGCCGTCAATATACAGGGTCAGGGGGTCACCGTATTTTTTCATCAGAGCATTAAGCCCTTCGTCATCGCCGCTCAGATATTGGCGATACAAGCTCTCATCGCAGGTCATAGCGTTCACTTCCTTTTTGCGGATGCTAAAATGCAGAGGGGTATCCGTCAGATGCTTGTCCTGTCGGGATCGCGGTGCTGTTCCTGAAAGCGCGGGTCGGACGGCTTTTCCGCATTTTCCGGGATCGCCCATGAACGTCCGAACCGGGACGCGCCGGGAATCCGCCCTTCGGCGCAGTATTGGTTGACCCGCCGCTCTGACACGGCCCAACGGTAGGACGCCTCCCGAATGGAGATATAGCCCTTGATCCCGTTCATACCGTACCTCCGCATGGATAATACTCAATACAATACATTATATATGAATATCCGAAGAAACACAAGGCGTCCGGCGAAGTGTTCAGAGAAAAGTTGCGGATAAGGTTGATTTTTTGAAAAAATCCTCCGAAATCTGGCCAAAACGCCTTGTTCAGATTGTAGTATGGGTAGAGGGGGAAAACGGGAGCACGGAGTAGTCAGCAAGCACAGCAAGCGAGTACCCGCTTGCGGATTTTGCGCTGTTCAGGTCCCTTGCCCGAACAGTCAAAATTGCTTGCTGGGGCGCGGGGCTCCGGTGGAGACCTCAAAGCGTGAAACGCTTTGAAGCGCTGACCGAGCCGACAGGCGAGACCCCAGACCCTTATGAGAAACGGAGGCTGCCCATGGCAAACCGAAAGCGGAACATTCAGATGAAGTTCTATGTGACGGAGGAGGAAAAGCGGCTCATAGATGAAAAGATGGCGCAGCTCCCCACACGTCGGTACGGCGCGTATCTGCGGAAGATGGCTATACCCTTTTTACTCAAGTCCCGATTGAACCCTTCTTTCAATTGGGGCTTGACTTTTTATTTGCAGGCTCCGATCTCCGCTGCCGTACAGGTCATGGTTGACGAGGGATGTGTAGTAGCTGTCCATCGTGACCGGCGCGTTATACAGCGCCGCCAGCAGATATTTCTTGATATTGCGGACATAGGTGGTGTTCTCCCGCATCCGTTCCAGCACATACTCGATGTGGGAGCTGCCGATCTTCAAGAACCGGGACTTCACCACCTCGGCGGGGGAGTCATCCCCGGCGATACGGATCATCTCCCGGTTGGAGCAGACGGTATCCACCATGAGCTCCACCAGCTCGTCCAGACGGTCCCTGTCCAGCTTTTCATCCTGGGTGAGGATATCGTAGTCGATATTCTCCCAAATGATCTCCCGGTAGCTCTCGCGCTCCCGCATCCTGTCCTGCCCGATCCTGCTTTTTTCTCTGGGGGTAGGGGGTCTTGATGGGATAGGACCTGATCCTTGCGTAATTGATAATTCTTTATTTTGTTCTTTCGTATTTAATTGGGCGGGGTTCTCCTGATTGGGGCATCCAACATTGGCTTCACTTGTATTGGATTTTCCCGTATAGGTTTTTCCCGAACAGGCGCGGGCGTCTGTGCCGGCTCCTTCGGCTGCTCCAAAATGGTGTACTCGATGGAGCCAAGCTGGCCGTTCTCGTTGCGGACGCGCGCCCGGACGAGATAGCCGTGCGCCTCCAGCTCCCGGATCCCGCCGCTGCTGCTGTCGATGCCGTCCTTGCAGATGCGGGCAAGCCCCTTCATGGTGTAGTCCCAGTTCTCTGGCAGCGACAGCATGAGGGACAGCAGCCCCTTCGCTTTCAGGGACAGCGACCTGTCCCGCAGGTGGTAGTTGGACATGACCGTGTAATCTCTGGTCTTTTTGATGCGGAAAACTGCCATATCCGGCGCCTCCTTTCTCTGTTTTTGAAAAGTGTTGATTTTGACGCAAAAAAGCCCCTGTCCTGTCTCCCGGACGCTTCCCATGGGAAAACACCCGCGCCGCCTTTCAAGCGGCGCTCTGAGAGGAAAAAACAGAGGTTTTCGCACCCTAATTGATACATTTTTCAGGCGGGGATAGGTACGGATATGAAAAAACGCCATAGGGCGGCTGCCTATGGCGTGGGGACAGGAAAAGGGCACTGGTTTTCACATCAGCGCCCTTCGTACCTGTCAGTATGAGATTTTTTGACTTCGTACCGTGTTCCCTGCCTTTGAAAACATTGATTTTACTGACTTTCTTATGTTTTCTTATTAGGAGGCGAGGGAAACCACCGCTTTTTGACTGAATTATTGCTTGAGCTTTACGTTGTTTCTGATGGTGCGTTCGCTGCGCGGACGGTTCGTCAGGCGTTGCAGCACGGCGCTGATCTGCCCCTCGGCGGCTTCGACCTCGGCATGGAACGCGCGGGCGGAGACGCGCAGCGCCCCGTGGCCGAGGATGATGACCTGCTCGGGGCCGTCGGATGTCGCCACGCGCACGCGGCGTTCGCGGCGCAGCTCGTAGGTCGCGCGCTCGATGTAGGTGCCGGAAGGCGTTCTGCCGGGAATGTCGATAGGCTCCGTCTCTTTCTGATAGCAGCCCATGACTGCCGTGGTCATGGCAAAGAGAAGGACGGCCATGCAGATGATCGGACGAATGATTCTTGTGATTCTTTTCATAATGCTGTCTCCTTGCCGCGCTGGGATAGCGGCGCAGCTCAAAATGTCATTGATTTGTTTCTTGTAGCGAAAAGAGAACAGCGCAGCTTCGAGGCGAGATGCCCGTCCGCTGCGCTGTCCGATGTTCGCTTATGGGGTCATGTCAGCGGCTTTGATGTTTAGCCGTATGTCAGCCGGTCACTTCTTGCAGCGCCAGAGGAAGGTCACGATCTGCGCTCTGGTGCAATCCGCATTGGGGCTGAATGTGGTGTTGGTGGTTCCCTTGGTGATGTTCTCCTTGACCGCCCACAGTACCGCATCAGCATAGTAGGCGGTGGACTTTACATCGGCAAAGGGATTGGCCGTACCCGCTGCCGGGGACTTCTCGGAACGCCACAGGAACGCGACAATCTGGGCGCGGGTGCAGGTCATGTTGGGGCTGAACGTGGTGTCGCTGGTGCCCTTGGTGATGCCATTCTCCACCGCCCACAGCACAGCGTCGTAATAATAGCTGCCCACAGGGATGTCGGCGAAGGGCATGGTGCGGGTTTCGGGTTCGGGACTGCCAGCGGTGCGCCACAGGAAGGTCACGGCCTGCGCACGGGTGCAGATGCCGTCCGGGGAGAAATGGGTATCATCGGTTCCCTTGGTAATGCCGTTTTCCACTGCCCAATCCACAGCGTCCTCATAATAGCTGCCGGTGGCTACATCCACAAACACGCCGGTCTGGGGGTTGCCGTTGGCTTTCATAAAGATGACCTCGATGGTATGGGTTCTGCTGACATTCTCAAAGGTGTAGGACTTCACCGCGCCGATGCTCTTGCCGTCGATCTTGACGTTGGCGACAGCATAGCCCTTATCCGGGGTGATGGTGAAGGTCTGATCGGCTCCCTCACGGACGCTGACATTGCCGGAGGGAGAAATGGAGCCGCCAGTCCCGGCAGTTGCCTTGGTGGTGTAGTAGCTGTAGCCGCTGCTTCC
>OGDA01000745.1_pt1 | contig 14595 bp, 8 predicted proteins | sample 1570281 | NCBI WGS metagenome assembly OGDA01 (sample SAMEA2582184, study PRJEB24529) | metagenome
GTTTCAGGCATCACCGCCAACCGGATCCACTCTTTACCCCCTGTAGATGATTCGACATTATAGGTACCGAGGAACTCTTTCAGATAATAGCGGCTGACAGCCTGCTGGATATCACTCAAAGTAATTCCCAATCGTCTCAGTTGTTCGCTATCATACTCCAAGACCCACTCCATGGGAGTAGCTCCGCTCAGGTCTATCTTATAGATGCCCTGAATCTGTGCCAGTCTTGTTTTGATATGCTCATCGGCATATTGCTGAATCAAGATAGGAGTAGAAGGAGCGTTGAGTGTAAACGACATAAAAGGGCGGGAAGCATTCTCGTCCGGGCGCTTCATCCTGATATAAGGATAGCTCACTCCATCGGGAAGCTGCGGCCAGGTCTGCCGGATAATGGTAGAAGCCTCAAAACGTACCGCATCTATATCCGCATACTTATCCAATTCAATGGTGATGCTTCCCGAACCATTATCGGAGGTAGAATAGATATTCTTTATGCCCTTGATACGTGCCAACATAGCCTCCAGTTTACTGGTAGCCTCTATTTCCACCACCCTCGACGAAGTACCGGGCATACTGAACTGCACCGTAAAACCGGGCAGGGTTCTCGAAGGGTTCAGCTTTACGGGAAGCAGGGGGATTAAGGCCAGACCGATCAACGCCACGCATATAAAGGCGACAATCAGCGTAAAAGAAGAGGCTTTCGTCTGCGTTTTTATTTTAGAAGGATTATCCATCGTTTCAATGTTAGTTAGCACTATCGCACCAATTGTCCTCCCGCATAGTCAAACTTGTCAGTCAGCGAGATTCCGGTAGCAAAGTCATGTAACGTCAGTTTACGTATCTTATAATAGTTCAGCCAATAGTTTTGCAAGGCTGAAATGTAATTCTGTTGTGCCTCTTGCTGACGGTTCAGAGACAGGGTCAGGCTGTTGATATCTGCTTTCCCGATGATAAACCGCTGACGAGTCTCGTTATAAGCCAGGATAGAGAGGTCTAGTGCTTCTTCGGCACTGGTGATCATATTCTGTTGAATATTGAAATCGTTCACAGTCATGATCACTTCTTCGTCCAGGCTGATTTCATCCTGGCGGGCAGAAGTTTTCACCACATTCAGGTTATTGCAGGCCATGTTATATTTACCTTTCCTTACCCCCCAGTCAACCAACGGAATACTGACACTGACCGATACCAAGTCCTGCTGCATGGGTTTGTGGTACACATCTCCAAAATTATCAGCCACCTGGTTGAAACCGATACTGGCATTCACGCTCGCATTGAAACGCGACTCTTTTTTCGTCTTGTCCACATTGCGTTCGGCTTCCAGTACGTTCTGCTTTAACCCCAGTAACTGAGGATTGTTTTCATGTGCCATCTGCAATGCCTTGTCCACCGGTATCACCAATTCCTGAGGCCGGACAGGCAAGTCGATATCGATAACCGTATTCTTATCCAGGTTCAGGAACGAAACCAGTGAAAACATGGCGCGTTTCAGGGCACTAGCCTTGTTCTGCAACGTATTGCGTGCATTCACCACATCCAACTTCAGGGTCAATAAGTCGGCTTTCGAGATGGCTGCTATCTTCTGGCGTTGCACACCGATACTATAAAGCGTATCCGAAGAAACCATATTCTCCTTGGCCAGGTTATACTCGGCCTGCGCCATAGCCAGGTTAAAGAAATACGTAGTGGCCTGCACGGATACGGCTTCCACATTATACACAAACTCTTTCTTTACTTTTTCATATTTCAAGGGTTCAATCTTTCTCTCCCACTTGAACGAATTATATCCGACCAGGCTCTGTGAATATCCCAACCGGATAGGTACACTGGTAAAATGCGTTGTCTTGTTCCCACCAAAACTACGCATATATCCCAATTGCGATTGCAGGTAGAAAGTACCGCCGGTCAAATCGAAGTTCTGCTGGATAGCCAGATTACCCGATGCATAGAACGACTGTTGGCTACGATAAACATCCAAGTCCTTTTCCGAATCGTATCGCTTGGTGATATCCCGGTTATACTCGGCAGGAGTCATATTCAAAGTAAGGCTCGGCAGGCGATTGGCCTTGTAAGTCCGATACTCCCAGTAACCGGAAAGATACATATTCTGCGTACGGAATGCCTCCAGTGAACTGTCATTGGCCAATTGTATCGTCTTCTGCAAATCGAGTTTTATATGATCCTGAGCCTTCGCTACAGAAGCCCCAAACAGCAAGGCTGCTATTACTATATAATATCTTTTCTTCATATCTATCGTTTTTCTTTATTTCTATAAATAAACCAATACAACAAAGGGATGATGAACAAACTCACCAGGGTACCGATTGTCATAGTACCTATCATGGCTATGGACAGCGGTTTCTGAAGTTCGGAACCAAGGTCGAACGAAAACAGCAACGGTACCATTGCAAAAATAGTGGTCAACGATGTCATGATAATCGGTCGTAATCTTCTTCGTCCGGCTTCATGAATGGCCTCCAGTAATGGTACTCCCTCCTTACGCAATTCGTTGATGGCATCCAGCTTCAGGATGGAGTCGTTGATGATGATACCGCACGTCACAATCAGTCCGATGGCAGACATCAGGTTCAGGGTATGCCCGCATATCCACAACAGAAGCAGGGCAAACGCCACATCTATCGGGATTTCCAGCAGCACGATGAGCGGCTGCACGAAGCTTTCGAACTGGGCGGCAAGAATGAAATACATCAGCATGATAGAGATGAAAAGAATCACCACCAACTCGTCCAGCATTTGGCGGTTGGAGAAGAAACTGCCGGAAAAGGCCGTATCCCAGTCACCCGTGGCATCTGCCTCCCGCTTCACCTTTTCCATCAACTCCGGAGCATCGTCCACTTCATAGAAACGGAACGGTATATATTCACCGTTGCGTCCTGCCGTAATCGTCTTCAAGTCCTCAGCCGGACGCACCTTTACCAGCTCCCGAAGCGGAATATGCTCCACTTCGCCCTTACTGTCCGGACGGGTCTGTATCAATGTCTGCTGCAGCACCTCGTTCACTGTCCGCTCCTCGCCCACAATGCTGATAGGCAGGTATTGCTGGTAGGAATGGAGCATAGCTACGCTGTTCTCCTTGAATGCCGTCCGCAGCGTACGGTAAAGCTCGTCATACGAAACGTCATAGAGCAACAGCCTTTCCTGCAGGATGCTTATGTCGAGCTGGTTCTCGAAAGCGATACCTACGGGCGCTGTCCCCGTAAGCTCCGCAAACTGTTGTTCCAGTCCGCGCAATTCTTCCGCCGCCGGCGCCTTCTCCTTATTGCGGGCATAAAGTTCCGCCACCACATCGGCCTCCCCGGTCACGAAAAGCTTCTCGAACACGGTTTCGGGTGGAGAAAAGGAGACTGTCGCCAACGGATATTCCCGTGTCAACCACTCGCCCGCCTGCTTCTGCAAGGGAGCAATCCCGTCAGGCGAGGAAGTCTTGAAATACAATTCTGCCTCCGAAGAAGAGAGAGCCTGCTCACGGTTCAGCAGATAGTCCTGCTGGCCTATGGCAGCCGTCTGTTCCACAGTCTCGTCCAGCAACTGTCCGAACAGCACATTCACACGATGCCGGTTCTCGTCCACATGTATATTTTCGTTCCATTCCACGTAGACTATCAGTTCATTCTGGTCTATCTGCGGCATACGCTCCTTGGCTATGGAATAGAACAGAAAGACACAAAGAGGAATAGAAACCACACAGAACATGATACTTACCGTCTTGTGGGAAAATACCCAGTCGATGCCCGCATCATAAAAACGGTCCAGCGTATGTTCCTTCAACGGATTGTTGATGCGGATGCGGGAGAACCACGACCTGCCGCGCAACCCTGTCCGGTAGACCAGCATATAGAGGACCGGCAGCAGCATGATACCCGTGAAGTAGGAAACCAGCAACCCTACCGTAACAGAGAATGCCTGGTCATAGAACAACGCCCCTGCAATGCCGCTCATAAATATCAGCGGCACAAATACGGCAATAGTGGTCAGCGACGAACTCAGCATGGGCGTAATCACCTCACTCGTTCCCGTCACGCAAGCCCGCCGCAACGAATAGCCCCGTTCGCGATACTGCGAAATGTTCTCCGTCACAATGATGCTGCTGTCAATCATCATACCCAACGCCAGGATTAATCCCGACAAAGAAATGATATTGAGTGACATCTTGAACAAGTAGAAGAACAGGAAGCAGATGACAATAGATACCACCATACTCAACCCGATGATGAACGGTGATTTGATGTCACCCAAGAAGAGTACCGCCACAATGCAGATGAACAGGAAACCCAACGACAAATTTTGCTGAAGATTGGAGATGGTATAGTCCAGCAACTCCGTCTGGTTACGGCTGATGCTAAAATCAATGTCGGGATATACTTTCTTGAAGTAGTCCATCGTGCTGTTGATGGCAAGCTTCATGTCTTCCATATTCTCGTCCGCCTGCTTGATGACGGCAAGGGTAACGGCACGCTTGCCATTGCTCATGGAGACACCTTTCTCCTTGGCAGGAACAATCTCTACCCGGCAGAAGTCTCCCAAGCGGATGATACGTCCTTCCTTTCGCAGCAGGATGCCCTTCACGTCCTCCTCTGTCCGCAGCAGGGTGGAGAACTTAATGTTGTATTCGTAGTAGCCGTCGCGCACGGTCATGCTGCCCGGCTCCACGTTGTTTTGCGCCAGCACGTTTTCTATGTCTTCAATGGAGAGCCCCAACACAGCAAGCTTACCCGGGTCGGGCACAATCTGTAACTGGCGTTCGACCAAACCCGTGACATCCACCATTGCCACTTCTGCCAACTGCTCGATGCGACGCTTTATGACATTTTCGGCAAACTCGCACAAATCAAGAAACGCGCGTTCGTCCACCTTGCCGTATGCACTGTCGTTTTTTAGGGTCAGATTGAGGTAGAAGACAGGAATGTCCGTCGCACTTGCCTTTATCACCTTCGGGCGTTCGGCATCCTTGGGCAGATAGTTCATGGCGGCGTCAATCTTCTCGTTCACTTCTATGAAGGCAAGGTCGGTATTCGTACCGAAGTCGAAGCCCAGGCGGATGATGCCTGCACCATCGCGCGTCTCGCTGTCCATGTCCTTCAGTTTCGCCACCTGGATGAGCTGCTGCCGCAGAGGTTTCACCACCGTATTCTCTAATTCACGCGCCGAGGTATTCTGCGCCGACACCTGCACTGTAATTTCCGGGATGGCAATATCGGGCAGCAAGGATACCGGCAAGGTGAAGTAAGTCACCAGCCCGACAATGAAGCATGCTGTAAATGCCATCAGTACGGCAATAGGCCGCTGTATCAAAAACTTTATCAATTGAACTATGAATTTTGAATTACCACTTATCACTCATTATCTATCAACCACCTTCACCGATGCTTCATGTGCCAGATTCACATTTCCCGTCACAATGACCGTATCGCCATCTTTCAGGGCATCGTCGGCCATACTATAGCTTTCCGCATTCTCCAGACCGGTCTGCACATAGTTCCACTGCGCCTTTCCGTCTTTCAGGGTAAACACCACCTGCTTGCCCGAACGCAACACCACGGCACTCTTCGGGATTACAAGCTGTCCGCCCAGAGAGCGGTGCACGTTCACCCTCACGTTCATCCCACTGAACAGCCGTCCCTTGCCATTGACGGCAGCCTTCACCTTAACCATCCCCTTGTCATCCACCAGAGGATTGATTTGGGTGATGCGCCCCTCCTGCCTAAAGCCGGCATCCGAATAAGGGGTAACAATCACCTTGTCGCCACTCTTTATCAACGGCAGTTCGCTTTCCAGCACCGTGAAGTCCACCTCCATACCTTGAGTGCCGATAATGGAGCAGAAGGCTTCCGAGGTACTTGCCTCGTTGAACGGTTTGGAGAACAGGTTCGCCACTACCCCGTCAAAAGGCGCAACCAGCGTGGCGTGTTCCTCTTCATACGCGGCAAGCTCATACTGGGCGAGGCTCTGGTCGTAACCGCTCCTCACGCGGGCCAGCTTCATGATGTCAGCAGGTACTTTGGAGGCATCCCCCACCGGATAGCCTTGCCCTATCAATACATCCTGCAACTCAAGTTCCGCTTTTTCCAAGGCATCCTTGGCCTGCGCGGTCTTGTTCTTCAGGCGGAACTTATCCAGTTCGGCAAGTTTCTGCCCTTTGCGCACCGGGTCACCGTTCTTCGCGTAGATGGGTGCCACTACACCGGTGGTCTCAAAACGCAAATCCGCCATGGCACCGGCGGTTACTTTTCCGTTGCTCACCAGTTCATGCTCAAAGGTCGCCCGCTTCAGGACTTTCACGGTCACTTCATTGCTTTCACTTGGCAGGACGGTTGCCACCCCTTCCTCGGACTCTTTTCCCTTTCCGGCATCGGAGCAGGCGGCAAGCAGGGCAACGGCCATGCATAGCAGGTATCGATAGTTCTGTGTCTTCATATTCATACTCAATTATAAATTGATAAAATTAATCGTTTCAAAAAAACGAACCGATATTTGCATGTGGACACTTTTTTTCATAGCACTTTAGCAATTAGTTCGCTCATTATTAACACTTTCCGTTTTTATTCATCTTTTTTGATATGGACAAAAATAAGCTGAATCTTTTTTATTTCCTCCCTCATCTGTCGTATTGCCGTAGAATGCACTTTCGGCTCTTTCGTCAATACCATCCGCTTCATTTTTTCAAACTTGTCCGGTTGTCTGAATCCTGGTTCCGCATAAAGCTTCGCAAGCAGATAATAGGGGTAAATACGCCCCGGCAAACGATGGGTGGAACGGATAAACCAGTCTTCCGCTGATAAGCAGTCACCCATCTGCTGATAATTCTTGCCTATCACATTCAGTATCATCGGATCACAGCTGCGCTGCAAAGCTTCTTTCAAAATACGGTTGGATTTACTGAACTGCTGCTGCTTGTGCAATCCATGCCCATATTCGAACAAGAAAGATGCCCGGTCTCTCAACAGAGGATAAAGGCGCCCGTACTCTTTCTCTGCCGATTGATACGCACCTGCACTATACAACACACGCGCATTCATCCACTCCCGGCAAGCCTGCTCCACTTGCAAGTCATTCTTCAGGCGAAAACCGCCAATGATGCCTACTAATACAGCCACCCCCAACCATTGCCAACGGTCGGCACCGAACAAGCACGCTACAAGCAATCCTCCAAATGTAACGATAAATACCGGAAGTTGTAGCGGATAGGAGGAAAAAGAGAATATCATCAAAGAAAGAATAGCCCCACAGATACCATAACGTCCTTTACGGACTCCCCTATACAAACACAGCACGACCACAACCAATAGACATACAGCCAAAGGAATACCCAGTTCGACCGCAACCTGCAGATATTCATTGAATGCATATTCCGGACTTCCCGCCACACGTTCCTCCCACGGTTCATAATCACCTGCTGCAAAATAAGTTTCCTGCGCATTTCCGTAGGCTGCTGCGAAATTATGAATCCCATATCCGGTCAACGGCTTTTCTGCAATGGCACGACAAGTTATCTTCCACATGAAAAGACGGCCACGTGCAGAATCGGGTTTCAAGACAAACAGTAAATAGCCCGCCAATAGCAAGACACAGAATCCACCGACCACTACCATCACCACACGCTGCCTTTGCTGCTGCCATAATAATCTGAACTTATCCGTCCAATCCATATGCCAAGCATATACACACAGACAGGAAACTCCTGCCGCCAACCATGCCGAACGGCTCATTCCTGCCGGAAGCACACAAAAGATAAGCAGCATCACGCCACCGGCAACCATAGCTCCAACTTTATCCATCACCTTTTTCCATCCTTTCCCGTCATTCCGGTCAGAGCAGAGAATCTCCCCCCTCTTGGTCAGCCATTGATGCAGACAGACCGGAAGTATCATGGCCAAATAGCCGGAATAAGGCCCCGGATTGAAGAAAGAACCTGTCAATACATACAAGGAATGGTTGGACACAGCATAACCATAAAGCTGCCTCAATCCCCAAACAGCCTCAATGCCCCCCAGCATTACCAATACCCACGAAACCGGTATAAAAAGAAAATACCTTTTTTCCATCATCAATCCAGCCATCAACAGACATCCTGCAACTACCAATGCACTTTTATCGAAATAGAGCCATTGCCCTATAACATCAGCTACAGGAAGTCCGGAAGAAACGTTACATGCCAAAGACAATAAAACTATACAAGCAATGTAGACCAAACTTCCAGTCAATAGATTACGTACATTATTCATTCTATCTATCAAATATTCAATAGTATTCTATAATTCACCAAAAGATTTGTTTCCCGTCTTTATATTCAAAAATCCGTTCATCTTTACCGGCTGTGTGATTCTTCAGATAAAATAAAGCACCTTGAAACCCTGAATAGACAATAGAATCTGACACAGCCATTTGCCGCCCGACAGAATTCCATTTTCCTCCACCCCAATAAAACAATTCATACAAATTACCTTTATAAATAAAATTCACCTCATTACGAGGAGTATACACCACCTTCTCCACACGATGGGGACTTCCAAAGTCCATCCCGGTCCATCCTCCATCCGGATGTATATAATCAAATGAAGTATCCGGATTACCGTCAAATGCGTTCAAATATTCATGTGTATTGTCTTCAAAACTTCCCGGAGTACCTATGATTTCCCCATATAGAGGTATGGTATCTTCCGTATTCTCATAAAAAGCCAGTTCCGAGATATTACAGAAACATCCGTCAGCACCCTTATAGCGCATATACCGATACGGTTTATCAGACTTCAACCGGGCCACAGTATATAGCCGATACGGAGCCTCCTTTATCAAAAGTAGAGTATCCTTCCACCCAAAGTCTGCCCGGTCGCTTCCTTCCACTACTCCCCCAATCATCCGGTCATTGAAAAGAACACTCAAAGTAAGATGGCACTTCCTATACAAGACCAATTCCTGCTTTTCAGCTTCCGGAACAATGAACCGTATCTTTCCGGTTTCACGCTCCAGAAGAAAAGGAGAAGATACTGCAGCGTATTCCTTTCCGTTCCAGGCAGCCAGCGTAAAGACCGCCCCGCCTCCCACATCCTCAAAACGAGCCTCCCGCTTTTTAAAGAAAGTATATCCTATAGGTTGCCATTGTAGTCTGTTGGCAAGGCACAAATACACCATATCCCCCTCACGAAACTGTCCGGAAAGCAAAGAATCCGGAAGAGCTACAGTCCAATTCCTGCTACCGGTATAAAGTGCAGTGACATCGCGGAAGAACGGACGTCGGAATGCCGGGTAAACATCGGAATATTTCCCCAGTTTCCGTACCGCCTCCTTATCAATACTATAGGTTGCCCGGTACATTTTTCCCCTCGAAATGCTATATTCTTCCGCTTTGCTCCATACTTCTTCATAAGGAAGATTTGCAATGTATGTCTTTCCTTCCTTATCCAAAACAAAATTCCAGAAATGAGAGGCATTGTTGTCTCCTAATACCATCACCCTATCTACTCCGCACGGAATGCCCAATGCCCGCAACACATATATCATGGCATCCGTAAACTCTCGGCAACTGCCCGTATGCCATTTCAGTACATCCGGTCCCAAATGTGGCCCCACCGGAAAAAGAGCCGTATTCCGGTAGTTCGCTTTCCGCAACGTATCCATCAACAACTGGGCGGCAACCTTAGGATTATCAGCCTCATCTGTCTTCCTGAATTCATCCAAAATCGGGCTATAGCACTCATAAATTTCTTTGCGCCAGAGAGAAAGCGGCTCATCCCCTATTCTATAAGGCAATATATATTCGCAGAAAGTATCAAAATCAACATGCTTTCCCCAAGGTTGCTCCCGCCAGACTTTGAATGCCCATTCTATATGATTGACCAAAAAAACGGAATCCACCGTCATAATGTCCCTCTTATAAGTCAATTGATTTATAGAAAATTCTCCATCTGCTCTTTTCAAGGAATCAATCAACTCTTGCACATGCCTGGAATAAGGAAATGAAACGTATTCACTGAAATACTTCCTGTAATTCTCCAAGGCCTTTCCCTCGTAAGCACCATGAAAAGGCATATTCTCTATCAGAAAACAAGCAGCACGATATTTGTCACCGTCCTCTTCCTTGTAACGGTCCAGTACCTTTTGCAACTCCGCACGGTTATCACCGGCAAGATTCAAAGCTGTGTCCAACCACTGATTTTCCGAAGAACAAGCCATAAACAGACCTGCTGTAAACCATACCCATACACACCAATGTTTCATATCACTATTCCATTTTTTTCTATTCCAATCTGAAAGACAATCCAATCAATCCTTACAATCCGATACAAATACCTGCTTACCATCTTCCATATGAAATATCAGTTCTTCTTCTCCACGGGTACTGTCATGCAAATAGAGCAAAGCTCCCGATGGTATCCCGTCATATGGCAGAAAAGGTTTTTCTGCCATTTTCTTCCCCAATGAGTTCCAACAGCCCTCTCCCCAATAGAAGAGTTCATAACAATCCCCTATCCTGACAAAGTTATCATCGTTACGGGGCATATACATAAAATTGTCTATAGTAACAACCTTTCCAAAATCCACCGTTACACTTGCACCGGGTTTTGATGAAATGAAATACGACAACGGTTCATTATCATAGACCTGATAGGCAAAAGTATTTGCTGTGGCTGGAGCATCTCCCCAACTGTCTATAGGGACAATCTCTTCCTCTCCTTTATAAAAATGCATTTCGGCAACTTCCGCATATCCCTCTGCCGAAGAACAAAAACGGGCATAGCGACCCCTTACCGGTTTCTCAAGAATAACGTGATTATAATTGATACCGGGCGTATCTTTCACAGTACACAACAACTCCGCATTTTTAAAATCCTTATCACAAGCCGCCTCAAAATGCCCGTCTTTTATCCCTCCCATATAGTTCCTGATACGTTCCGAAAGAGGGTATTTCCGATACAATTCAGCAGAATAGCACTTGGAGGTATCTGCAACATAAGGATGTATATCCTTGCCATCAAAATAAAAAGGATTTCCAATAGGGCGATACTGCCCGTTTGCGAATGCCAACAATATATAAACCTGCCTCGAAGCCAAATTCCTGAAAAGCGCTTTTCCACTTTCTACCTTAGTAAAATCTATTCCCCGCCACCCATAAGCACTGAACAACCCCACATAAACATAATTCCCGTCCATCCCTTCTACCGGCAGTTCCAGATTCGAATCAAAATAATTATCCGACACTTTTCTTGCAAACACATCCTTAAAAGCAGCCGGTACGGACCGGTTCCGCATAAAATCGCCATCCATGTCCCATTGTCTGCCAAAACACCGGCGGTAAACCACGCTCGGGCGCCGACTGTCAATATAGAAACTCCCCCGTTCCGGCTTCCGGGAAGGGAAAGTAAAAGGAAGGCAGACACCCGTTACATCCCTCACCACATTCCACACATGCCCTTTCCGTGTTTCCGCATTGAAAGTATAGAAATCATAGGCTACCGGGACGCCGATGGCCCGCATCACATAAATCATAAAATCACAAGCATCCTGACACTTGCCGATACGATTATGCAGCAGGTACTCTCCTCCCAAATGCGGATAGTTAAAGACCCATGTAAACCGGTAAGGGTCTTCCTTCTGCAAATACTCCCAAACTACGCTAATCGCCTCCACTACATCGATACCCGTATAAACCTCGTCCAGCAAAAAGGAATAACGGTCATGGTATATCTGCCGCCAGTTGTCCGGAGTCTCATTTCCGATACGATAGGGAAGCAGCCATTCACAGAAATCTGCAAAAGAAAGGGAAGCATTCCACGGACGCTTTTTCCAACCATCAAAAGCCAAATCAATGTTATTTATCAAGAATTCAGCCCTTATATTCAGTACATCCGGTTTTCTCTGCAATCCGGAAGGGGTATAATAATCCCAATCCGGTACGGCAGTATCCTTCAGCATCACCCCATAAGCATCTGCCGAAGCCAGCACTGTTTTCAAAGAATCCAGTTCTTCACCTTCAAGGGCATAGTGATAAGGCATATTTTCTATCAAGAAACAAGCGGCTTTATATTTTTCAGGCTCATCTTTATAATGTTCCAGTACCTTTTCCAGTTCGCCTTTGTTGGTTGCAGCACACTCCAGTGCGTACTCCAATCTGCCGGAAGCATTGCAAGCCTCCAATATCCCGGCAATCAATAATATCCAGAGCAATTTAAACAGAACTTTCATCTTAGTCTATTCTTTTAAAGATACGTTTCCATCTCATTTTTCCAGTATTCGGGCTGACGGACTTCCATACCAGCCATGCCCTTCCCACTATAAATGGTTCCGGCAGTAATCCCCAGTAGCGGGAATCTTTTGAATTCACCATCTTGTCACCCGAAACAAAATAATAGTTCTCACAGAAGCGGTAATTGTGTATCACACTGTCCCCCAGCAGAACCGAATCTCCATGCAATGTCAGTTTCTTTTTCTGTTCCCACTCTATCACGTTCCGATACAGCAACCGTGTTTCCGGATTCATTCCTACCACGCTGCCTTTGGCCGGTATATAAAGAGGCCCAAACTCGCTGATAGTCCACCCATTACAGCCACCATCGGGAAAGCTCTTAAGAACAAGGCCCCGTTCCTCCGTCATGCCCGAAGATATCAATTTACCTAATTCCTCCTGCGCCTGCACATTTCCTGCGATACCATCAAATCCGGACACACGATAATGTGTATTCCTTATCTCCAACGTATCACCCGGCACGGCGATACAGCGCTTCACGTAATACAACATCACGTCCAGCGCAATGCTGTCCCACCTGCCCGGATAAGGAAAATTGAACACTAGTACATCATTCCGCTGAAAATTTCTCCATCCGGACATACGGTGCATCCTCACCTCCTTTTTCTCCACGGCATCAAGCACATTGAATAGGCGTGCTCCACCCGAACATTTATCCACCAGAATACAATCACCCGCCAGCAACGACGGTTCCATCGAGTCCGACGGTATCTTGAAGGAGGTCACCACAAACACCTGCAATACTATCAGTATCACAACAAGCAGGCACAGACAGAATAATACGTTTGTTATTCCATTCAACCATTTTTTCAATTGCAGCCGCTCCTTCATCCCATCAATCAGTTATTTTGCATCCCCACTAATCTTCAAAACCAACGGAGAATTTTCTGTATTGCAATATACCGTTATCGTCTTGTCGAAGTGCTCCGGATGTTCGGCTTTATAAACCACTTCCAAAGCTATTTCCTTACCCGGTAATGCCGGTTCCTTTGAATAAGCTACGGTAGTACAACCACAAGAAGTGGCAACATCTTGTATAACCAATGGTTTGTCACCCACATTCTTCAATATAAAAGTTGCTTTTTGTTCCTCCTGCCAATCAAAACGACCCAGCGAAACAGATATATTGCTGGCATCCACTTCTGTTTTTATCACTTTACTTTCATCTCTTCGTTCTATCTTCTCACCTTTAATAATCTTCAGATAGAGTTCTTTCACTTTAGGATTATAAATTGGATTACCAATAGCAATAACCCTATTATTTCTATCTAACAAAAAAGTTTGAAAATTCATATTAGAAGGAAATTTATTCAATTTATTAAACTTATTATTTTTATCTATATATACCGAATGATTAAACCGTTCTCTCTTTAACAAAAGCCGTATTTCATTAAGCTTATATGGCTGAAAAACAAACTGAAAATGCACAGTATTCGGAAATATAGAATCAACATTTACTGCAAAATCTTGCCATTGTGATAAACCCAATTTACAACTCATACAACCTATCGAATCTATATAGGTTATTATCTTATACATACATATGGAATCTGCATTCAAAGTATCTCGACCTTGCATAAAAAAATGCATATCATTAGGATACAATATTTCACGTCCTTTCCACTCTTGCATTAACTTTACGAGTATTTCTCGATCCTTATTTCCACAAGAAATAAATAGTATAACTGACAGAGAAATATATAAAATACGATTCATAACTACAAATTCAACGAATATTTAACCAATTCTACTTCCTCTTTATCCATTAAAGCATATATTGTATCATCTGAATCTGATACACAAAAATTCATAATTGGAAAATCTAAGACAAACTTACATATAGGAGTGGCATCCCAAGCTAGCTGATAAATAATTTTTCCATTAAAAGCCTTTACACCAACTTCCTTATAACTATTTCCTGAATACAGTAGATAAACATACTTCTCTGTAGCATAAGCTTTAATAAAAGCCATTTTATTAGCTACACTCATTGGGGCCGACCTAGTTGTACCTGTATCTTCTGTTTTATATTCAGGGTATCCTCCTACAAATTCAAATGATTTATCTATATTATCTTTATTTACAGAATACAATGAAAATATAGGTGCTGACCCTATAGCAAAGACAAATCGATTCAATGATTTATTAGAAGATAACGTTCCTTGATAAGCCATTCCTCTTAAACGATTTTTAACTTCTTTTTCTTGTTTATCACGATAAGGATACTCGTAGTAATACCTACTTCCAATATGCTTACCAGTAAGACTAAACATATTATTTTCATAAAACCCTAATCCTAAATATGTATCATATTGAGTTGGGCATATATTTAA
>OGDA01000748.1_pt1 | contig 14515 bp, 10 predicted proteins | sample 1570281 | NCBI WGS metagenome assembly OGDA01 (sample SAMEA2582184, study PRJEB24529) | metagenome
AAAAATCCCATATCCGTATAATTCTGCACGAAAGCCAGCATTTCCGGATTCGCTCCGAGGTCTGGGGCGTTTGCCTTTAAACTTTGAAGACCCATGAACAGGAACGCGAAACCAAAAACAAATTCACCAATTGATTTACGAGAGCTTTTTCCTGAGAAGAAGAGTGGGAGAGCGAAAGCTAAAAGGGGAAGGGCGAATGCGGCGATATCGACCTTGAAACCGAGGGCGGAGATAAGCCATGCCGTTACCGTGGTTCCGATGTTGGCACCCATAATGACTCCGATGGATTGGGTCAATGTCAAGAGTCCGGCATTCACGAAACTCACGACCATAACCGTCGTAGCCGATGAGGATTGGATGAGAGCCGTTATTAACACGCCGGTGAGCACACCGGTCACTCTGTTTGTGGTCATCGCGGTTAGTATTCGACGTAAACTGTCACCCGCAAATTTTTGTAACCCTTCACTCATGATCTTCATTCCGTACAAGAACAGCGCCAAGGAGCCGATCAGCCGGAGAAAATCAAAAAAAGAATAGTCCATTTAAATTACGTTTAAGTGGATTGTATATCCGATTAATATTCCTAACTTTAGGGGGCGAATTTACAAATAATAACTGAGATAGTATGTCTGAGACAATAACAATTTACTGCAAAAATAATAATACCTACAAGGATGTACCCATTGGTTCTTCGTTGTTGGACATTTATACGGCGCTTGGCGCTCCGCTTCGGTACAGGCCGATGAACGCGCAAGTGAATAATAAGACGGAAAGCTTGAACTTCCGTTGCTGGCAACCGAAGGATATCGAATTTATCGACTATACTCAATTATCCGGATTGAGAACCTATGTCCGCTCGCTTTGCCATATATTTTCCAAGGCGGTGTATGATATTTGGCCGACGGCGACCTTAAATCTGGAACATCCGGTGTCGAAAGGTTACTATTGCGTGATCCATAACGGCAAGAACATCGATCTGGAGACGATCGAGAGGATCAAGAAACGTATGTGGGAGTTGATTGACGCGGATCTTCCTTTCCTCCATAAGAGTGTCCGTACGGTGGATGCCGCCGTATTGTTCAGGGAGCGGGGTATGAATGATAAGGCTCGCTTAATAGAGACGGCGGGATTGCCTTATACCTCTTATTATGAGTTGGAAGGTTATATCAACTTCTTTTATGGCTGTTTAACCCCTTCGACCGGCTATATCCAATTGTTTGACTTGGAACCGTATATGGATGGCGTTTTGCTCCGTATCCCGAAGCAGACCGATCCGATGGAATTGCAGCCTGTCATCAAGCAGGATAAGATGTTCGAGGCTTATAAGGAACACCTTACATTGCAGCGGACTGTCGGCTTAGATAATGTGGGGGATTTGAATTTAGCGATAGAGAAAGGCCGCTCTCAGGATATAATCCTTGTCTCTGAGGCGATGCAGGAAAAACAGGTTGCCAAGATCGCCGAAAAGATCGCCGATGGATATAAAGAGGGCATCCGTATCGTCTTGATCTCCGGCCCTTCTTCTTCGGGAAAGACTACGTTTTGCAAGCGTTTGCAAGTGCAATTAACAACTAACCTGCTTCATCCGGTAGGAATTTCCTTGGATGATTATTTCTTGAATCGGGAAGATACACCGAAAGATGAGCATGGCGAGTATGATTTTGAATCTTTGTATGCGCTGGATTTACCTTATTTTAATAAGGATTTGAAGAAGTTGTTATCCGGGGAAGAGATCGAGCTGCCTAGTTTCAACTTTGAGTCTGGCCGAAGGATTTTCAAGGGAAAGAAGTTAAAACTTCGTGAGAACTCGATTTTGGTAATAGAAGGTATTCATGCTTTGAATCCGGAACTGACGGAGTTTATCGATGATAAATATAAATATCGGGTATATGTCTCGGTCTTGACCTCTATCTCTTTGGATAACCATAATTGGATACCGACGACGGATAATCGTCTGCTGCGCCGTATTATCCGGGATTATCGCTTTAGGGGATATTCGGCGGAAGATACGATCAACCGTTGGCCGAGCGTGCGCCGGGGTGAGGATAAATGGATCTTTCCCTATCAGGAGAATGCGGACGCTATGTTTAACAGCGCCATGTTGTATGAGCTGGCCGCCTTGCGCAAATTTGCGGAACCGATCCTCGCGCAAGTGCCGGAGAGTAGTAAGGCGAATGCGGAGGCGTATCGTTTGCTCCGTTTCCTCCGCTACTTTAATTACATCCCGACGGAGGAACTTCCCGGAACTTCCTTGCTCCGTGAATTCTTGGGGGGAGGAAGCTTCAAGTACTAGGTAGAATCATACTCTATAAAGCCTTTAAAAAAAGACGTACGTGTTTTTCCGAAAACATGTACATGTTTTTATACATCTGATTTTCAATATACTAAAAACAGTATTCCCGAAGGCAGGGATATTGTAGGAAATTCAATTATCTTTGGACTTTTATTGGTAACTTTTTAATCTACTATCAATATGGCACAACAATCCGGAAGATTGCTATCCCTCGACGTGATGAGGGGAATTACGATTGCGGGGATGATTTTGGTAAATAACCCCGGGTCATGGAAGTATGTATATACGCCTTTAGAGCATGCACGTTGGAACGGCCTCACTCCCACCGATTTGGTATTTCCGTTCTTTATGTTCATCATGGGGGTCTCCATGTTTTTCTCGCTTCGGAAATATAACTTCAAGCTGTCGAAAGAAAGCGTGACGAAAGTATTGAGACGCACGGTATTGATATTCCTCGTGGGATTAGGGCTGAATCTGTTCGGGCATGTTTGCTACAATGGATTTACCGATTTCCAGAATTTACGTATCCTTGGGGTGATGCAAAGGTTGGCGCTGGCATATGGCTTCGGCTCGTTGATAGGATTAGCGATTAATCATAAGTATATTTTGCAGGTAGCCGCTGGTATATTGATATTTTACTGGGCATTACTAGGTTTCACGCATAGTATGGAAATGTCGGAGGATAGCATTATAGCAATCGTGGACAAGGCTTTATTCGGTACATCGCATATGTATCACGATGATATGGCAGATGGTACACGGATCGCCTTTGATCCGGAAGGGCTCTTGAGCTGCATTGGTAGCATAGCGCATGTATTACTTGGTTTCTACGTAGGAAAGGTAATACAGGATTGTAAAAAGAACAATGAGTTGATTATCCGTAATATCTTCATTTTCGGTACGATTATTCTTTTTGCCGGTTTCTTATTGAGTTACGGCTGCCCGATCAATAAGAAAATATGGAGTAGTACGTTCGTATTGGTAACTTGCGGATTCGCCTCGTTATTCCTCGCCTTATTAATCTGGATCATCGACATAAACGGGAAGAAGAAATGGACGTTATTCTTTGAGTCGTTCGGTATCAACCCCTTATATCTGTATGTACAAGGGGATATATTCGCCGTATTGCTGGGAATGAGCGGTATCTCCGCCTTTATGTATATGGATCTGTTCAGGCCGATATTCGGCGATTTCGGAGGATCGCTGGCTTGGGCTATCTTCTTCGTGGTATTAAACTGGATACCGGGATATTTCTTGTATAAGAAGAAGATTTATATCAAGTTGTAAAAAGAAATGATCTATGCTCTGTATATAGAACAAAAAATCACTATATTTGCTCTATATACAAAGCATAAATACAAAAATCAAATTAATAATTTAACTATGGAAAATGAACTTCAAGTTATTGGAACGAAAGAAGTAGAGGAACGTATTATTGAGTTAAGAGGACAAAAAATACTACTAGATAGAGATGTAGCAGAATTATATAAAACAGAAACAAGGGATATAAACAAAGCCGTGAGAAATAATCCTGAAAAGTTCCCCAGTGGTTATTTTTTCACATTGAAACCCTCTGAGAAACAGTATGTGGTGGAAAATTTCCACCGGATGGAAAACTTAAAAAAATCAACAGTAGAACCTAAAGCTTTCACTGAAAAAGGACTTTATATGCTGGCTACTATATTAAAAAGTCCAAGAGCCACACAAACAACTATCGCTATAATAGATTCTTTCGTAAAACTACGTGAGCTTATCCGAAATGTAGATGCGATTCAAAATGAACCTGACCTAATAAAACAAAAAGGTATTGTGAAACGAACTGGCCAACTCTTATCTGATCTGTTGATAGATGATGCTGATACAACTGAAATGGAATCTACCATAGAGTTGAATCTTATGGCCGTAAAACTTAAACATACAGTAAAACGTATTAAAAATAACAATAAAACCGAAGATAAATCTGAAATTTAGAATTGCAAAAAAAATCCAACCACTCTCCTATTCATATCGGAGAATGGTTGGATTTTTTATAGGTATCAGCCTAGCTGACTAGTTCACGTTATAACCGGAGATAACCACCTTCGGGGTCTCGCCTCTCGTATCTACATCTTTCCAATGGATGTTGATCTCTTTCTTCTCGCCCGGAAGCAAGGAGAAATAGTTGTCGCTATAGAACATCGGGAGGAATTGCTCGCCATCCTTCTCGCCCACTACATTCACACGGATCATCAGAGCCGGGGTGGATGAAGTATTCTCTAAGGTAGCGGTAGCGGTCCAAGTACCGTCATTACCCTTATTGGTTGCCACGTTGGATCGTAAAGTAACCTTTGGCATCTCACGCAAAGCTTGGTAGTTGCCTTCCTCTACGCCACGCAGATAGAAGTTATCCGATACGATCTTGCCATTCTCTGTCAACGTCAACTTGACGAAATGAGCGCTGGATACGCTAGCTGGGAAATCCAGTTTCATACATTTGTTGGTAGTATCTTCTTTACTATCCACGGAAACCTCGTTTTCCCATGAAATAGAACCGTCCATATTGATGATTTGAGCCTTTGCCGTCAAACCATTACGTACGCCGGCGCTATAGTTCACTACCTCGATCTCGTCCGTAACCGGATTCCATTGAATGTGCAGAGGCTCGGAGGCCTTCTTGCAACCAAAGTAAGCGGCGGTAGGCTCGAAATAATAATCGTAAGTCTGCCATACCATAGAAGGCCATGCCGGATGCGTCATCCACAGCAATAATCCCTTACGGTTCAAGCTTCTCGATTCGAACATACCCCGGTAACCATCATAGTTTACCCACTGAGCCAGATCGGCGAATTCCTTGGCGTTGTTCGGCTTGCCAAAGCCCTTTTCGATGATAGCGTTGAAAGAAGCGCAAGACTGGGCGCCTTCCATCGTATAATCGTGTTGTCCCCATTGAGCGTTTTGCGGCCAAAGCGCTTCCGGAGAGAAAGTACGAACCAAGCTCTCGTAATTCATCACGTTGGGCATACCCCGCTCACTATGGAACTTATCACTACCATTCTTCAAGCTAAAGTATTCTTTAACAGGAAGCGCACGGTACGGGCCATGGCCACTTACCACCTCATCCGCCGAGCTGGAGATATAATGTAAGCCCGGATGATCCTCTTTCACGATATGGCGTAAAGCCTTGTCGATCTGCTCCGGCGGGAAGCCCTCGTTGCGCCCGCAATAAATACCGATAGAGGCATGGTTACGGAAACGTTTCACATAATCCTCAGCATTAGCGATAAACATCTCCGGATCATAAGGATCGGGTCCGTCGGAAGGATTCGCCAACCAGAAATCTTGCCAGATCATGATACCATGACGGTCGCAAGCCTCATATAATTCTTTATCGCCAATCTGTCCTACCCAGTTACGCATCATCGTAAAGTTCATATCAGCATGGTAAGCCACGGCGATGTCGTACTCACGACCCCGGTAATTCAGGTTAGACTCACCGAATCCCCAGTTACCGCCACGGCCGATAAAACGACGCCCGTTGATAAAGAGACTCAAGATGCTATTATTCTCATTGAAGGTCATTTGTCGGATACCTACCTTGAAATCCTCAGAGTCGGATACCTTATCGCCTACCTTAAAGGTGAAATTAGCGTCGTATAAATAAGGAGATCCGTACCCTTTAGGCCACCACAGACGTGGGTTCTGAACCTTCAATTGGCTGAAGCTATTTGGATCGAAAGTAACCGTCTTCTCCTCGTTTGCGGCCAATTCTACCGGTTGCTCGAAAGTGATATCACCGATCTTTCCTGTCAATATACCCTTCACGGGAGCGGCATCATGGTTCTTCACAATCACTTCCGGAGTCAAGGTAGCGGAAGTCGTATCCGGCAACGGTAATACAACCTGTACGAACGGGTCTTGAATCGTTACCTTGCCTGTAGAAGTCAAGTACACATCATCCCAAATACCTATATTACGACCACGGATCGTCGAGATCCAATCCCAACCGATCGAAGCGTGGAAGGTCGGGTTATCAGCGCCTAAGATACCACCGTTGAAATCCGTATTCTTCTCACATTTCTCCTTGATAGCTCCGATATGCTCATTCTTGATGATCTCCACCGCGACAACGTTCTTACCCGGTACGACCCTGTCTGTAACGTCAAATACACCCCGGATAAACGCTCCCTCGATACGGCCGATCTTGTTACCGTTCAAATATACATTCGCTTTCCAGTTGATACCATCGAAATTCAAGAACAAACGATCTTGCTTGAATCCTTCGGGTACCTCAAACTCATCCCTATACCAGAAATTAGAGTTGAAGAATGACTCGGATATCTGCATCAAGTTATCCGCGTAATTCGGATTCGGGATAGCTCCGATATTCTTATAACTACTCAATACCGTTCCCGGCACAGTCGCCACGATCCAATTTTCCGGAGAGAAAGAAGGTTTCGATATTTCCTCACCGGAAGCGGTTACCTCGGAAGCTCGTTGTACTTTCCAGTTTCCGCCCGACAAACGGATCTCATCTTTTGTAGCAGCCGGAGCAGCAGCCGGTTGGGCAAGCAAGCCACCTTTACCCATCACCTCTATCTCGCTTAAGATATAGCGTCCGTCATTAGCCGGTTGCTCCATCCATACCCGTACGTAGCGGCCCTTTCCTTTTAGCTTGATCTCATCCAGATTAGCATCTCCATCCGGAAGATTCGCTATGTCAACCCATTGTTTAGCGTCGTCGGAAACTTGAATCTTACCCTTGATCGCTTTATTGATCCAATGTAATTTTACTTTGTCGAATTCGGATTGGCTACCCAAGTCCACATAGACCCACTCCTCTCCTGTCGTGGCACTCATCCAAGCGCTATTAAAGAATTTGGAAGGAAGCAAATCTATCAACTTATCTTGGTTATAGAAATTCATCTCGAAGAATGCCCAATAAGCGGCACCTTCCATTTTCAATCGCATCCGATAATAAGCATATTCACCCGGTTGATCGAATGTCAAAGTCTCATTCAACATACGGGTGGGCAACGTACCCGGATCCCAGCTATTCTTATTCGGGTCCGAATGGGCCTTATACTTGCTGGCCTTACCCGGCATACCTTTACCCTTTAAGGCAGCCAATTCCGTCCAAGTATTTCCATCATTCGATCCCTCGCAAACAATCTCATATCCATCCTTAATCTTATTCTCGTCATAAGCCACGCTGCCGCGAAATTGTACCTTGTCGGCTTTCTCTTTCCAGTTATTCAGCGTGAACAGGAAATAGGCATCCTCGCCTGTAACCGCATTACGAGAATAAGGACCTTGATCGATCATCCACTCACGCTCACGACGAGCGATATCCCCATTTTGCGTAGAGAGATCGAGATACTGAGGTTGTTTATCGCTAATAACACCATCCGTCACCAGTTGAGCCGTTAGATTGTAATCATAACTGGATGAGTTGTAAGCGCTACGCAAAAGAGCTATGTTACGATACGTGGAATAATCCGGACGTAATGAAGGAGAAAAATCCTCCCCCGGATCTCCCGGATACGAACCGATACCTCTGGTATAATAATCCGACCGATCGAAAGATTCCGCCGGAACACCGCTCTGCCCACATCCTCCTAGCAATGCTGAGACCGCTACCGCTCCACAAAGCGTCAAGAGTCGAGGCAATTTTTTCTTTTTACTGAATGTTCTCATACTACTTATTGTGTTTCTCTAAATTAGTTAGTTTAATAAGATACCGTCACGTCAAAACCCTCCTTCCGGGCCCGTTCCGCAATCGCATCTAATTCTTCTTTAGTAGCTTTTTTCAAAGCTTTAACCGGGGTCTCCCTATCTATCGTATAAATCATGACTTGTTTCGGACGGATTTGTTTTAAGGCGGAGATCCAGCCCGCTATCTCCTCTTCTGTCATATTATTAACCGATTTCCCATTTACTTCCCCCTTCAAGAACATGGTCTGTATAATCAAGTTTCCGTTAAAACGACATAATTGTTTTAATAAAGACTCGAAATTAAACGCCGGAGAATTAGGTACATCTATCTGCCGAATCCGACTGTCTAATACAGAATCCAGTTTCAATATGTTATCCTCTATTTTATTCAAGGCTTGAAAGACCTCCTCTTTCTGGAGCATCGTAGAATTAGAAAGCACGGCGATTTTAGCATCAGGGAAAAATCGATCCCGGATAGCGACCGTATCATCAATGATTCTACCGAATTCCGGGTGTATCGTAGGCTCTCCGTTTCCGGCGAATGTAATTACATCCGGAACGATCCCTTCCGCTTTCATGGAACTTAGTTTTTGCTCTAAGGCTTCCCTCACTTCCGTACGAGTAGGCAGTTTACTATGGGTCCTATGATTCTCATTCAATCCACATTCGCAATAAATGCAATTAAAAGAGCATAATTTCCCGTCTGTAGGAAGTAAATTCATCCCTAAAGAGACACCTAGACGCCGACTATGTATCGGGCCAAATACTATTTTATCAAAAAGAATTGTAGACATAGCGCTGTTTGTTTTTACCCACGCAAATCTACTCTAAAATTTCCAGCGAAGCAAAGCATAAAGATCTGTTTTATCAGAACCGCTTATCTCCTCCGTATCAGTACCTATCAAATCCCTGTCCCAATAATGGGTGTGGGCCAGGTTAGCGGATAAAGATAAACGTTTCCAAATATCCAGACGAAAGGTGAGGGCAAACCGCATCCCATCCCCATAAAAAAAGGGCATATTAAAGGCATATAATATATTCTTCTCATACGAACTGACCCGGCTATTGTAATCATCCGTATAAAACCACGCTAGATAACCATCTATTTGAAGAGGTAGGGTAGTGGGCTTCCAGCCTATACTTTGGGAGATCATAATTCCTTTATTAAGTTTCTTTATAGGATCATCGAATAGAATACCATCTAAGGAAGTCTTAAAAATAAAAGGAGAAGAAAAGTTATAAACCTGTTGAAAACCAATACGATGTTGTTTATAAGTATTGATTTTCAATAAATTATCATTTTCAAAAGTTCCATTCTTTTCTTTTTGTCGATATTTATAACGAAGATAAGCTGAATAGTTTCTACTAGGGGTATAATCTATCTGAGCCATATATTCCTGTCCTCCGGAAGGAGCGTCTATCCCGTATTTCAACCAAGGGAAACGGAATAAGTCCGCATAAACGGATAATTTCCAGCGGGCGATCGGAGTCAACTGAAATCCCATATAAACCCCTTGCTCGTTCTGAACCGTAGAGCCTTGCGAGAAAGCATTTCCAAACAAAGCTTGATAACGGCGGTCGTAATAACGGTATAATACCAAGAAAGATATATAAGAAGCGGGTGTTAACTGCAAGGCATTCAAGGTAGAAATAGCTCCGTTTTTCGAAAGGGCAGTTTCGCCATAAAACTTAATACGGTTACTTTTCAACATATAGTCAACACCCATGTTGAAATTGTTGGAACCTTTGAAATAGAATAGATTATAAGGTTTTGGATCAGGATCCATCTTAAACTTACCGAATGAATAGGAGAGAGCCGTTAAACCTACATGAAAATGAGGCTTAGCATAGCGGATATTTCCTCCATATACCTGCATCGTTATCGTTTTCCTCTTTTCCCAATCCCGTTGCAAACGATGAAGTCCATCTGTTTTTAATGAGGTGAATGTCAAGCTATCTACGGCCGCATCCATTTTTCGGTACGAATAGAAAACACTTATATCCAAGTTTTTAATCGTGATCGTACCGGCCACCCCTCGAAAGAAATCCTGTTCATTGGTAGAAAAGTGCCTACGGAAGCCGTTTGTCCTTCGCTCTGCTTGAGCGACTACTGCCGTACGACTAGGAGAAAAGTCATTGCTAATCACCAGACCTTGTCCGAAAGACATCTTGTAATCCCCTATAGCCAAGCTTTTTAACCAGTTGATATCTTTTAGGAATAGATGTGCGGAATAAAAGTCATATCCTTTATGATATGCGTTCCAAAAAGGTTCGCCCGCATCTTTCTCGGCTACGAAGCCTGCTTGTAAACGATCCTCGAAAGTATAGGAATAACGTAAGGAGTGATAGAAGGGTTCTCCTCTATATTTACGATTCGGATATAACAAAAGTATGCTGTCCGTTTGTTCACCATATCCCTTTTTCTGTTGAAAACATTGATCATACCTGATTTGTAATTCATTACGACCATATTTCAACAGGTTCTTAACCGTAAGCAACCGTTTTTCAACAAGATTATCACCTATATAAACAAATGGAAGGAGAAGAGATATCGTCTGAAAATCGATATCCTCTATATTCTTCAACTCATAGATGCTAACCATATTTCCGTATCGTTTCCGATAGGAGAGGAGCTGCTCAATTTGGCGATCGGATAGAAAAGGTAATCGCTTCAGTTGTTCTTCCGTCACGGCATTCAAATCAAAAGGATGCTCAGTTAAATAAGATAAATCGGCATACAAACTTTCGATACGCTCCGTATCCTCGGTTTCCAAGGCTAGTTCCTCTACATACTCCATCCACTTATCAACAGAATATTCTATCTGAGAATTAGCGTAATAACTATTTATCAACAGGATTATCGACAAGATTATAAACAATCGTTTCATAGCTAAGTATCATTTAAAAAGAGAATGATAAACCAAGACCGGTACTCATCCCTAAAATCGGATGGTAAATAGAGGCTACATCTATCGTAAAGCAAGAAAAGTTATAACCAATTCCTAAAGAGGGCAGGAGAGGAGCGGTCTGTATTCCGGCACGAATAAAAAAAGAATCGAAAGCGGTGTATTCAAGACCCAAGTTCCCAACAACTAGGTTTTCATTTTCCGTTCCTACACTTCCTATAATTAACAGACTGTTTATAATCTCCCATTGAAAACTTATTTGAATTAAGTAATAATTAAAATCTTCTATTTCAATATCTTTATCTCCTATAGAAACTATTAACAACTTATCAATAGGAAAAAAAGTGATTCCAATGTCTGTTGACAGTCTGGATCTTGTATTTTCCAATAGATCAGTTTGCAAGAAACTATAGTGAACTCCAAGCCCTAACGCCCATTGATCCCCCAAGCGTTTTCCTCCCAGCACACGAACCATCATCTCCCTGTACTTATCAAACCCGAAAACAGAGATATCAACACCTACGGATAATAGTTGATTCGGATAATAAAAACTACCGGACATCGTACCCAGTTCTTTCAACATGTACCGAGTAAAGTATTCTAAATGAATGGATTTTTTATCTTTATCGACAATAAGGGCCGGATTGAATAAAATAGATTGCGTCGCCACATTCCCTCCCATTCCCACGCTACGAACATCCGGTAAACGTAAGTTATCAACACCATGTACATACAATGAAAATACCCCCGCAAACAGGGATAGCAATAGATATTTCATAGTTAAGATTTTGTATGGTTTCTATTTATTCTTCAAGTTTTTCTTATTATCCTTATTTATCCTACGCTGTACCTTTTTAATATCCTCATTAGGAGAAAGTTGTTCAGGCTTAATCCCCCTTTGCAATAACATATCACGTACAGCAGTATTGTTATCAATATGTTCTTTTTCAATAGGAGATTGTCCATATAGATCCTTCGCTTGCACATTTACGTTTGTCATTTCAGTCGCTAGGTCTTTAGCTTTTATACTTATAGTCGGTAAAAAATCAGCGATAGGTCTATTCGTGGGGACGTTCATTCTCTTTTTCAACATCTGTGTACTTAAATTGAATAAAGCTTGATCTCCCTTAGAACGAATAATCGCGAATCCTTTATTATCAATACCTCTTTCGTATAAGATTCCAGATAATTGTTTTTCAGTCTGACTCAATTTTTCCCTGGCCTTTAAGCGTTCACAATCCAATAGACGTTGTTCAATCACCTCGGCCTTACGGGTTTGTACCGCAAAATAAGTCTGTGCGAAAGCGACTTGTGGTTTACGGCTATCACCATTTTGTGCGATTAAATAGCATGCGTAGCGTGTTAATAAGATGTCATCTATTTGTTTTTCAACACCATAACCTATTGAAACCATTTTCCCGACGTCGGGAAAATGGTTTTGTACATCTTCTCCCGCATTCCGGCACGCTTCTTTGGCTTTCACCACTACATTATTGATAAAGTTATCCCATTTGGCATATCCTAATAGGGGTTGTAACTCTCTGGCACTCCAGCATTCTATGCCTTCTACCTCACATGAAATGGATTCGAATTTTCCGAATAGGGCGGTAATTTCTTCTTTCTTCATAGTTAATATATTCTTAAGTTGTTGTCAATTGCGCAAATGTAATGTTTTATATTCATTTAGCAAGTTATTAACAGATAAATGATGCTGAGAGTCACGCAGTATTTATATTTTCGCGGTATATGATACGAAAAGGGATATATTGTGTTTTGGCTCTACTTGTTCTCTGTAGCTTTAAAGGGATGGCGCAGGCGGTAAAGACAAATATTGTTCCGGAAGGTTATCAGAAAGCTCAACTGTATGAAGGTGATACAATGGCTGTCGTCAACCTTCGGGAAGTTTTTATATATCCTCAAGTTAAGTTTAAGAATAAGCGTGAACAAGCCAAGTACAATAAGTTGGTACGAGACGTAAAGCGTACTTTGCCCTATGCCAAGATGGTGTATGATACGTTGATAGAGACCTACGAATACATGGAAACCTTACCGAATGACAAGGCCCGCCAAGCCCACTTGAAACGGATGGAGAAAGAGTTGTTCGCCCAATATAAACCGGAACTAAAAAAATTATCCTTCTCGCAAGGTAAGCTACTTATCAAACTGATCGATAGGGAATGTAATCAATCCAGTTACAATTTACTGAAAGCCTATCTGGGAAGTTTCCGTGCGGGCTTTTGGAATTTCTTCGCAGGCATGTTCGGAGCCAGTCTGAAATCGGAATACGACCCGAAAGGTAAAGATGCCATGACCGAACGGGTCGTCGTATTGGTTGAGAATGGTTTAATCTGATAGTTGCTTGAAGAAATCCCAGATCACGATACCGGTAGTAGCCGATACGTTTAAGGAATGCTTTGTACCGTATTGAGGTATTTCAATACATATATCACAGTTATCAACCACATTTTGTTGAACGCCTTTTACTTCGTTACCCATGACGATAGCGTATTTCTTTGTCTTGTCTAACTGCAAGTTATCTAACATGACACTACCTTCCGCTTGCTCTACGGCACATACCGTATACCCCTCTTGGCGCAGTTTATCAACAGCCTCCGGGGTATCCTTGAAATATTCCCAATCTACGGTTTCTTCCGCTCCTAAGGCGGTCTTATGGATCTCCGCGTTCGGAGGGCAAGCCGTAATACCACAAAGATAAATAGCCTCTACCCGGAAAGCATCGGAGGTACGAAACACGGAACCCACGTTGTTTAGACTTCTAACATGGTCTAAAACAACGATTAAAGGTATCTTCTTACTTTCCTTAAAAGCCTCGGGAGTCAGGCGGTTCAATTCGGTTACTTTTAATTTTCGCATAACAAATATCTTTGACCGCGAAAGTAGCGAATATCCGTGGATATGCCGTTGAAAAGCTATTAATAAGTAGTGGACATAAAATGAAAAATATTTCTTGCTTTATTCAAATACTTGTCCATACACCCCCCTTTCTCAAATTAGCAAATGAATAAGCCACTTATTTATTACGCGCTATCAACAGCCCTTATACACCTATTGACAGCCTTGCTGGAGGATCTATTTTTTCACAATCAAGGTTATCAACAATAAACAGCTAAATATTCATAAAGTCTATAACTATAAGAACTACAATCTATAGATAGACATCCATGCTGTTGGTATCCTTTTGATAAACCGTTCACAGACTTTAATAAGTCAATAACCAAAGATTGTAACAAAAATGTATTAACCATTTCAACAGCCTATCATATTCATCATATTTATTTTTAAAATTAAAGATTAATAAGAATATAATATAATGATTGTGGATAACTCTTGAGGGTTGAGGGCAACTCATCCATCGGTGGCAAAGATAAGAATCTTTCTTGTTATTTCTATAAATGAAGAAAGTTTATACCTTTGTGCTTTGTGAACAATAGGTTGATAAACTAGATAAGATGAAGATTATCAGTAATACTTTCTGTGGATAATATTGTTTATATATAGTGAAAAGCCTATTGGGAGCAGTAGAAACAGGAATCATTAATATATAAGGCTATGTTGACAAACCAATCAATCGGGTACATGGATGCGCCCGTTCCTAAGGATTTAG
>OGDA01000755.1_pt1 | contig 14413 bp, 10 predicted proteins | sample 1570281 | NCBI WGS metagenome assembly OGDA01 (sample SAMEA2582184, study PRJEB24529) | metagenome
TTGTTGTATTGGGCGTCGGCTGCGGCGGCGTTGCCCAGCAACGTCCCCAACAGGATGATTTTCAGGATAAGTTTGCGCAATGCCACGACGCCCCGGTTTGGTTGTGATTATTCTTGTTCGTATCCGAAGCGCTTGAGTTGCCGTTCGTTGTCGCGCCAGTTCTCGTTTACTTTGACGTACAGCTCCAGGAAAACCTTCTTGCCGAGGAATTGTTCCATGTCCTCGCGGGCCTGTTGTCCGACCTTTTTGAGTTTCTCGCCCTTGTGTCCGATCAGGATGCCCTTCTGGGAGTCGCGTGTGACATAGATGACCGCCGAAATGCGGTCGATCGTCGGTTCCTCCTTGTAGGCTTCGATCGCGATTTCGCAACAGTAGGGGATCTCCTTGTCGTAGTTGCGCAGGATCTTTTCGCGGATTATTTCCGAGGCGAAGAATCGCAGCGTTTTGTCCGTGAGCGTATCTTTAGAGTAGAAGGCTTCTCCCTCGGGCAGCCGTTCCAGAATCAGGTCGAAAAGTCCCTTGATATTGAAATTCTCGCGTGCCGATACCGGGACGATCGTGGCGGCCGGCAGCAGCGCCTGCCATTTATCGACGAGTTCTTCGAGCTTTTCGGGCGTCGTGAGGTCGATTTTGTTGATTACCGCGAGGGTGGGAATATCGCTTTGGCGGATCTTTTCGAGGATGTCGTTCGAACGGTCGCTTTGTTCCACCGTGTCGGTGACGTAGAGGATTACGTCCGCATCGTTCACGGCGCCGGTGACGAATTTCATCATCGACTCCTGGAGTTTGTAGCTGGGTTTCAGAATGCCCGGCGTATCCGAAAAGACGATCTGGAAATCTTCGCCGCTGACCACTCCCAGAATGCGGTGGCGTGTGGTCTGGGCTTTGGAGGTGATGATCGAAAGGCGTTCGCCCACGAGTGCGTTCATCAACGTCGATTTGCCGACGTTGGGATTTCCGATGATATTGACGAAACCGGCCTTGTGCATAGGATGTCTGTTGTCTGATTCTCACGAAAAGGCAGTAAAAGCGGGGACCGCATAAAACGAACGAACTTGTTTTTCATGCCGGGCCGCCATGCTGCCTGCTCCAAAAATAGTGAAAGCCGAGAGCAATCACACGGATTTGCACGCGAAGATTGCCGAACCGCCTCCTATCTTTTACAAAGATAGCGAAAAAAATACCCCCTGCCAAATGAAGCGTCATCTTTCTATGTTCAGAAGGTGTTGGTCGGTGGCGTTTTTCGGATGAGAGGGGCCGAGGGAGGTTGCGGCTCTTTTCGCCGTTGCTGTTTTCCGGAAAAAGCCCGTTATCGGACGGATTGGAAGATCGGGCCGGAAAAAACGCGTTTTCTTCGGTCCTTCGCGTTGTGCTTTCCTCTCCGGCTTTTTCCTATTTCTGTATATTTTCCCTGTTACTCGTCTGCAAGGCGTTCCGGACGAGTCCGTTCTTTGTGTTTACGAGCGAAATTTTCCCGGATTTGTCTTGCATTCTGCTTGTCCTTGCCCAATTATGAGTTGACACCGATTTCGGAGAGTATGTGTGAATCGCCTTTTCGCTGCCGGTGCGCGGTTGCAGAGGATGCCGGATTTGCCCGGAAGCGGGGCGATTATATGTATAAAGAAAACCCCTTCGATTCGGAACCCGAACCGAAGGGGTAAAGTAGTTGGCGAGGTATTCATTCCGCTTATCTGCGGAAGCCGCGTCCGGGTAATTTGGGCATTTTCATATTGCCTCCGGCGACGGCCTTCATCATCTTGCGCGTGTCTTCGAACTGCTTCATCAGTTTGTTCACCTCGGCCATCGTCGTACCGCTGCCTTTGGCGAGCCTTTCGCGGCGCTTGGCGTCGATGATTTCGGGTTTCTCGCGTTCGAGGGGAGTCATTGAGTTGATGATCGCCTCGGTCTGCTTGAATACGTCGTCCGAGATCTCGACATTCTTGAGAGCCTTGCCCATACCGGGGATCATCGAAGCCAGATCCTTGAGGTTGCCCATCTTCTTGATCTGGGCGATCTGCCCCATGAAATCGTTGAAGTTGAACTGATTCTTGACGATCTTCTTCTTCAGGCGGCGGGCCTCCTCTTCGTCATACTGCTCCTGGGCGCGTTCCACGAGCGATACCACGTCGCCCATGCCCAGAATACGGTCGGCCATACGTTCCGGATGGAATACCTGGATGGCATCCATCTTCTCGCCGCTGGAGATGAACTTCAGCGGTTTGTTCACCACCGCACGGATCGAGATCGCCGCACCGCCGCGTGTATCGCCGTCGAGTTTGGTAAGCACTACGCCGTCGAAATCCAGCCGCTGATTGAACTCTCGGGCCGTATTCACGGCATCCTGACCCGTCATCGAATCGACCACGAAGAGCGTTTCGCCCGGTTTCACGGCCTGTTTGATCGCCGTGATCTCCTGCATCATCGCCTCATCGACGGCCAGACGGCCCGCCGTATCGACGATCACGACGTTGAAACCGTGCTGACGGGCGTATTTGATGGCATTTTCGGCGATCTGCACCGGATTTTTATTCCCCTCTTCAGTATAGACTTCGACTCCGATCTGTCCGCCCAGCACCTTGAGCTGGTCGATGGCCGCAGGACGATAGACGTCGCCCGCCACGAGCAGCACCTGGCGCCCCTTCTTGCTCTTGAGCATCGCCGCCAGCTTGCCCGAGAAGGTGGTCTTACCGGAGCCTTGCAGACCGGCGATCAGGATGACCGCAGGCGTGCCCTCCAGCTTGATGTCGGTCGCCGTGCCGCCCATGAGTTGTGCCAACTCGTCGCGCACGATCTTGGTAATCATCTGTCCCGGCTTGACGGACTTGAGCACGTCTTGTCCCAGGGCCTTCTGCTTCACCTCGTCGGTGAAGGATTTGGCTACCTTGTAGTTGACGTCGGCGTCGATCAGTGCCCGGCGGATCTCCTTGAGGGTTTCGGCGACGTTGATTTCGGTAATGCGGCCTTCGCCCTTGATCAGCTTGAAGGACCGTTCGAGTTTATCGGTTAAGTTTTCAAACATAGTTTCGGTTCGTTATCTCATGCCGGGAAACGGTGCCGCCCGACGCTGGAGCATTTTTCGTTTTGCGGAGCCGTCGTTGCAGTCGGTTTTTTCAGTCCGGACAAAGCTAAAGCGGTGTCGGGCAAATCGTTCTCCCTGTTCGGCCGTTGCAGGTCCGCCCCGGATTTTTCGCTTGCAAATATATAAAACTATTCGCAGAATCGCAACGGAGGTCCCGATTTTCCTCGGTGTCGGCGACAAAGATAAACCCCCTCTGAAAAGAGGGGGCTATCGGGAGTCGAATCCGTTTATTGCCTTACGTACAGCAATCGGTCGATTTGTGAAACGTTCTGATCGGTTATCTCTGCTTCCGGATTGATCTTGATCGCGTATTTCTGAACGAATTTATAATCGATTTGGATCGGGTTATCGTTCAGTTGGGTCACTTCCGGCGGGTAGCAGACGATGCAGTCGTCGTCGAGGGGCAGTGTGGGCATCGGGTGCGAGTTCCACGTTTCGGTATGCTCGGAGTAGAGATTGCAGTAGGGTGGCTCGATCTTGAGCCGGAATTTCTCCGTGAAACAGTTGTATTCGAATGTAAAGGTATAGGTGAGGGGACTCGTAGTATCTTTGCCGTCATCCTCTTTTTCCTGCGTTATCGAGATAAGCTCGAAATCGTCGATATCTTGCTGTGTGACGTGGATATATCCCAGATGCTCTTCGGGCAGCGTAATTTTCACCTGCCTGTATTCCGTCGTTTCTTTGGCGGTTCCGTCGGAGAGCGTATTGAGGATTTTGGCGTAGGAAGTATAGGCGTTCGGCAGCACGATATGCTCGCCTTCGGGATCGTCGCCGTCGAAGATATAGCCGAGCGTCCCCTCTTCGATGATCTTTTGGTCGGTCAGGTAGGCCAGATAATCGGGTTCTGGAGAGGGCGTAGTGCCGTAATGGAGAGTGTATTCGGTCTGGGTGGCGATCGAGATATTTTCCATACTTTCGGGGTTGTGGAAGGTCGAGGTGACCACGATCGTGCTGACGCGCCCCTCGTTGTCGAACGTGTATTGATACTGGCTGTTTTTGTATTTTGTCTGCTGGCTCGCGGGCAGGTGCTTGGTCGTCGTACCGCCGATCACGAGCAGGCATCCTATGTCATCGACACCCGCTATCGCGAAGCTGCCTATATCGATGCCGTTCCAGGGGTTGAGGAATTGTGTATAGGTATAGGTGAAACAGTAACTGCTTGCGGATGCCGTGATGCTCGTCAGATCTCCTGCCTCCCATTTGTATTTCGACCTGAGGTTTTCCAGGGCCGTTCCAGCCAGATAGAATTCTTTGGTTGCGAGGGTCCCGTCGGGATTGTAAATGAAGATATCCCTGTTGTCGTCGAAATAGCTGTATTGTGAAATCAGACCGCTTTTATTCAGCTGGTATCTCTCCGACCGGTCGTCTTTTGTTATTCTGGGAATGCTGCTGTAACTCGTAATTTCGATGTTGTATTGTGAGAGCGAGAATTTATTGGCTTCCCAGTTGAGAACCGTCTTGCTGGAACCGTTGAGCTTGTCGGGTTGATTCCGGTCGAACGTGTAGTAGTTGAAATTGGTCAGCACGCCCTGTGCGTCGTAGATGAGGTCGATGTATCCTTGGGTTGTGCTCTCCTCTGTGCCGTCTTCGGTGGTGGTTTTTTTATTCTCCGAAACTTCGATGTAGGTCAGCCGGTTTTCGGGCGATATTTCGGGATGTTCCGGTTTTGCTGGTTCCTCGCTCGTTCCGGTGCCCTGTTGGGTGATGGTGACGGCTGCAGATTCTGTGCCGCAGAGAATGGTGATGACGGCTTTTCGGGAAGTTGGCTGGATATTTTCCGTAAGTGTGGCGGTGATGGTGTTTTTACCGGCACTGCCGGAGGTCGGCGAGAGGGTGATCCAAGTGTCTCCGCTACCGGGAGACTCTACCGAAGCCCACCACTCTCCGGTGGTTTCGAAACTTACCGTGTGTTTCAGTCCACTGTCGGCCGCGATCGTTGCGGATAATGCTTCCTGGGGGATCAGAATGGCCTGTTCTTCGTCGGTGTTGCTGTCGGTGCAACTTCCCCCCCCCACGTTAATCCCAGAAGGGTTACGATTGTTAATAGCTTTTTCATACGATAAAAAGGTTAGTTAATGGAAAAATTGGTTGGTGAGCCGATTGAGGTCTGACTCTGTGACGAATATAACAAATATTATCGTAACTGCCAAATGGAAATCTTCAGAAAGTCGATTTCTACTCCGGTCAGCGATCCCTGCAGGGAGCGGCAGCGGCCCGCTGCACATTTTCCGTACAGTCGTTTGTGCGGGTGAAAAACAAACCCCTCCGAGTTCTCGGAGGGGTTGTCTGATGGGGCTGTGTCCCGTGTTTTCGGTTTAATAGTGTGCGACGTAGATGAACCGGTTCAGTTGTTGGTAATCGTATTCCGCAGGCTCTACATCCGGATTGACCCGGAAGAGATATTTTTGTGTAAATTCGTATTCGCTCGTAGGGCCGTTTTCGTCCGTATTTTCACCCATATACCGCAGTTCCGGTTCGGATACCGTGAAACAGTTCTTGTCGAGCGGAAGCATCGGCATCCAGTGGGTTTTCTGTTCACCGGTCGCAGGATCGAAGACTGTGCAGGAAGGATAGAACACGTCGAATTCCAGATTGACCGTGAAGCAGTTATATTCCAGCGTATAGACGAAACGGTGGGGGTTTATCTCGTTTTCACCCAGCGGAATCTCGTTGAAAGAGGTCGAAACGAGCCGGAAGTTGTCCGCTTCGTCCTGCGTGATGTATAGGTAGCCCAACACCGGACCCTCCTGAGTCGATGGGTTGATGTTGATCTGCCGGTATTCGGTTTTTTCGCTAGTTCTGCCGTCGGACATCGTGCTGCGGATCTTGGCGTAGGAGGTGTAGGCGTTTACACCATATTGTTTTTCGTCCGGATTATCTTCCCAGAAAATATAGGGAAGCGTACCTTCGTCCACGACTTCCTGTTTGGCCAGGTAGGGGATGTAATCGGGTTTCGAAACGGTTTGGGGACCGTAGTGGAGCGTATATTCCGTGCGCTCGCTGCCGCTGCCGCCGCCGTCCTGCCAGTTCTCTTCGATCACGATCGTGCTGACGCGGCCTTCGGCGTCGAACGTGTAGGTGTAGGTCGTAGTGCTGTTGCCGTCTTGACAGCTGGCGGGCAGGTTCTTAACGGTCGTACCGCTGATGCCGAGCAGCATGGCGGACTCCTCTGCATCGCCGATCATGAAGGCGCCTATGTCGATGCCGTTCCAGGGGTTGAGGTGTTCGGTGTAGGAGAACGTCGTTGTTTCGTTATCCCGTCCGTCGATGGTCGAAATGGAAACGATGTTTCCGTCCTGCCAGGTAAGCGTCGAGGTCGAGTTCTCATCGGGATAGGAAGGGTTGCGGTATTCCAAGCGAGCCAGCGTGCCGTCGGCGTTGTAGGTGAAAGTCTGGCTGGCGCCGTCCGGGTCGGTGTAGCCGCTTACCAGACCGCTTGCATTCAGGCGGTATTCCTTGGTGTATTCGCCCGAGTTGGGAAGGGGCATTCCTTCGTAGCTGCTGCCGCCGATTTCGAACCATTTCTCTTCGTCTGTGATTTTCCCTTCGCTTCGTTTGAGCGTCCCTTCATAGGAGGCATTGATTTTGTCGGTCTGTTCCGAATCGTAATCGTATTGGTCGTAACCGGTCAGAAGACCTTCGGCATCGTATTCGAAGAGCATGTAGCTCTTGTCGGTGCTGGAACCGTCGCTGTAAACCTCGGTGTAGGTCGTTTCTACCCAGGTCAGCCGGTCTTCGGGTGCTACGTCGGGATGTTCGGGCTTTTGAGGATTGTCGGGGTTATTCGGGTTGTCCGGATCTTCCGGTTCGTCTTGTCCCACGCCCCGCTGGGTGATGGAGATATTCGCGGATTCTCCGCCGCAGGAGATGATGACGACCGCCTGGCGGGATTCGGTCGTTTCGTTTTCAGTGAGCGTGACGGTAATCGTGTGCTTGCCGGCGTCGCCCGAAGTGGGGTTGATGGAGATCCAGCTTTCGGCACGCGAGGTTTCACGCACGGATGCCGTCCAGCTCTGGGTCGTTTCGAAACCGATGGTATGGGACAACGCATCGGCCGAAATCGAGGCCGATAAGTTATCCTGAGGAATCAGAATGTTCTGAAACTCATCTGTTTCGCTGTCGCTGCAACTCCCCCCCCCAGCGCCAGGGTGATGAGAGCCGAGAAAATGAACAGTTTTTTCATACGATAAAGAATTTGAACGATAATTGGTTAAGTAAGTCGGGCAGTTTTGTCCGATCGGTGCAAAGATACGAATAAGCCGAGCGCAAATGCAAATTTTATTTGCATTTTGCCAAGGCGAAGTATCTAAGACGAAGTCAAAGATACGAAATAGACTGCGTGCAAAAGCAAATTTTATTTGCATTTTGCCAAGGCGAAGTGCTTGAGACAACGTTAAAGAATAGAAAAAAGCCGGGGCGGAAGCAAGTTTATCTGCACTTTGTCGGATCGAAGCGTTTGAGGCGAAGCCAAAGATTAGGAAAATGCCGAACAGAAATACAAATATATTTGTATTTTGACGGAACGGTCCGGGGATCGTGTCCGCATGGGTATTTTCGTCTGTCGAATGGGAGGGTGGATGGCATTCGATCGTGCCGTCGGTGGCTGCGGAGGTTGCAGACGGACGGAAAGCAGGGGGATTGCCTGTGAATGGCGGGCGGATGCGGTTTACAGCAGCCCCGCTTCGTAATAGAGAACGATCTGTTCGAGCACCTTGTCGTCCCCTTCGCGGTCGTATTCCGACTTGAGATTCTGTCCGAAGATACGCGATACGCTTTGCCAGAATCCCGCGACGAAGCCGCCCCGGAACTCCCGGAGGATTTCGTAAGCCGTGTATTCCGTTTCCCGGTCGATCAGCTTCAGAAGCACGCGGCCCTGGGTACGGGTCATGTGCTTCAGCACGGGTGTGTACTCCTTTTTGATCGCTGCGGCGATGCCTTTGATGTATTGTTTCTGTTCCTTTTTCGTTTCGAGCCGGAGCAGTTCCGCCTCCATTTGAACCATTTGTGCTTTGGCGGCTTGGGCTACAGGATAGACTTTCTTCCCCGCCTCGACCAGTTTGCGGTAACGGCGCAGGTCAGCTTTTTTGCTGAATACGAAGACGGGTTTTATGGGGACGACCGAGATCGTGTCGCCGTCGGGTCCGATTTCGAAAGAGGTGTGCCATCGGCCCGGCTGTCCGCGTCGGGCCGAAGCCTGCCCGGGCAGGGAGAGCAGCAATACCAGGGATAGGAAAAACCACTTTTTCATTGGAACCGGAATTTTCGTACCTTTGTCAGGATGAAGCACAGGGGGCGGAGAGGGCGCTTCTGTCCGAAGCGGACGGATTTCGAATCCTCTTCGCAATTCAAAGATAGTGAAATGTGAGGGCAATTGTGAGAACTTGTTCTCGAAAATTGCCGAACCGAATCCTATCTTCTGCCAAAGATAGTGAAAGCCGAGCGAAAACGGGACTTGTTCCCGGTTTTCCGAGGCGCCTCCTATCTAAAGCTATGTTCAAAGATAATGATTCTGAATTATTAACGCAATAAAAAACGGTTGTATTATGATGGAAAAAGGACTTTCTGCACAAAGTAAGGTAACGGTCGATGGCGGCAACGTGGCTGCAACGATGGGATCGGGCGACTTGCAGGTATTCGCTACGCCGGCTATGGTGGCCCTGATGGAAAATGCGGCGATGAAGGCTGTGGCTGACCATTTGCCGGAAGGTTCGACGACCGTCGGTGCCGAGATGAACGTGACCCATATCAAGCCTTCGGGCGTCGGTGCCGAAATCGTCGCATCCGCCGTGCTGACCGAAGTCGAAGGGCGTAAGCTCACCTTCAATGTCGGGGCCCGCGATGCCGAAGGGATGATCGGCGAGGGGGTTCACGTCCGCTATGTCGTTGATCGTGAGAAGTTCATGTCCAAAGTTCGCTGATGCGGAATCTTGTCCCGGAAGCAACGGAAGGAAAAAGTAAAAAAGGCTGTCCAACAAGTTTTTTAATCCTTTTAGAATCGCGTATTCGGAAAAGCTCTCGAATAAGCAGTACAAATAAAAAAGGGCTGTCTGAAACTTGTTAGACAGCCCTTTTTTTGTTGTTATGCTCTTTAGCCCAGCAGCAAATGTTCGAGGAAAATAACCAGCATGCCCGCGAAATACCCGGCCAATGCCAGCAGCGTGATTTTACGCAGGTACCAGCCGAATTCGATCTTTTCCAGTCCCATCGCCACTACTCCTGCGGCCGATCCGATAATCAGCAGGCTGCCGCCCACGCCGGCGCAGAAAGTCAGCAGGTGCCAGAAGATACCGTCCTGTACGAACGCCTGCATATAAACCGGGTCGAGGCTCGAGGCCAGGGCTGCCGTATCGACGACGGGGTACATACCCATACAGGCAGCCACCAGCGGCACGTTGTCGATTACGGCCGACAGCAGACCGGTGATTCCGGCGATCGTATAGACTTCGTGTACGTTTTTGTCCAGGAAGTCGGCGAAGTCGGTCAGCAAACCGGCGCTCTGCAATGCTGCGACCGACATCAGAATACCCAGGAAGAAGAGGATCGTGGGCATATCGATATGTTTGAGTACTTTCGACACCCGGTTTTTGATAGATTCCTCCATGTTCTGTTTGTGGTCATAGACGAGCTCCGTGAAGACCCACAGCACACCCAACGATATCAGCATGCCCAGGTAGGGCGGCAGTCCCGTTACAGCCTTGAATATGGGCACGAACAGCAGCCCGCCGACACCGAGAACGAGAACGAAGTGGCTGAAGCGCGGGCCGACGAACGGCGGCAGCTTGGGCGCCGTGTCTAATTTTTCGGGATGCGCGTTTTCGTCGGGAATATAACGGCAGGCGATGGCCGTGGGAATGATTACCGATACCAGGGCCGGGAGGAACAGTTTGGCCACGAGCAGGCCCGAGGTGACGTTGCCCCGCATCCAGAGCATGATGGTCGTTACGTCGCCGATGGGCGAAAAGGCACCGCCGCTGTTGGCCGCGATGACGATAACGCTGGCGAAGATCCATCGTTCTTTCTGTCCGCTGATCATACGCCGCAGCAGCATGATCATAATGATCGTCGTGGTCATGTTGTCCAGCACGGCGGACATAAAGAAGGTGATGATCGATAGCAACCAGAGCAGTTTGCGTTTGTTGCGGGTTTTGATGTGGTCGGTGATGACGTGGAATCCTCCGTGCCGGTCGATCAGTTCGACGATGGTCATGGCGCCGATCAGGAAGAAGAGGATTTCGCTCGTATCGCCGAGTTGCTCGATCAGTTGCGTGCCGATCTGGGCGTCGTTGCCCAGCAGACTCAATACCGTCCATAACGCACCGCACATCAGCAGGGCGATCGCGGCCTTGTCGATGCGTAGTTTGTGTTCGAGCGCGATGCAGAGGTACCCGAACACAAAAATCAGAATCATGGTTATAATCATATCTTACTGCATTGAATTATCGATTTTATCAATGGAATCGAAACGCCGCAATCCCTGTGCCGTAGTGAGGGTGTCCGGTGATTTGGACCCGAACTTACCTCTTTCCGTGGAATTTTTTTTGCTGCCCCGGCCATTCGCGGAGGATTTTTTTTGAAATATCGATTCTTTGCCGTACCTTTGTACCTGCTTTCGAGCATCGGATTGAACTATGGTGTAATGGTAACACAGCAGATTTTGGTTCTGTCGTTCCTGGTTCGAGTCCAGGTAGTTCAACACTGTCGTTCGTAGCCGAAGTCGCTGCGACGGGAAAGGCCGGATTTCAAAATCCGGCCTTTTTGTTTTCGTGCATGGCACAAGCGGCGAATAGGCGCGTCGGATCCGATGTTTCAAACGCTTGATAATAAAGTATATAATCATCTTTGTTTTTGTTGGCGCATCCTTTTCTCATCGGGTTGCCGCTTTCGAAAGACGTTGTTGGGCGTGCCGTCGGATCATCGTATTTTTCCGAAAAGGTTTCTGCTTTTGCCTCTGCCGGGGTGGGCAGCACTTTCCTTTTCATTTAATCGCCCGTTACCACAATCGGGCCGGGCGACCGACAGACATCGGCAGCGCCATTTCCGGGAGCGGTGCGACTGACGGTATAGCTGCTTTTGTTTTTCCTTTGTTTCCCCGGATTTTGGAGAACCGGACCGTTCTCGGGTTTCGTCGTAGCCGTTATTGTCCGAGGGCCTGACGCCAACGCCTTTGCCAGCTGGTCGGGACAGGATGTTCCCCGGCCTTTGCAATCGATGCCTTCGAGACGTGCGATCACGTCGGCAGCCTGCATCCCGCGCGTCAGCAGACCTATTCCCTGGGTATTCCCGTGACACCCGCCTTCGAAGCGGACGCTTTTGACGATATCTCCCTCCAATTCGATTTCGATGGATTTCGAACAGGTACCTTGTGTCTTATAAGTGAATTTCTTTGCCATTTCGAAAGAATTAGGGTGCAAATATACGAATAAATGGATATTTTCAGCGTCCGATGTGTCGGCGTGTGTGTTTCCGTGCGTACCGGGAATCCATGGCTTTTGCGTATTCGAATCCGTCCCTCTTCTCTTGAGCCTCTTATTTCCGGTTTTTTGATTCTGGCCGGCCGGTTTGGTTTTGCTATTTATTTCGGGCGACGACCGGATAATCGTATGTAAAACTCCCCTTCCCGTGATCGGGAAGGGGAGTTCTCTTGTCTCAGTACTTTTTTATTTCTGCTGTTGCTGCTGCAGGTCGCTCGTGTCGGCGACGACCATGTTTTTGTCGATGCGGAGCGTGACGTTGCCGTCCACTTCGATCAGGAGGGTCGTCTCCTTGATCTCTTTCACTACGCCGTAAATACCGCCGGCCGTGATGATCTTGTCGCCTTTCTTAAGGCCGGCCCGGAATTGAGCCATCTGCTTGCGTCGCTTCGATTCGGGGCGCCACATGAAGAAATACAGAACCAGAATCATCAGGCCGAGCATGATGAAGAGCGAATAGCCGCCGCCAGCCTGCGGTGCAGGAGCTGTTGCTTGAAGTAAGTTAATCATAGTTTTCTATTAATATTAATGTTTAGTCTTTTCTTTGGATCGGGACGAGCCGGGACAGGCGACGTGCCGAACTTAATTCTCGTTTTTTCTTCCGGACAGGACGCTTCCATCTGATCCTCGGCTGTTTCGATCATCGGTTGCTCTCATCTTTTCGGACCGGTAGCCTGTCTTTTGCAAAGATTGCCGAACTGCCTCCTGTTCCTGCAAAGATAGTGAAAGCCGAGAAGAAAACGGGAGCTTGCTCGCAATTTTCCGAGGCGTATCCTATCTTCTGCAAAGATAGTCAAAGCCGGGTGTCGCACCAAATTATTCGAACGCTGGCGGCAGGTTCTGCCCGAACCGGTTCTTCCCGATCGAAACTCGCACGTACCGGGGATTCCTTCGAATATATCGGGGGATCCGTATTTCGGTTGCCTCCGTCGGATTTTCCGGTAAATATAGTTAAAATTTGCAGGAGTCGCAGCCGTTCGGCGCTCCTTTCCTGCGAATTAACAATTTCTTAATCGACAACGGCTTCGATGTAAATCCGTAACGGCTCCTCCGATCCCGACGCATAGAGTTTCAACAGTTTCATCTGCCAGCCGTGCTCGCCCCGCGAGTCGAACCGGACGCTGAACGGGATTTCCTCGCCCGGCTTCAGGGGCCGTCGGTCGAATTCCGGGGTGACACATTCGCACGAAACCTCGTAGCGGGTCACTACCCATGTCCGGGACGAAGTATTTTGCAGCCGAAACCGTTTGATGCCTGTTTCGCCGGAGTGGAGCCGTCCGAAACGGATCGTGTCCGAAGTACCTTCGGTGAGCGTTTCATCCGATATTTCGAGTGTCGGCCCACTCTGGACACTGCTCGTCCGGCGGGACTGACAGCCGATGACGAGGGCTACCAGCAATATGCAGAAAATGTGCCGCATCATATCAGTCCCCGTCCGGTTTTTTTGAGTTTTCCCTCTTCGGTCAGCGCCTCCACGATCTTATCCAGCACACCGTTGATAAACGTGCTGCTGCCGGGCGTAGAGTAGAATTTGGCGATATCGATGTATTCGTCGAGGGTCACTTTCACCGGAATCGAAGGGAAGGAAACCAGCTCGGTGATCGCCGTGGCCATAATCAGGTTATCCATGAAGACGATACGCTCCACGTCCCAGTTGCGCGTAAATTTTTCGATGTATTCCAGCCGCTCGTTGTAGTTGATGAGCGTCTTTTCGAACAGCGTTTTGACGAATTCGGCGTCCTCGTCGCTTTTGAATTCGGGCAGCATCTTCACGTCCGCGTGGGACTGGCGCATGTTGGAGATCGTGCGGATCACGAGCGTCAGAACGAATCCCAGGTCGTCGCTCCAGAGGATCGACTGCTCTTCCAGTACGTCGTCCAGCATGGGACAATCCTGCAACTCATTTTCGAAGAAGGTGGCCAGAAGCGCTGCGTCGGCTTTGAACGAACTTTCCGAAGCGCTCATGTAAGCCTGGAAATAGTCCGTCGCCGCGAGTTGGTTGTAAAGTGTGCGGATGAGTTCGGGATATTTGCTCCAGCCGAGTTTACGGGCTGCCATTCGGTCATTCACCGTGTCGCTGTCGGCGATCATACGGATCACGGCGTTGTCGATGAAGCGGGTGTTGGGGTGGAGGTCTTCGTAGGTCGGCAGCTTTTTCTGTTTGGCCAGCTCCTGACGTTGCTGGGCATAATGCGCCAGTTCGACCGGAAGGGTCATCATCTGGAAATAAAGGTCATAGGTCTTGTCGATCGAATTCATCATGTTCTTTTCCGACGCGATCATATTGTCCGAGTCGGATTTGAGATGCGCATATAGGGCCTTTATCGCCTTGATTCTAAGCTGTCTTCTACTTAACATATATTTTCAGAACTTTGCGGCAAACGGGATTACCTGCCGTTTGTCCGGTTTGCTTCGTGCCGGGAGGCGTGCGGGCTGCTTGTAAAACGAAGTCGCGTTTTGCCGGGCGCGATTCGCCCCGATACGAAAATTACCGGACAAAGGTAGGAAAAAAAGCGCTTGCCGCAACCTTTTTGCGCTCCTCGGACATAAATAATCTTATGCCGACTTTTTGGGCAGGAGTTGCCGCGCCGATTCGTTGTCGTGTCGGTTTTTCCTGCCGCAGAATGGATTCCGGGGTTGTTTGTTGCCCTTGTCCTGCCGTGCCCCTTTTTCCCCGGCAAAGTGCGAATAAATTCGTCTTTACTCTTTTACTCTCGGCTCATTCTTAATTTTTGTCCTTATTCGCTTGGGCAAAAGGCAGATAAATTTGCTTTTGTACCCGGCTTATTCGTAGCGTTGCATAAGATAGGATGCGATTCGGCAATCTTTGCGTGCAATCCCGCACGATTGCTCTCGCCTTTCC
>OGDA01000757.1_pt1 | contig 14399 bp, 9 predicted proteins | sample 1570281 | NCBI WGS metagenome assembly OGDA01 (sample SAMEA2582184, study PRJEB24529) | metagenome
AAACCCGAGAGGCAAAATTCGGATGCCCGTGTGTATGCTCATACCCCTAAAAGCTATAAGAACTATTTGTTGCATGTACCGTTTGTATTGCGGATAATTGCCTTGATACTGATTATTCTTGTTTTGGCACGTCCGCAAACCACCGATAGCTGGCAGAACAGTGAGATTGAGGGTATTGATATCATGCTTGCTATGGACGTTTCTACCAGTATGCTGGCCGAAGACCTGAAACCTAACCGGTTGGAAGCGGCGAAGGATGTGGCGGCAGAGTTTATTAACGGACGTCCGAATGACAATATAGGTATAACTTTGTTTGCTGGAGAAAGCTTTACGCAATGTCCGTTGACAGTAGACCATGCCGTATTGTTGAACTTGCTTAAAGATATGAAGTGCGGGCTGATTGAAGACGGAACGGCAATCGGTATGGGTATTGCCAATGCCGTTACCCGTTTGAAGGATAGCAAGGCAAAGTCGAAAGTCATTATTCTGCTGACGGACGGTGTCAATAATAAAGGTGATATTTCTCCTTTGACGGCTGCTGAAATAGCCAAGAGTTTTGGCATTCGCGTTTATACTATTGGGGTAGGAACCAATGGTATGGCTCCTTATCCTTATCCGGTAGGCGGAACAGTGCAATATGTCAATATGCCCGTCGAAATTGATGAAAAGACTTTGACACAGATTGCCGGAACAACGGAAGGTAACTATTTCCGTGCCACCAGCAACTCGAAGTTGAAGGAAGTGTACGAAGAGATAGACAAGCTGGAGAAAACAAAATTGAATGTAAAAGAATACAGCAAGCGCCAGGAAGAGTACCGCTGGTTTGCGTTGGCTGCTTTCTTGTGCGTATTACTGGAGGTACTGTTACGCAACTCTATATTGAAGAAGATACCGTAAAAACGGAGAATGTCTTTTAGTGTATCAGTCATTGCGTAGCCAAATTGTAAATTGTAAATTGCTAAATTGTAAATAAAAAGATGTTTCGATTTGAAGAACCTGCATATTTGTACTTGTTGCTGCTGCTGCCTTTATTGGCGGCCTTCTACTTGTACTCCAATTATCGGAGGAGGAAAGCCATTCGTAAATTTGGTGACCCTATACTGATGGCACAGCTAATGCCGGATGTTTCCAAATACCGTCCGGATGTGAAGTTTTGGTTGGTTTTTGCGGCTATCGGGTTGTTCACGGTACTGCTGGCACGTCCGCAGTTTGGTTCCAAACTGGAGACGGTAAAACGCCAGGGAGTGGAAGTGATGATTGCGTTGGATATATCCAATTCCATGCTGGCACAAGACGTACAGCCAAGCCGCTTGCAGAAGGCAAAACGGCTGGTGGCGCAGTTGGTAGATAAGATGCAGAATGACAAGGTCGGTATGATTGTTTTTGCAGGTGACGCTTTTACCCAGTTGCCTATTACGAGTGATTATATTTCTGCCAAGATGTTTTTGGAGTCCATCGATCCTTCGCTGATTTCCAAGCAAGGTACGGCAATTGGAGCTGCAATAAATCTGGCTGCCCGGAGTTTTACACCTCAAGAAGGAGTGGGACGTACTGTTATTGTCATCACCGACGGTGAAAACCATGAAGGTGGTGCCGTAGAAGCTGCTAAGGCTGCTGCAGAGAAAGGTATCCAGGTCAATGTATTAGGGGTAGGTATGCCTGAGGGTGCTCCCATTCCAATAGAGGGTACTAATGATTATCGTCGTGACCGTGAAGGTAATGTAATCGTTACTCGCTTGAATGAGCAGATGTGTCAGGAAATTGCTCAGGCAGGAAATGGTATTTATGTGCGCGTAGACAATACCAACGGTGCACAGAAAGCGATTAGTCAGGAAATCAACAAGATGGCAAAGGCAGATGTGGAAACACAGGTGTACACGGAATTCAATGAACAGTTTCAGGCAGTGGCATGGATTATTCTGCTGTTGTTACTGGCTGAGATGTTGATATTGGAGCGCAAGAATCCTCTGTTCCGCAACATTCATTTATTCTCTAATAAGAAATGATGCGTATGTTACAGAAAAAATATATTGGAATAGTTTTGCTGCTGTTAGTGGCAGTTTCAGCTTCTGCACAGAAGGCGGAACGCGATTATATCCGTAAGGGAAACCGTTTTTTTAAGGATAGCGTATATGTGGATGCAGAAGTGAACTATCGGAAGGCTTTGGAGGTAAACCCGAAGTCAACGGTTTCCATGTTCAACCTGGGAAATACATTGACCCAGCAGAACAAGCTGCAGGAAGCGATGGAGCAATATGTGGGAGCTACCAAGATAGAAAAAGACAAATCGAACTTAGCACAGATTTATCATAATATGGGAGTCATCTTTCATTCTCAGAAGGATTATGCAAAAGCGGTAGAAGCCTATAAGGAGTCGTTACGCAATAATCCGAAAGATGATGAAACGCGCTATAACCTTGCTTTGGCACAGAAACAGTTGCAAGACCAGCAGCAGAACCAGGATCAGAATCAAGATCAGGATAAACAGGACCAACAGAAGGAGCAGGATAAACAGCAGGATCAGCAGAAAGACCAGCAACAGAATCAAGACCAGCAACAACAACCTTCTCAGCCGGAAAAGAAAGATAATGAGATGTCTAAGGAAAATGCCGAGCAGCTATTGAACTCTGTCATGCAAGACGAGAAGGATGTGCAGGATAAAGTGAAAAAGCAGCAGGTACTTCAAGGAGGTCGTCTGGAAAAAGATTGGTAACAAACATAATAGGAAATAATATATGAGAAAAATAGTTTTCTTATGGATAGCACTGATTGCAGTCGGTATGAATGTCTTTGCCGATGGCAAGGTATCGTTTACTGCGTCTGCTCCTGACGCTGTGGCGGTAGGAGACCAGTTCAGACTGTCGTATACGGTGACTACACAAAAGGTAAGGGATTTTCGTGCTCCTTCTATGAAGGGATTTGATGTGTTGATGGGGCCCAGCCGCTCGCAACAGAGTAGCGTGCAGATGATTAATGGGCAGACGACTTCAACCAGCAGTATTACATTCACTTATATTTTAATGGCGACTGCAGAAGGTGATTTTACTATTCCAGGAGCCACTATCACTGCTGATGGTAACCAAATGGTTTCGAATTCTGTACAAGTAAGGGTTCTTCCGGCAGATCAGGCTGCTAGTGGAGCTTCTGGAAATGGTGGCAAACAGAGTGAGGGCACTGCCAGCCGCGCTTCTTCCGGGACATCTGTATCGAATAGTGATTTGTTTATTACAGCTACTGCCAGTAAGATGACGGTGTATGAACAAGAGGCTTTTCTGCTGACATACAAGATATATACCTTGGTGGACTTACGTATGTTTGATAATGTGAAATTGCCCGACTTCAAAGGATTCCATTCTCAGGAAGTAGAATTGCCTAATGACAGAAGATGGGGATTGGAGCATTATAAAGGTAGAAATTATCAGTCTACAATCTATCGTCAGTTTGTGTTGTTCCCGCAACAAGCCGGTAAACTGACAATTGATGCAGCACGTTTTGACGCTTCTATAGCCAAGGCTACACAAGTATCCGATCCGTTCGAGGCGTTTTTCAATGGAGGAAGCAATTACGTAGAGGTGAAAAAGACTATTTTGACTCCGCAACTGACAATTGACGTAAAGCCCTTGCCGGCAGGTAAGCCAGCCGATTTTTCGGGAGGAGTGGGAGAGTTCAATATAACTTCTTCTATCAATAGTACAAATGTCAAGACCAATGATGCTGTTACTGTCAAACTTGTCATTTCTGGTACTGGTAATCTGAAATTGCTTTCTAATCCGGAAGTTAAATTCCCCGAGGATTTTGAAGTATATGATCCGAAGGTGGACAATAAATTTCGTCTGACAAATTCGGGCCTCTCCGGTAGTAAGGTCATTGAGTATCTGGCAATTCCTCGTAATGCGGGAACTTATAAGATTCCTGCCGTAAAGTTCAGTTATTTTGATATTAATTCCCGTTCGTATAAAACGTTGACTACGGAAGAGTATGAATTGCATGTGGAAAAGGGAGCAGGCAATGCTGCTCAGACTATTGCAAACTTTACAAGCAAGGAAGAACTGAAAGTATTGAACGAGGATATTCGTTTTATCAAGCAGAATAACGTAACTCTGTCTCCCAAAGGTGATTTCTTCTTCGGTTCGTTGACGTATTGGTTACTTTATTTGATACCGGGTATTGCATTCATTACATTCTTTATCATCTATCGTAAGCAAATAGCAGCCAATGCAAATGTAGCAAAGATGCGTACCAAGAAAGCCAATAAAGTGGCGGTGAAACGTATGAAGCAAGCTGGTAAATTATTGGCTGAGAATAAGAAAGATGCGTTTTATGATGAGGTTTTGAAGGCTCTTTGGGGGTATATCAGTGATAAACTGAACATTCCGGTATCCCGTTTGTCTAAGGATAATATCGAAGAGGAACTTCGTAATTATGGTGTGAATGATGCGTTGATAAAGGAATTCCTCGATGCATTGAATAACTGTGAGTTTGCCCGCTTTGCTCCGGGTGATGATAACCAGGCTATGGATAAGGTATATTCAGCTTCTTTGGAAGTTATCAGTAAAATGGAAAACTCGATAAAACATTAATCAGGAGGAAATGGTAATGAATAAAATATTGTTTTTTACTCTTAGTCTAGTGATGGCAATTACTGCCTATGGGCAGAATTCTGCATCTGTAGATACATTACAGACTGCTAGTGACTCTACATCCGTCGGTTCACATGCGGAATTCTCTGCTGCAAGGCAAGAAAGCAATGTGACAAAGGCTGAAGGTGACAGCGCTTATATACGGAATGATTATGCTTCTGCCATTCAAATATATGAGAATCTGTTAAAGAAGGGAGAGGCTGCAGAGGTCTATTATAATCTTGGCAACAGTTATTATAAGGCAGATGATATAGCAAGAGCTATATTGAATTATGAGCGTGCCTTGTTGTTGGAACCTGGTAATGCTGATATTCGTGCAAATTTGGAGATAGCACGTTCTAAGACAATCGATAAGGTAATCCCAGTTCCTGAGGTTTTCTTTGTATCTTGGACTAAATCGTTGATTAATTGTCTTAGCGTAGACGCATGGGCTAAGTTGGGGATTGTGTTCTTTGTACTATTACTCGTTTCGTTCTATCTCTTTTTCTTTTCAAAACAGATTACGGGAAAGAAAGTGGGATTTATTGCAGGAATAGTATTCCTGGTTCTTGTTATATTGAGTAATGTGTTTGCTGCTCAGCAAAAAGGCGAACTGATGGAACGTAACGAAGCTATAGTGTTGGCACCTAGTGTCACAGTGCGTAGTACTCCCAGTGAAAGTGGTACAAGTCTGTTCATTCTTCATGAGGGACGTAAAGTTGAGATAAAAGACAACTCTATGCGTGAATGGAAAGAAATTCGTTTGGAAGATGGTAAAGTAGGGTGGGTTCCAGCTTCTGCCATAGAAGGTATTTAAATTTTCCCTGTATTCTAAAAACAGCTCGTATAAACCCGATAATTCTGCTTTATACGAGCTGTTTCTGTCTATTTTTAGGAGCTTTTTCTCTGTACTTATAATTCTGCATACTTGAAAATGATTATTTTTTGGAGAGGCAATATTCTTTTTGAAAAAAGATAAAGAAATAGTTTGTTTTATCCTTTTTTTTCCTTAAGTTTATAGCGTGATAATAAAAAGTACAGAGTATTAACCATTAAATTTATGAATATGAGAACAATAACATTTAATGAATTACGTAAGATTAAAGACTCATTGCCTAGTGGTAGTATGCATAGAATAGCCGATGAACTTGGACTGAATGTTGACACTGTAAGAAATTTTTTTGGTGGACACAATTTTAAGGAGGGGAAAAGTGTTGGGATTCACTTGGAACCTGGACCAGATGGTGGATTGGTTATGATTGATGATACTACTGTTTTAGAGCGAGCTTTAAAAATTTTAGATGAAATGGCAGGTAAGACTGAAGAAGCTGTTCGAGCTTAAGAAGAGAAAGTTAGATAGAATCCCAATTGCTGACAACAATTGGGATTTCTTGTTTGTTTTAATCTCAAAATCAATGATATATGGAAGATAAATTAGTTACTTTGGCAATCTTAACGTACGCGAAAGCTCAAATATTGAAAAATGTTCTTGAAAATGAAGGTATTGAGACTTATATTCACAATGTAAACCAGATACAACCGGTTGTTTCTTCTGGCGTACGTGTACGTATTAAGGAGAGTGACTTACCTCATGCTCTGAAAATTACTGAAAGCTCTGCGTGGTTATCTGAAGAGGTAGTGGGGGGGAAGTCACCTAAACTGGAGAAGGTTAGTAATAAAGTGCTGATTCCAGTGGATTTTTCCAATTATTCTTTGAAGGCTTGCGAGTTCGGTTTCAATTTCGCTCAGAATATAGGTGCAGAAGTTGTTTTGCTACATGTTTATTTTACTCCTATATATGCAACTTCTTTGCCATACGGAGACGTATTTAACTATCAGCTAAGTGATGAGGAGAATGTAAGGAGTATCTTACAAAAAGTTCATGCTGATTTGAATGCATTATCTGATAAAGTAAAAGAGAAGGTAGCTTCCGGCGAGTTTCCAGATATTAAATATACTTGTGTTTTGCGTGAAGGTATTCCTGAAGAAGAGGTACTCCGCTATACCAAGGAATATCGACCACGCATTATCATAATGGGAACTCGTGGTAAAAGTCAGAAGGATATTGATTTGATCGGTAGTGTAACGGCTGAAGTGATTGAACGTAGCCGTGTACCGGTATTGGCCATTCCTGAAAATACTCCATTCAAGCAATTTTCTGAGGCTAAGCGTATTGCATTCATTACTAATTTTGATCAACGTGATTTAATAGCTTTTGATTCGCTAATAAATAATCTGAAATCATTTAAGTTTTCAGTGTCTCTGATACATCTTTCAGATGTTCAGAATACATGGAATGAAATAAAACTGGCTGGTATTAAGGAATATTTTCAAAAACAATATCCACAATTGGAAATATACTATGATGTGGTAAAGAACGATAATCTGCTTAGTAGTTTAGACAGTTATATCAAAAGTAATCATATTGATATTATAACATTAACTTCTTATAAAAGAAATATATTTTCGCGCTTATTTAACCCTGGCATTGCCAGAAAGATGATTTTCCATTCTGATACACCATTGTTGGTAATTTACGGAAGACCGAATTAGGTGTTGAATATAGGTATATATGGTTTCTATCCAATATCAGCATTATGTTTAATATGGCGCTGGAATAATTTAATCTAATTTTAATTTCTTCTCTCCCTCACTTAAGAAATAACATTCTTTACTTAATGATATAACAATAATAAAAGCCTAATTAAATTATTAATTAGGCTTTTATTATAAAGTATTACATCAACTTTTCAATTTCTTCGAATTCAGGGCCCATTTGCAAATTATAATACACTCTATATAGACCATTTAACCACAAATCTTTTTGATCAGGTTTCAGTTCTCTTGCCTTTTCATAATAAGGTTTTGCCTTTTCATAGAAAGTCTTCAGAGTAGCCTGGTCTTCTTTATACTTCGGATCATTAATATCTGTAGTTGCTTTTTCTGAGAAATCTTGTGCTTGTAAGCAGTAAATCAAGCCTAAATTAGAGTATGCTTCTGCATAATTAGGATCTACTTCTATAGTTTTTTTATAGAATTCAATAGCTTTATCATAGTCCTTCATATTGTGATAAAGGTAGCCTTTTACATACAAATAGAATGTATTGTTAGGATCTTTAGCCAACATATCATCAGCAAACTGCATAGCTTCGTCATATTTGTTGTTATTGCTATAATAATCAATCAAGTGACCGAAGAAGAATGAATGTTCAGGATATTTCTGGATACCTTCTTTTAAAGAAGCAATCCATTTAACAGTATCACCTTCAGCTTTCAATGCAGTAGAGATAAATTCCATTGCGTATTTCCCAACTTCTTTATCATCTTGCGCATAAGGAGCATACTTCAAAATACTAGGATAATCTTCCATCTTAGCAGCTGCTAAACTTGCATAATATGCTATTTGGGGTAATACAGTATCTGTTTGTAATAGATTTTCCTTTTCAAACATCGGGTTGATAGCAATATCAATGTATGTTGCAAAGAAATCTAATGCTTTTTTATTGTCTTCATTGGCTGCATCGCCTTCTTTCTGTGAGGCCAAATTAAAGAATTGGATACCGCCATTGATCAGATTACCGCGTTCTGCTAAAATTGTAGCAGAATTAGATTTTCTATATTTATTCTTGATTTTGCCCTTTTCATTGGGAATTTGTGCCAATTCGTCACATTTGAAGTAGAATTTACACATGTTCAATGCGCTATTATATACCTGAAGAGTGTCATAAGGTTTTCTCAGATAGGCATTTTCCATTTCTTTCTCACTTCTTTTTCTTTGGATAAGACCTGCTACATCCCACGTTTCGGCATTGTCCTTTGTTTCGGGATTGGTTAAAGCCTGATTTATCAGTTCCTCTGCTTTGGCAAAGTCAGGATTTACTCCGTTAGCAATACTTTTAGCCTCTTTTACGTTCTTTTCTTGGGCGAAAGTAAAGCTTGCGACAAGTAGTAAAACCATTGAAAATAATACTCTTTTCATGATTGTAGAAAATTTAAATTAATATTATGTCTATTCTTCATTTTCATTGTTTACCTCGTTCTGAGGGCTTTCAAGGGTATTTTCTTCCCCCTCCTCTATAAGTTCCTCTTCATTTTCTGAAGTGACTTTACATACAGAGCCGATTTCGTCATTACGTTTCTCAAGGTTGATTAGACGCACACCTTGTGTAGCACGTCCCATGATACGAACATCGGCGACTTTCAGACGGATGGTAATACCGGATTTATTAATAATCATCAAGTCATTTTCATCTGTAACAGACTTGATAGTTACTAATTTACCCGTTTTATCGGTGATATTCATTGTTTTCACACCTTTACCTCCACGATTGGTCTTGCGATAATCTTCAATATCCGAACGTTTGCCATATCCTTGTTCCGATACAACCATAATTGTTTCCGCTTCAGGATCTTTGATGCATATCATACCTACTACTTCGTCTTGACCGTCTTCATCCAATGTCATACCACGTACACCGGTGGCAGTACGTCCCATAACGCGCACAGCACTTTCATGGAAACGAATGGCACGTCCGTTACGGTTGGCAATGATGATTTCATTGTCGCCGTTTGTCATACGCACTTCGATTACACGGTCGTCTTCACGGATAGTGATAGCATTTACACCATTTTGGCGAGGACGTGAATACTGCTCAAGCAATGTTTTCTTAATGACACCATTCTTAGTACAGAACAATACATAATGGCTGTTGATAAATTCTTGGTCGTTCAGGTTCTTCACGCGCAAATAGGCGTTTACAGCATCGTCAGAGTCGATATTCAACAAATTCTGGATGGCACGACCTTTCGAATTCTTAGTACCTTCGGGGATTTCGTATACCTTCAGCCAGTAACACTTACCTTTTTGTGTAAAGAACATCATGGTATTATGCATGGTTGCAGGATAAATATGCTCTACAAAGTCTGCATCGCGGGTTTCGGTACCTTTGGAGCCTACCCCACCACGGTTTTGCGCACGGAATTCGCTCAGCGGTGTGCGTTTGATGTATCCCATGTGCGAGATGGTGATAATCATTTCATCATCTGCATAGAAGTCTTCCGGATTGAATTCTTCTGATGAATAGACAATTTCCGAGCGACGTTCGTCACCATACTTCTCTTTTACTTCAATCAGTTCATCTTTAATGACTTTGCGGCAGAGTTCGTCATTGACAAGGATTTCTTCCAAATAAGCAATCTGCTTCTGAATTTCCTCATATTCGGCGTGCAGCTGGTCTTGCATCAATCCTGTGAGCTGACGCAAACGCATTTCAACAATGGCACGTGACTGAATTTCACTGAGTTGGAATCGCTCCATCAAACCTGATATAGCATCATTCGGGGTTTTAGCAGCACGGATAATCTTGATTACTTCGTCGATATTATCAGATGCAATGATTAATCCTTCCAGAATATGTGCACGTTCTTTGGCCTTGCGCAAATCATACTGAGTACGGCGGATGACTACGTCGTGTCTGTGCTCAACGAAGTGTTTTATCAAATCTTTCAGATTCAACAGACGTGGACGGCCATGTACCAATGCAACATTGTTCACACCAAAAGATGTCTGCAGCATTGTCATCTTGTAGAGCTTGTTGAGTACAATGCTGGCATTTGCATCACGTTTTACATCAATAACGATACGCATACCTTCACGGTCGGATTCGTCATTAGCATTGGCAATACCTTCAATTTTCTTTTCGTTGGCCAGATCGGCTATATTCTTAATCAATTCAGCTTTGTTGACACCATAGGGAATTTCTGTCACAACGATTTTATCGTGCGTCGAACCAGTCTCAATTTCGGCTCTAGCACGCATTATGACACGTCCGCGTCCCGTGAGATAGGCTTCGCGAACACCGCTCATACCGTATATATAGCCTCCGGTCGGGAAATCAGGAGCTTTGACATACGTCATCAGCTCTTCTATATCGATGTCATTGTTTTCAATGTATGCAATACAAGCGTCAATAACCTCAGATAGATTATGGGTCGGCATATTGGTAGCCATACCTACGGCAATACCAGATGCACCATTTACCAAAAGATTCGGAATACGGGCCGGCATGACGGTAGGCTCTTGCAAAGAGTCATCGAAATTGTTCTGCATGTCAACAGTCTCTTTCTCAAGGTCTGTCATCATGTCTTCACCAATTTTTCGCAAACGACACTCTGTATAACGCATGGCAGCAGCACTGTCACCGTCTACTGAACCGTAGTTACCTTGTCCATCTACCAACATGTAACGCATTGCCCAAGGCTGAGCCATACGTACAAGAGCTCCGTAAACGGACGAGTCGCCATGAGGGTGATATTTACCTAATACTTCACCTACAACTCTGGCTGATTTTTTATAAGGTTTGTCGGAGGTATTTCCTAATCCCATCATTCCGAAAAGAATTCTTCGGTGAACGGGTTTAAAACCATCTCTAACATCCGGAAGGGCACGTGAAACAATGACCGACATAGAGTAGTCAATGTACGATGACTTCATTTCCTCCTCGATGTTAATCTTTATAATTCTGTCTTGTTCAAGCATTTAAAAAGATTATTAATTATACATTTTCGGGTTCGTGAAAAACCACGCTAAAGTACTGCTTTTTTACGATATACAAAAGTTTTCCTCCATAAACTTTGTTGCCTGCAACATAAATATGGAAGTACTCCCTCCCTTCCTCACCAAATTGCTATTAATATATAAGGTATAAAGTGGAAAAACAGATTTGAAATTTATGGCACGGGATTTGTATACTATTAAATCAGTTAAATATGATACGCTGAATTAATAAATGCGTATCTTTGTCGTGGATAACCTTTTTAATTGAGGAGAATTATAAAATATGAACAATCAATTTTCACAAAGAGTTTCAGACATAATTACTTATAGCAAGGAAGAAGCCAATCGATTGAGAAATCGCTATATTGGTCCGGAACACCTTCTGCTCGGCATGCTGCGTGATGGCGGAGGAAAAGCTATTGAAATATTGTTGAAACTTGATATAGATTTAAAACGAGTAAAAAGTCGTCTGGAGGGTTTCCTAAAGGATGCCGAGGACGATACTCTCTTGCCGGACGCTGAAGTGCCCTTGTCCCCGATGACGGCTAAGATATTGAAGATGTGTATGCTTGAAGCGCGTTTGCTGAAAAGTGCAACTGCCGATACGGAACATGTATTGCTGGCTATCTTGAAAGATGGCGACAATCTTGCTGCAACTGTTTTGGAAGAACACCGGGTGGATTATCAGGCTGTATTTGAACAGCTTTCGATGAAATCGACCAATCCGAATGCGGGAATGGGATTCACCGAGGATGATGAAGAGGATGAAGAAGATATGAATATGTCCCGCTCCTCCCGTACTGGGGGAGCTGGTTCGGCTTCGGCTGCACAGGCTGCATCCAGAAAGCCGTCCAATGATACTCCTGTGCTGGACAATTTCGGCGTAGACATGACGCGGGCTGCCGAAGAAGGCAAGCTGGACCCGGTTGTGGGTCGCGAACGCGAGATTGAACGTCTGGCGCAAATCTTGAGCCGCCGTAAGAAGAACAATCCGGTGCTTATCGGTGAACCTGGAGTCGGAAAATCTGCCATCGTAGAGGGTTTGGCATTGCGTATTGTGCAAAAGAAAGTTTCGCGCATTTTGTTTGAAAAGCGCGTGGTGATGCTTGATATGGCCTCTGTGGTGGCGGGAACAAAATACCGTGGTCAGTTTGAGGAACGTATCCGCTCTATCATCAACGAGTTGCAGAAAAATCCGAATGTCATCCTTTTCATCGATGAAATCCATACGATTGTAGGTGCCGGTGCTGCTGCCGGTTCCATGGATGCTGCCAATATGCTGAAACCAGCTTTAGCGCGTGGTGAAATACAGTGTATTGGAGCTACCACTCTCGATGAATACAGAAAGAATATCGAGAAAGACGGTGCTTTGGAACGTCGTTTCCAAAAGGTGATTGTAGAGCCTACCACAGCTGAAGAAACGCTTCAGATATTGAAGAATATCAAGGAGAAGTATGAAGACCATCATAACGTGAGCTACACGGATGAAGCCTTGGAAGCATGTGTCAAGTTGTCAGCACGCTATATAACCGACCGCAACTTCCCGGATAAAGCTATTGATGCTTTGGACGAGGCGGGTTCGCGTGTGCATTTGACGAATATTAATGTTCCGAAAGAAATTGAGGAACAGGAAAAGCTGATTGAAGAGGCACGTAGCCTGAAGGCTGAAGCTGTAAAGTCACAGAATTTTGAGCTGGCTGCCAGCTACCGCGACCGTGAGAAGGAACTTTCTGTCCGCTTGGAGGAGATGAAGGTTGAGTGGGAAGCCCGTTTGAAGGATGACCGCCAAACGGTAGGTGAAGAGGAAATAGCCAATGTTATTTCAATGATGTCCGGTGTACCCGTACAGCGCATGGCGCAGGCAGAAGGACTTAAACTGGCCGGAATGAAGGAAGAACTACAGGCGAAGGTGATAGCTCAAGATGCTGCGATAGAGAAACTTACCAAAGCAATCTTGCGTAGCCGTGTAGGGTTGAAAGACCCGAACCATCCCATCGGAACTTTTATGTTCCTTGGCCCTACTGGTGTGGGTAAGACGCATTTGGCAAAGCAATTGGCAAAATATATGTTTGGCTCTGCCGATGCCTTGATACGTATCGATATGAGCGAGTATATGGAGAAATACACCGTATCTCGTATGATTGGTGCCGCTCCGGGATATGTGGGCTATGAGGAAGGCGGCCAGTTGACTGAAAAGGTGCGTCGCAAGCCGTATTCCATTGTCTTGCTGGATGAGATTGAGAAAGCCCATCCGGACGTGTTCAACATCTTGCTCCAGGTACTGGATGAAGGTCGTTTGACTGACAATTATGGCAGAACCATCGATTTCAAGAATACGGTTATCATTATGACCTCCAATATCGGTACGCGGCAGTTGAAGGAGTTTGGCCGTGGCGTAGGTTTTGCGGCACAAAACCGCACGGATGACAATGAACATTCGCGCAGCGTGATACAAAAGGCTCTGAACAAGACCTTTGCTCCCGAATTCTTGAATCGTTTGGATGAAATCATTACTTTCGACCAGCTCTCTTTGGAGGCCATCACAAAGATTGTGGACATTGAGCTGAAAGGTTTGTACGAACGGGTTGAAGCAATTGGTTACAATCGGCGGGGGACGCTACATAGGCTGTGTGGGCGCGGCCCGCGGCGGCGAGGGCTATGCCGTAAAAACGCCGCTGCAGCCGCGGATGTTCCACGGCACGGGCGATATTTTTGCCGCCGTGCTCGTCGGGCGCATTTTGCGGGGCAACGTCCCCCAGGCTGCCGTACAGGCAGCTGCCGCCTTCGTAGCCGAGTGCATCAGGCAGACGCCCGAGGGAGCCGACGAGCGGCTGGGCGTCTGGCTGGAGAACGCCCTGCCGAAACTGCGGCAGGAGTAAGACCATGAGACTGCCGCGAGACAAGGATGTCCTTGAAAACGCCCGAGCGCTGCGAAAAAGCATGACGCGGGAGGAACGCCATCTGTGGTATGATTTTCTGCGCGGATATTCGCCGCGCTTTGTACGGCAGAAGGTTGTAGGACATTATATTCTGGATTTTTATTGCGATGCGGCAGGTCTGGCGATAGAGCTGGCCGGCAGCCAGCATCATGAAGCGGCGGGACAGCTGCACGATGCACAGCGCACGGAATATCTGGAGGGCTTCGGAATCAGGGTGCTGCGGTTTTCCAATCCGGATGTGATGCAGCATTTTGAGGGCGTATGCCGTGTGATTGATAACGCCGT
>OGDA01000760.1_pt1 | contig 14348 bp, 14 predicted proteins | sample 1570281 | NCBI WGS metagenome assembly OGDA01 (sample SAMEA2582184, study PRJEB24529) | metagenome
GTCATGAGCCTCTCTGACCGCATCCTCGTCATGTACGAGGGTGAGATCGTCGGCGAGCTCGACCCGAAGAAAACCACCGTCGAAGAGCTCGGCCTTTACATGGCCGGCGCCAAGCGCATGGCGAAGGAGGAGGCGGCCGTATGAAAAAAGAACACTTCCTGCAAAGCGAAGGCTTCAAGACCGTCGCGGCGTCCGTCCTCTCGATCCTGATCGGCCTCGCCGTCGGCAGCATCGTCATTTTGATCGTCGGTCTCACGAGCCCGAACCTCTCGCTCTCCTCGGCATGGGACGGCATCCGCATCGTGTTCGGCGGCCTGTTCTCCACGGGACGCGACGTCTCCGGCACGCTGACGTGGGGCTTCAACCCGACGAATATCGGCAACATGCTCTTCCGTGCCGCGCCGCTCATCATGACGGGCCTTTCCGTCGGCATGGCGTATAAAACAGGCCTTTTCAACATCGGCGCGCCGGGCCAGTACCTCATCGGTACGCTCGTGTCGCTCTCCATCGCCCTCGGTCTTCCGTCCGAGACGATGTCCACCACGCTCATCTGGCTGCTCGCCTTTCTCGGCGGCACGCTCGCGGGTGCGATCTGGGGCGCGATCCCCGGCCTTTTCAAGGCCCTGCTCAACATCAACGAGGTGCTCGCCTGCATCATGACGAACTGGATCGCGGCGAACCTCGTTACGTGGCTCTTTGATATCAGCAACTTTAAGAACATCACCGAGTCCACCAAGACCGGCTACATCTACAAGACGACCTACAACGGCGTTGCCACCGCGAAGATGGGCCTTGACAAGCTCTTCCCGAACTCCCAGGTCAACGGCGGCATCCTCATCGCCATCGTCTTTGCAGTCGCCGTTTACGTGATGATGTCCAAGACGACGTTCGGCTATCAGCTCAAAGCCTGCGGCTCCAACCGTCATGCCGCGCGCTACGCCGGTATCGCCGACAAGCGCAACATCGTCATCTCCATGGCGATCGCGGGCGGACTGAGCGCGGCGGGCGCTTCGCTCTACTATCTCTCCGGCAACACAGAGTTCTTCTGGTCCACGTACCAGTCGCTCCCTGCCATCGGCTTCAACGGCATCCCTGTTGCGATGCTCGCCTCCTGTAACCCCATCGGCATCATCTTCACGGCGCTGTTCATGTCGATGCTCGATATCTCGGGCCTGCAGCTGACGAACCTGACGGCCTATAACGAGTACATCACGAACGTCATCATCGCAGTCATCGTGTATCTGAGTGCTTTCTCGCTGGTCATCAAGAGGTGGATCGGCAAGCTCGGCAAGAAGAAGGACGACGGCGCGGATGCCAACGCGGAGCCCGCACCGGCGGCAGCTTCCGCACCAGCCGGTGCACAAGCGGAAACGGAGAAAGGAGGCGACGCGAAATGACATTCCTCATTCAGCAGACGCTCATTTATGCCGTCCCTCTGATGATCGTGGCGCTTGCGGGCGTGTTCGCCGAGCGCAGCGGTATCATCAACCTGGCGCTCGAAGGTATCATGGTCTTCGGCGCGTTCATCGGCGTCTGGTTCGTGCGCATTCTGCAGACGAGCGACGCCATCCTCTCCCTCAAGCAGAGCGGCACCTGGGTCGCGCTACAGGGCGTGGAGCTTCTCACGATGCTGGTCGCGGCGGCCTTCGGCGCGCTGTTCTCGCTGCTTTTGAGCTTTGCCTCCATCAACCTGCGCGCTGACCAGACCATCGGCGGCACGGCGCTGAACCTGATGGCTCCCGCACTCGTGCTGTTCTTCATCCGCATCATCGCCAACCAGAATACGCTGCAGATGCTCACGGGCGACGCGGCGAGCTGGTTCATGATCAAAAAGTCTACGCTCGGCATCGACAAGAACACCGACCTCGGCTTTTTCGGCGAGACGTTCGTCAACAAGGTCTACCTTGCGACCTACGTCTGCATCCTGCTTTTCATCATCCTGTCGATCCTGCTCTATAAGACGCGCTTCGGCCTGCGCCTGCGCGCCTGCGGCGAAAATCCCCAGGCGGCGGATTCGCTGGGCATCAACGTCTACAAGATGCGCTACGCGGGCACGACCATTTCCGGCGCGCTCGCGGGCATGGGCGGCTTCGTCTATGCGCTGACTACGGCAAACTGCGCCTCGAACGGCGACGTGGCGGGCTTCGGCTTCCTCGCACTGGCCGTTATGATCTTCGGCAACTGGAAGCCCGTGAATATCGCGGTCTCCTCACTGCTGTTCGGCCTCTTCAAGTGCATCGCGGCGAGCTACGCGAGCATCGACATCAACGGCGACGGCGTCTACATGCTCGCCGAGATCGGCATCAGTGCCCATCTCTACCGCATGCTGCCCTACATCGTCACGCTGCTCGTGCTGGCGTTCACGTCCAAGAGCTCCCGCGCCCCCAAGGCCGAGGGCATCCCCTACGACAAGGGCCAGCGCTAAATTACATAAGAAGCGGTATGGCGCAGCCATACCGCTTCTTTGCAAAATGAAAGAGAGAAATGTATGGAAGTTAGAGAGATCACAGCGGCAGAGGAGAAGCAGTGCATCGCGTGCTTGATTTTAGAAGCACTGCCCGACTGGTTTGGCATTCCAGAGGCGCGCGAGGAATACATCGAAAAGAGTGTTAAGCAGCCGTTTTTCGCCGCGTTCGACGGCGAGAACGCCGCCGGCTTCCTTTACCTTGCCGAAACGGGGAGGGATACGGTGGAACTCTATGTCATGGGCGTGCTGAAAGAATACCACCGCCGCGGCGTCGGCAAGATGCTCTTTGCCGCAGCGAAGCAGCGGGCGAAGGAGCTTGGCTACTCGTTTTTGCAGGTCAAGACCGTGCAGATGGGGAAGTACCCTGAGTACGACGCGACGAACCGCTTCTATCTCGCCCTCGGTTTTGGCGAGTTTGAGGTATTCCCGACGCTCTGGGACGAGTGGAACCCGTGTCAAATCTACGTGATGAGCCTGAAATAAGAAAATGTTGGAACTTTTTCCCGCCGTTTTGCGTCTATAAAAGCAGAAAAACAGGGGAGGGAAGCATATGACCGTCCGCGAACCGAAAAAACGCTCTAATTTGCGGCTGAAGCTCGGCGGCGCGTATTTTAGCGCGCAGCGAAAACTCAGATGGCTTTCGATGCGGAAGCATTTTGCGCGCGAGCGCAGCGGGGAAGACTTAGCATATCAGGCGTTTTCCCACCATACGCCGCTCATGCGAAAGCTCAAGGACGTCGACATGCAGCTCCAGCGCAACAAGGTGACGAATCTCCGCCTCGCCTGTGCGCGGCTCGACGGGCTTTTGCTGCGCCCCGGTGAAACGATGAGCTACTGGTATCTCATCGGAAAGCCGACGGCGGGGAAGGGGTATCTGCCCGGCATGATCCTGCGCAACGGCGGGTATCTGGCGGCGGCGGGCTCTGCCAGCTCTCAAACCTCATCTACTGGATGACGCTGCACACGCCGCTCACGGTCGTCGAGCGCCACCGCCACGGCTACGACGTCTTTCCCGACGCGAACCGCACGCAGCCCTTCGGCAGCGGTGCGACCTGCTTTTACCCCTATCTTGACCTGATGATCCGCAACGACACACAGGACACCTATCAGATGCGCGTCCGCGTCGGCAAAACAGACCTTGAGGGCGAGTGGCGCGTGAGCGCCGAGCCGACCGAGCGCTATGCGGTCGTCGAGCGCAACCACGAGATGCGCGCGCAGTACTGGGGCGGCTACATCCGCCACAACGAGCTCTACCGGCAGACGTTTGATTTGCAGGGCAAGCTGCTCGCGGAGACGCCTGTCGCCGTGAACGACGCGGTGATGATGTATTCGCCGTATCTGGAAGAAAGCAAAAAGGAAGGCTGACAAAGTCAACCTTCCTTTTCTCTTATTCAGCCGTTTCGTCCGCCTCTTCGGGCGTATCCTCTTCCTCGGGCTCTTCCCACGGCTGCATCGTGGCGACGCAGCGGTTGATGTTCTTGCCCTCGGCATAGAATTTGGCCTCGTAGTCGGTCATCACGCCGCGCTGTCCGTTCGCGTGCAGATCGCGTGTGACCTCAGAGAGTTCGAAGCCAAACTGCGGGATCTCCTCGATCGACCACTCAAACAGCGGGTCGTTGTCGGTCTTGAAATGAATTTGGCCGTTGTCCTTGAGCACCTTGCGGTAGAGCTTCAAGAAATTGCCGTGCGTCAGCCGACGCTTGGCCTGCCGCTTGGGAGGCCACGGGTCGCAGAAGTTGACATAGATGCGGTCGACCTCGCCTGCATCGAAAATTTCGGGCAGCTGGTTGGCGTCGATGTCGATGAAGAAGACGTTGTGCAGCTCTGCCTTCGCCGCGCGCTCCATCGCGACGACCATCGCGTCGGGCACCTTTTCGACCGCGATGAGCAGCACGTCGGGCTCCGCCGCGGCCGTCTCGACGGTGAAGCGGCCCTTGCCGCAGCCGAGCTCCACGCGGATCTCCTTCGCTTCGGGCATCAAGTCGTGCCAGCGGCCCTTGCGCTCGTAGGGGTCCTTGATCTGATACGCCCCGCACCGCTCCATGCGGGGAAGCAGGTTTTTCTTTTTGCGCATTCGCATAGAATGAACCTCGTTTTCCTATAATTAAAGCCTATCATATCGAAAATTGGTGCAAGAGACAAGTCATTTTAAAAATTTTATACAAGAGTTGCTGCATTGGGAGAAAAGATCATTAAAAATGCAACGTTTCTTGCAATGACACCGGAAAAGTGTGAAACTTTTTTGAAAAAAGTGATTTTTCTCTTGCAAATATGCCTTGCCGCCCATATAATAGGGGGCAGTTGAAGAAGACAGGAGGAGACACACGATGTCTTTTGTCAAATATGAACCCAAGGGCAACATTGCCTATCTCATCATTGACCGCGAAAAGGCGCTCAACGCGCTCAATTCTCAGGTGCTCGCCGATCTCGATGCCGCGCTCGACGCGGTGGACTTAAGCGAGATCCGCTGCCTGATCGTCCGCGGCGCGGGCGAGAAGTCCTTTGTCGCCGGCGCGGACATCGCGCAGATGAAGGAGCTCAGCAAGGAGGAGGCCGAGGCCTTCGGCAAGCAGGGCAACGACGTCATGCGCAAGCTCGAAGCGTTCCCCATCCCGACGATCGCGGCGGTGGGCGGCTATGCCCTCGGCGGCGGCTGCGAGCTCGCAATGAGCTGCGACTTCCGCATCTGCTCCGATACCGCCGTCTTCGGCCAGCCCGAGACAGGCCTTGGCATCACGCCGGGCTTTGGCGGCACACAGCGCCTTGCCCGCCTCGTCGGCCCCGGCATGGCCAAGCAGATGATCTACACCGCCCGCAACATCAAGGCGGACGAGGCCTACCGCATCGGCCTTGTCAACGCGGTCTATCCGCTTTCTGACCTCTACGCCGCGGCGGAAAAGCTCGCCGGCCAGATCGCTGGCAACGCGCCCATCGCGGTGCGCGCGTCCAAGCAGGCCATCAACGACGGTCTTCAGGTCGACATTGACCGCGCCGTCGTGATCGAGGAGAAGGCCTTCGGCTCCTGCTTCCAAAGCGCCGACCAGCAGGAGGGCATGGGCGCCTTCCTCGAAAAGCGCAAGCACGAGCCCTTTATCAACAAGTGATTCCATAGAATTATCTATTTATATTGTAGGAGGATACACACAATGAAAGTTGCAGTTTTCGGCGCCGGCACCATGGGCAGCGGCATCGCTCAGGTCTTCGCGGCCAAGGGCCACACCGCTCTGATGTACGCTTCCAGCGTCGCTTCCGCTCAGCGCCACAAGGATAAGCTCGCCGCTTCCCTGCAGAAGCGCGTCGAGAAGGGCAAGATGACCGAAGAGGCCAAGGACGCCATCCTGAACAACATCCTCGTCGAGGAGAAGTCTGCCGCGGCGGACGCCGACCTTGTCATCGAGTGCGTGGCGGAGAACATGGACACCAAGCGTCAGCTCCTCGGCGAGCTCGACGAGATGTGCAAGGAGAGCACCGTCTTCGCGACCAACACCTCTTCTCTGTCTGTCACCGAGATGGGTCTCGGCCTGAAGCACGCCGTCATCGGTATGCACTTCTTCAACCCCGTGCCCAGCATGAAGCTCGTTGAGGTCATCCGCGGCGCCAACACCACGCAGGAGACCTTTGACTTCATCTACAACCTCTCCAAGGAGATCGGCAAGGAGCCTGTCGAGGTCGCTGAGGCTCCGGGCTTCGTCGTCAACAAGATCCTGATCCCGATGATCAACGAGGCCATCGGTCTGGTCGAGACCGGCGTTGCCTCTGTCGAGGATATCGACAAGGCCATGATGCTCGGCGCGAACCACCCCATGGGCCCCCTCGCCCTGGGCGACTTCATCGGCCTTGACGTGTGCCTCGCCATTATGAACGTCCTCTACAGCGAGACCGGCGATCCGAAGTATCGTCCCGCTCTGCTGCTCAAGAAGATGGTCCGCGGCGGCCAGCTCGGCAAGAAGTCCGGCAAGGGCTTCTACGATTACAGCAAGAAGTAATCCGTCCCTAAAAGGATAAAAAGGGGAGGCAGTTTACAAAAACTGCCTCCCCTTTTCTCTTTTGGAATGGAAAGGATTCCTGAAAATGACAGAAAACTGTCATAAAAGGAACGGAAATGTCAAAAAGGCTTTATTGAATTCGGCGAAAAGCACGAATTCCAAAAAGGAATGATAGTTCCCCTTGCGAAAATGAAACGCACAGGATATAATGAGAGTCACGGAACTGATTTGTGAAAAATTAGACAATCCAATTATTTTTATAGTGAAGGAGCAAAAGACTATGGATTTCCATCTGTCCAAAGAACATCTGCTGGTCCGCAAAATGTATCGCGAATTTGCAGAAAATGAAGTCAAGCCTTTAGCTGAGGAACTCGATGAGGAAGAGCGCTTCCCCATGGAGACCGTCGAAAAGATGGCCAAGCTCGGCATGATGGGTATTTACTTCCCGAAGCAGTACGGCGGCGACTGCGGTAGTATATTTGTCTTGTTGATAAATTTAATGAGATAGATATACTGTATTTGACTTTGTTCCTTGTTGATCTATTTTAATGTTGTTGATTTTATTATTTTACAAAGCTACTAAAAACGCTTTAGAGTCATTATCGGGATAATTTATATATGTTGTACCATTTTTAAAGTGAAAGCCTATGAAAATGAAATTTTTGTTTAAGTTAGTTGCTTTAATGACAATCATTAGTGTTGTCGGTTGCAGCGATGATGTTGGTGTCGGTCCTAAGGGGAAACTCTATTTCTCCGATTCTAAATCATGGAAGGATAGTGGTACTCTTATTTATGAGAATTTTGATCCTTCTTATATTGTTCCATATTCGTATCATGTAAATGCGGACTCTATTAGTTTGTTTCCTATTCACAGTAGTAATACGAATGATCTGAAAACGTATCCGTTTGAGAAAGATCTTAATAAACTTATATTGTCTTTAGAAGATACGGATAAACATGCGGTTTACAAACCACAATAAAATAATGATACCATGAAAAAGTGTTTTTTATTTGTCGCTATCGCTTGCGTTCTTTCAGTTTTATCACAAGCGCAAGTTTATAATTTCCCTGTAAGACCGGGTACGGAAACATGGAGCAATTTAGTCACAGAAGAAGATCGTTTTTCTGCTATGCAGATCCCGGAAGACCAGTTGGTGAGTATGAGTACTCAAGACTTGGTCATCACTTGTATGAACTATCCTGCTTGGCTTTATTTTACTGCATTCAATAACCCACAGGACGGGATAGATATCAATATCCATAATTTTAACGGATTACAAGAATTGATGAAGCGAGCAGATGCACCAGTAGAGTTGTTATCTGTTTACAAGCAAATGGATGCAGCTAGGATGGCTCCTAAAAGCAACGCTATCAATCAAACTTCTTGGTCTCTCAAAAGGTCTTATTTTGAATTGTTATTAGCTCAAGATGCGATTATCAACAAAATGAGTGAAACTGATCGTATGGACTTGTTGGGAGAAGCCCGTAAGAAATTGTACCAAAAAATGGAAGATCCTGTAGAATATTCTACGTCGGATTATCAATCTTCTTTGATTCTTATGAATAAGCTCATGGGGCATCCCACTGTAAAATCAAACCAAGCATTAAATAGTGATCCTATTGACCTGTTGATTGCGGGTGGATCGATACAACCTTTTGCTGATAATGCGGTATATAGCAATACTACTATTTATACCCCAAAAGGCACTGCGGTTTCTGCGCTACAATTAACAAGTGGTGAGATAAGTAGTTCTAAAAAAAATGAATATAAAAATGAATGGTTGAGTTATTATAATAACCGAATCGTATTCAAAGGAGAAGCAACTTGCGCTTACAATTGCCATGCCTATGCTTGGTATTGTTCTGAAGGGCATAGTTATGTTTGGATCAATACTCCAGGGGATGATGCGTTTTGGAATGATGGTAGCTTCGTGCAAACCACCAATACGTCAGGTAAATACTGTAAAGTATCTTTCCCAAATGATGATCATTCAGCTGTAACATCTTCTCGAAGCGGATATTTGATATCTAAATGGGGAAAATCACCGCTTTTTGAGCATTCAATAAACGACTGTCCCTATAATTCCTCGGGATTAAGATATTATAGTTATCCGGATCCTACGTATAATACAGTACAACCTAAACCATCTGTTGAAACTTTCAGAAAAGATAATGATCAATCATTTACTGCTGCTGTCTCTTGTGATTCTCGTTACAACGTCGATCAATATGAATGGAAGAGTGATTATCCGAGTGATTGGTCTGTTGTTGCTCAAAACTCAAGTAAATCCAGTGTAAAAGTATATCGTTCGAGCACTCCTCGTTCTTGCTATCTTTCTGCTCGTGCTCACAATAGTTATGGTTGGGGTGAATGGCAAGTAATAGGATGGCTTTATGTGTCAGGAACTTATAGCCTTTCTTTTTTACGGAATCCGGTAAGCTCTACATTGCAAGTACAGATTGCGCCAAATGCGGAAATGCAGACTTTGCAGGATGGAGCGTTTGCTATGGGGGCTACGGAGCAGCGACCCATATTGAGCATGTCTTCGACATATAGTATAGGATTGTATAGTAGTACGGGAACTTGTGTTTATCAAAACACGGTGAAAGGCCAAGGTGAAAGTGTTGTTAACTTGAATATCGATGTTTCTTCTTTGTTGAACGGTATTTATATTTTGCATGTAAAGACTGCGGATGAAAATGCGCAGACATTGAATGTCGTTGTAAAACATTAAGATAGAACTTTGTGATTTATGATTGTTTAAAAACTAATGGTTCATAATAACTATTATTTCATCGTTAGAATGGCGATAATAGACCGGTAAGGGCTGTTGTCGCTATTTTTTCAAGGTGGAGTCATTCTTTGTCTTGCGGAAATTAATGAGTGCCATAACTTATATAACCGGAAAACGCAGTACTTACTTGGCCAAGTAAGTATATATCCTTTGCCACTTGCAGTATATATTCTATGGGCAAGTAAGTACTGCCGTATTTTTCGGGCTATAAAAATGGCTGTCCTACATGTTGTACTGAGGAAATAGAGAATCTCTGTTAGTGGTATTGTTTTTTATGCTAACTTCGCGTTTCAATCTGAAATAAAGAGTATAAATGAAACGATTAGGTTTTAGTTTATTGCTTTCGTTGGCCGTATTCGGAAGTGTGGCCGCACAAACCGGAAGCAAGCATGTTGACTTAAAAGAAATAACCGATGGGAAATTTCGTCAAGTGACGGCTATCGGAGAGATGCGATCCTTGCCGGATGGAGAACACTACACAGCCATGAACGCCGATAAGAGTATGATCATTAAATATTCCTATCGTACGGGAAATCCTGTGGATACATTGTTTAATGCCCGTAAAGCTCGTGAATGTACCTTTACGGATTTTGATGGATATACAATCAGCAGCACCGGGCATCATATCTTGGTTTGGAGGGATACGGAGTCTATTTATCGTCGCTCTACCAAGGCTGTGGTTTATGATTATGACGTACGTCGTAATTATGTGAAGCCTATTTCCGATGCCAAGGGTAAGCAAATGATCCCGACTTTCTCGCCGGATGGTCGTATGTGCGCTTATGTACGGGATAATAATATTTGGATACGTAAGTTTGATTTTGATACCGAGGTACAAGTTACCAAGGACGGTGAGTTGAATAAGATATTGAATGGCATCACGGATTGGGTGTATGAGGAAGAATTTGCGGTGACAAATCTAATGGCGTGGTCTCCCGATAGCGAGTATCTGGCCTTTGTCCGTTTTGACGAGTCCGAGGTGCCCGAATATTCTATGCAGATGTATGGTGAGGGACTTTATCCGGGGTATTACGAATATAAATATCCGAAGGCCGGGCAGAAGAATTCAAAGGTCTCCGTACATTCTTATAGCGTAGTCACCAAAGACACGAAGGAGATGAAGGTCCCGGTAGAAGGTGACTTCTATATTCCCCGCATTACTTTCACGCAGAATCCGGATCAGTTGGCTATCATGACATTGAACCGCCAGCAGAATGTATTCAATATGTATTATGCAAATCCGAAGAGCGGTGTGTTCCGTTTGATCTTGCGTGAGGAAAATAAATGCTACGTGGATTCTGATTGGTTGACTTCCATCCAGTTCTTGAACAATGGGTTTACCTATGTGAGTGAACAAGATGGCTATTCTCATATTTATTTGTATTCCCCGACAGGTGTTATGCAACGTCAGGTAACTCAAGGGAACTGGGATGTCACGAAGTTCTTGGGCGTGGATGAGAATACGAAGACTTTCTATTACGAGTCTGCCGAAGAAAGCCCGATCCGCCGTTCTATCTATAAGATCGACGCTAAAGGCGTGAAGACAAAACTCTCTACGGAAGAGGGTATGAATAAGGCGGTCTTTAGTGACAATTTCGCTTATTTCGTGAATACCTATTCCAACGCGAATACCCCGGCGAAGATTACAGTGAATGAGACGAAGACCAAAAAGGAACTACGTGTCCTGCAAGATAACGCTGCGTTGAAGAGTAAACTGAAGGAATATGCTTTTGCCAAGAAGGAGTTCATGAAGGTGCATACGGCCTCGGACTATGAGTTCAACGCTTGGATCGTAAAACCCGCTGATTTTGACCCGTCAAAGAAATATCCGGTGATGATGACGCAATATAGTGGTCCTAACTCCCAGCAAGTATTGGATCAATACGGTTTCGATTGGGAGCAATATCTGGCCTCAAATGGTATTATCGTGGTATGTGTGGATGGTCGTGGAACCGGTGCCCGTGGTGAGGCATTCCGTAAATGTACTTATTTGAGAATGGGCGAGCTGGAATCCAGAGACCAAGTGGAGGCTGCGCAAGCGTTGGGCAAGTTACCTTATATCGATAAGGATCGTATCGCGATCTGGGGTTGGAGTTTCGGAGGTTATAACACGTTGATGGCCTTGAGTACCGGAAACGGAACGTTTAAGGTGGGTATCGCTGTAGCTCCTCCGACGGACTGGAAATATTATGACTCCGTTTATACGGAGCGTTTCATGCGTACCCCGCAAGAGAATTTCGAGGGCTATGCGGCTACCTCTCCGTTACGCCGGGTGAAAGACTTACAAGGCAAGTTATTGCTGGTTCATGGAACCGCCGATGATAATGTTCATTTTATGCAAACAATGGAATATGCCGAGGCTTTGGTTCAAGCCAATAAGCAGTTCGATATGCATGTTTATAAAGATCGGAATCATAGCATATATGGTGGTAATACCCGTTACCATTTGTATACGAAGATGGCTAATTATTTATTCAATAATTTGTAAGACATGGCGCAGCATTTAAGAAAGCCGGATTGGTTGAAGATCCGGCTTGGCGGAAATGAGCAATTCACGAAGACAAAAAGTATTGTTGAATCTCATTGCCTTCACACAATATGCACAAGTGGTAAATGCCCGAATATGGGTGAATGTTGGAGCCGGGGAACAGCTACATTCATGATCGGTGGTGAGATCTGTACTCGCTCTTGTCGTTTTTGTAATACGCTAACGGGTAAACCTCTTCCGTTGGACCCGAAAGAGCCTGCGAATGTAGCGGAGAGCATCCGTTTAATGAATCTCAAGCATGCGGTGATCACGTCCGTTGATCGTGATGACTTACCAGACTTAGGCGCTTCTCATTGGGTAAATACGATCCGTACGATCAAAGAGGTGAATCCTCAAACGACCGTGGAAGTCTTAATCCCGGATTTTCAAGGACGATTGGATCTGGTTGATCAGGTCGTGGATGCGGCGCCTGAGATTATCTCCCATAATATGGAGACTGTACGCCGTATCAGTCCGCAAGTGCGTAGCGCCGCTAAGTATGACGTGAGCTTATCCGTTTTGCGACGAATCGCTGAGCGGGGTGTGGTAGCCAAGACTGGTATCATGGTCGGACTGGGGGAGACCGAGGATGAGGTGCTTGAATTAATGGATGATGTTTTGCTGGCGGGTGTTTCTGTTTTAACAATCGGGCAGTATTTACAGCCCTCTCGCAAGAATATTCCCGTCTCTGAATATGTGACTCCTGAATGCTTTGAATATTATAGACAACAAGCCGTTGGCAAAGGTTTTAAGAAAGTAGAGAGCGCTCCGCTGGTGCGCTCGTCGTACCATGCGGAAAAGCATATATGATTCATGAACTTTTGACAATCTTTGTTGTTATTAATATAAAAGTGGACTAAAGGGGGGGAAGGAATGAACAGAGTAAAGAAAGGGCTAGATAATCAGGCGATAGGTTTATTGACATTGTTGTTATTCATGTTTTTGGATAACTATTTTTCTTATTTATTATCTTTTATAATTGGGGTTACTTTCTGTTTTGTTTGTATTTTTTTGTTTCAAGTGTTGAGTAAGGATAAGGTGTACCAATTTATGCTTCTGCCATCGGCGGGCACATTGGTCTTATATTCCGTATTTCTTTGTCTCAAGCTTGAACCTGTGTTGTTTATATACTCTCCTCTTATCACGGAAGTATTACTGGTCGTGGCGTTAGCGATCGTGGGGTTCACGAGGAGAACGGTCATACAACGTATACGCGATTCGAAACGTCCCTCTTTTAAACGTACTTTGCTTCGTACTACCTTGAACGAATTTTATTTCCTCGCTCAGTTGGTACAGAACCTGTACACGTTGCATCTTTTCATCATCTTGTTATATAGTATCTTGCCGGAAACGATGCAGAATATGCGTACCGAACGTTTTTTATACCGGGAGTTGGGATTGGTAATCGGTGTTTTGGTCATTGTTTATGAGCAAATACGTTTGTCCTTGATGCAAGGTAGCTTGAAAAAGGAAATGTGGGTTCCCGTATTGAATGACAATGGGAAGGTGATCGGTTGTATCGCACGTTCGGTCAGCCGCTCTTTACCGAAGAAATACTATCATCCGATCGTGCGTATCGCCGTTGTTTATAATGGTATGTTATATCTGGTGAGACGAAGTAAGGATGAGTTTGTCTCTCCGGATACGATGGATTATCCGTTCCATAATTACGTGCTCTTCCGACATAGTATAGATAGCACGGTCAAAGAGACTCTCGGAAGTTTGGCGCAAGATAAATCAATTGCTCCACGCTTCCTGATCCGTTATACATTTGAGAACGAGAAGGTGAAACATTTGGTATCTCTCTATGTTATTTGTTTACGTACGGAAGAGCAATTAAATCAATGTAAGCGCCGTAGCGGAAAGCTTTGGACAGCGAAACAAATCGAGGAGAACTTGAGTTCCGGGGTATTTAGCGAATATTTTGAGAAAGAGTTCGCTTATTTGCAAAATACGATTCTTTTCGCCGAGAGTTTCTGTTGCGGTAACTAATCATCTTATAATGCCCGATTCCCTAGCTCTATAACTTCCAAATCTTTGATATCCTTTCCCGCAATAACGAAACGTAATAAGGTACGTACTTGATGAAAGCCACTTTTTCCAGCCGCTCCCGGATTCATATGCAGACACTTCAAGCTTCGATCGAATACTACTTTCAGGATATGCGAATGTCCGGAGATGAATAGATTTGGCCGTGTATCGTATAATTCTTTGCGGATCTCGGGATTGTAGCGGCCCGGATAACCTCCGATATGAGTCATCATAACGTTCACGTCTTCTACCTTGAAATGAGCTACTTTAGGATATTGCAGGCGAATGGCTTGTCCGTCTATATTTCCGTATACGGCCCTGAAAGGTTTCAATGCCTCGAATTTCGCGGCCAAAAGATCGGAGCCTATATCGCCCGCATGCCAGATTTCATCGCAATCTTTAAAATATTCGGCGTACTTATCATCCCAGTACGCATGGGTGTCTGAAAGCAATCCAACTTTAATCATAACAATTTCTTTTATTGCTCGAAAGTATCTATATTTACACGCCTAAGATAAGAATCTTATGGAGAATTCATATCA
>OGDA01000763.1_pt1 | contig 14318 bp, 12 predicted proteins | sample 1570281 | NCBI WGS metagenome assembly OGDA01 (sample SAMEA2582184, study PRJEB24529) | metagenome
CTGCGCGTTGGCAGTTGCGATGCCCATAGCGAGGGCAAACATCATGATTACTTTTTTCATTTTACTTTGGATTTTTAGTGGTACGGGCATGAAATTGAGATGTACACAGTAGAACAGGGAGAAAAGAGAGACAAGCGGCAATAATACAACGACTTACGAGAGAGCGACAAAATTTCGGCGCGAAATTCAAATGTGCATTTGCTTGAATTTCGTGTTAATTCCGGCGGCGGTTGGTTGAACTCGATTTGAATTGCGCTTGTATTTACAGGCAAAACGGGGCGATTTACGCCCTTTTTTTATGCCCGAACGGCTCTATATACCGATACGGGCGGGATTTGCGGCATACGGGGCTGAAAACGACATGTGTCCGCCGCAAGGTTTTAAGCGGTGTTTAACCGGCATTTCAAACGCAATTTTTATAAAATGGATGCGCAAAATGCGTACATCTGAATTTCAGACCAAAATATCAAAAATACGCATTGGATGGTCTAATGGGTGGTCTAATGGATGACATTTTTATTGAGGTTTGCCCCCACATAATAAAAAAATAAGGTTCATAAACACCCCCCAAAGTGTCATTTTTTGACGGGGTTTTACATCCCATATATTAAACACAAAACACTGAATATCAATAATATAAATCTATCTTTCTGCACTCAAATCCTATAAAAAGTCTCGAAATCCCTATTCGGGTCGTTTTATGGTTATTCCGCCCTCACGACCCCGATCACGAGAGCCAGTGAGTAGATACGGGATTTTTCGAGCGAAAACGGGTCGTACTCTGGATTGTCAGATACCAACGTGATATGATCGTCGTCCTCGCCTTGTTTTACCCGTTTGATGAGCACCCCTTGCTCGCTGTCTATCACGTAGGTGCGGTTCCACTGGAAGAATGTATCAAGCGGTAGCCGCTTACAGGCAACAATATCCCCGCTGTAATACTTGGGCTGCATGGAATCACCTTTTACAGGAATCAGAAATTCGGCTCCCTTGAACATGGGGATGACGTAATGCTCGCAGTCATATTCCATGATCGTTTGGCTGTTCTCCGAAAGCGCCCCTGCCATAGCATCGATTGGGATCAACGGAATGCCCTCGTTCTTGTCCGAGCGTTTTCCTATCGCAACGGTTGTTTGGTCGTTTTTGGGTAATGGTACCGTGTCGGTCTTGGCCATACTGCCTTTACCCGTAAGAAGCCATTCTATGTTAATATCGGGGAAAGCATTTAAGATATTTTCTAAACGATCAATTCCTATTGTCTTGCCATTCTTTAATTGACTCGCAAATGAGCCGTTTGAGAATCCACATTTCAACTCAAACGCTCTAACGCTTATCCCTTTCAGATCGAGATATTGTTTAATTCTTATAAGTGCTCCACTCATTTTGTAGAAAAAATCTTAAAAATAATTTTGCTGTTTAAGATATATCTTATATCTTTGCAATGTGGTTTTAACACAACCACGCAACAAATATACTGAAAATAACCAATTAATAGGCAATTATGAGAAAGCAAATCCTTTTACCGCCCTCTGTATTCCGGGAGTTGTATCAAACTTTCAAGGTTCACAGGGTGATTCTCAGTCGAGCGCTAAAGTACGAACGCAACAGCAAACGCGATCAAATGCTCCGTGCCGCCGCACTGGAACGAGGCGGATTGATTTATACCGGGGAGCGGGCACCGCAAGGTTATTGTCCGAATGTAGAAACACGCCACGACCACGTGCGGGGAATGATGTATCAAAACTTCGGCGATCGAGTGGAGTTGCAGGTGAACCGGGAGACCAACGCCGCGACGATCATCATCGACCACGAGCCTGTGGCGACATTCAATGACATGACAGTGGCGACGTGGGGCGATGTTCTGTATTCCCTGCAAAAGATTTACAATCAGTTAAACGCGTAAGACGATGAAGCGACACAAGGAAGATGCCCTCGAAAGGGTACAGAGGTGCGCCCGCGCATACCGGGACGCCGTGGAGAATCTCATCGCCACCAATCCGACATTGAGTGAATCAGATTTGGATACAGGTGAAGATTCCTATAAATGGCTACGTCTCCCCATTCAGGATGAGCAGCCTTTAACCGTGGCAAATATGATTCTTTCAGATGTCGGAGTATTTCCAAATGATTGTCTTGCTGGTATTCTGGTGGCAACATGGAGAAGTCGAGGCGCCATGGCCGGACACGTGGGTTCGATAAGTCTCGATAAGGCAGGAACTCGGATTCACTTCTGTATCGAAGGTGTAACGACCTTAGAAGAGCTCCGAATTTCCCGCGAACAGTTTCGAGCATCACTCGATTTCGAAGGTGAAAAGTGAAACAGATATAGTTTTCCATAATCGCTAAACATTTGTAGTTGAACGCACAAAGATAGCGATTTCCCGTGAACGTGAAGGCGTTACCCGGAGCGATACCGGCACGGGAGCAAAAATAAAGATGTGAAACATGGAATACTACAACGGTAAATTGTGTGTAACATACGATGACTTAGCGGGCATTGCAACCATGAATGCAATCCAGTGCATCGTTAAAAAGGATGCTTCTATCCAAGCTCGCAAAGCTTGTAGAAGCAACCCCGCGCTGTTTGATCTCGACAGGTTGCCGTTAAAGTTCCAGCTGGAGGTTTACCGCCGCCGTCCGGATTTGAAAGCGCAAGCGGAAAGCAAACCGTTTGTCGAGAGCGTCGAACCGGACGGCGCAGCGTTAGATTTTTACCAGCGTCACCAGTTCGGCGACGGGAAGTATTTGTCGACGGACAAACAGACTGAATATGCCAACAATGCGGCAGTCCTAAACGCTTTCCGGCTGGTGCTGGAGCGATCGGACAGTCAGCACCGGAAACAGAGTAAGCGGTGTATCAGCAAGGCGGAATTTTGGCGCAAGGCAGCGCAGGCGTTGCCGCGTATCGCGGACACGTTCCCGCACACCCTGCCGGAGAACCCGCGCCGCCTGCAAGAGAAATTCAACCAGTACGTGCGTGAGGGTTACGGGGCGTTGATAACGGGCAAATACGGCACCCGCAACGCTGCCAAGATCGACGACGATACCAAAGAAAGCCTCCTTATCCGGCTTATTTCCGACGCTCGCAACCTCGACAACGCGCAGATCGCGCGGATTTACAACGTAGTTGCAGAAACGCAGGGCTGGAAAACGATTACCGGGGCGGCGGTCGGCGTATGGCGCGAGAAACACGACCTCGTGACAGCCGGAGGACGCCTCGGCGAGACGCGGTTCCGCAACCAGCGGAGTATGCAGGTGAAGCGTTCGCGCCCCACAGCTCCGCTCTTATACTGGACAATGGACGGCTGGGTGTCCGAGTTGCTTTACCAAAAGACAGAGGAAAAGAACGGGCGTACTACCACCACCTACACGCATCGCCTCACGGTTGTTATTGTCCTCGACCCTTGTATCAATTATCCGGTCGGCTATGCGATCGGCGAACGGGAGACCCCCGAACTTATCAAAGCAGCCCTCCGGAATGCTGCGAACCACACCGCCGAGCTTTTCGGACGCCGTTACTACTCGAATCAAATACAGAGTGACAACTACGGACGAGGGAACCTCAAACCGATTTATCAGATCATGGGAGACATATACACTCCAGCCCGTGCGCACAACGCCAAATCGAAAGTGATCGAGCCGTTCTTCAATTATTTCAACAGGAAATACTGCCAGCTCTGTACGAACTGGGGCGGGTTCGGCATAACCTCGAACAAGGATTTGCAACCGAATAGCGAGTTTTTGAACAAACACCGCCACAGCTTCCCGACCGAGGAGGAGTGCCGCCAGCAGCTTACGGCTTTTATTGAGCGGGAGCGCGCCGAAAAACGTGCCGAGTACGTGAGATTGTTCGACAAGTTACCCGAGGAGCGACGCTTGCCGCTTTCCGATGAACAATACCTCCTCACGTTCGGAGCCGATACGGGGTACCGCAACGCACTCGAGGGCGTGGGCTTGCGCCCGACGATCGGCGGCATAAAACGGGATTACGATTGTTTCGACCCCAAGTTCCGGGAATACGCGCATGTCCGCTGGGCGGTGAAATACGACCCGGACAACCTCGACCATGTGCTCGCGGTGAACGAGGACGGTTCCCTGCGCTTCATGCTCGAACGGAAACACGTGCAGCCTATGGCTCTCGCCGACCGCCGCGAGGGGGATGCGGAGCAGCTCGCCCGAGTACGGGAGTTCAACAAGCAGCTCGAGAACGACATAACCGAACGTCTCGCCCTCGCCAGCAACAAAGTCGAGCAATTATTCAATGACAACCCGCAGCTCGACGTTGCAACCCGTCTGCTGTTGTGTGATAGCCGGGGGCAAAATAAGAACCACAAGCAGACGCGCCGCCTGCAAGCCCACGAGATCGAGGACATAGAGGCGATCGAAATTGCAACGGTGCGCCGCCCGGTTCCTCAAATCGAGGACGAGGAAACTTTCAACTTGTACTAATAATCAGAAATAGAGATAATATGAAAACGATCGAGAAAGAGCAAATCAGAACCAAACTCGCGGAGTTCTGCGAGATCAAAGGCGGACAGAACAAAGCCGCGAACTCCATGCGCGGCGTCAGCCCGGCGACAATTTCCCAAGTGCTCAATAACAACTGGGATTTAATCAGTGAGGAAATGTGGCGCACGATCGCCTCGCAAATTGGTTACGATCCGCGTGCGTGGGTTGTCGTGGAGACACGCGGCTACAAACGCATGTACGGACTTTTGCAGGACGCGCAGGACAATTCCCTCGTGTTCGCAGTCACGGGTGATGCCGGATGCGGTAAGAGCGAGGCGATCAAGAGCTATGCTGCCAGCAACCGGAATGTGTATAACCTCTCGTGCTCCGAGTATTGGAACCGCAAGCACTTTATGGCGGAACTCCTGCAATGTATGGGGATTGATTCGACGGGCTGCACCGTTCCGGAAATGATGTCGGACATTATTCTCGCCCTCAAAAAGAAAGAAACGCCGCTCGTGGTACTCGATGAAGCCGACAAGTTGAGCGATCAAGTGCTCTACTTTTTCATCAGCCTGTACAACAAACTCGAGGATCGTGTCGGGATCATCCTGTGTGCGACGGACTACCTCGAGAAACGCATCAAAAAAGGTGTGCGAACTAACCGGAAAGGCTACAAGGAGATTTACAGCCGTGTCGGGCGCAAGTTCATCCCGATACAGGTCGTAAACAGCGAGGACGTTGCCGCCGTGTGCATCGCAAACGGTGTGACCGATCCGGAAACAATAAACGAGATTATCGACGACTGCGAGAGCGATTTGCGCCGGGTAAAACGCAAAGTCCACGCGGTCAAACAGCGTTCAACCTCCAAATAAACGGTGTTCAAATGAAAGCGATCGACCTTGTAGTCAAAGCCAAGTGGTACGACATGGAAGCCTCCGGCGAAAAGCCCGAGGAGTACCGCGAGATTAAACCATATTGGATAAAACGGTTATGTGACAATCCGGTATTTGATTCTAAAGGCAATTTGATCGGCAGAAAGCCCATAGACGATTGGACTATTGCCAAATGCAGAAGATGTGGTATTGATTTAATAAAAGCATTCCATCGTGGTAACATGATTCCAAAGGAACTTACCCATGCCCGCTTCCGCAGAGGCTACACCCATACCGCAATGCTGTTTAGAATCGACAACATTGCAATCGGCAGAGGCAAACCCGAATGGGGTGCGCCCGATCACGATGTTTTCATTATCAGATTGGGAGAAAGGATTTAGACATGGCAAAAGCGATAAGCAATAAAAACGTGGTGAATGCCAAGTTCAAGGTTGCCGATTTCACGGGCAAATGGCTCGCGTCGTTCGGCAAACCCGAACTCCGGGGCGCATGGATTATCTACGGGGAGAGCGGCGGCGGTAAAACGCACCTTGCTTTGGAGCTGCTCAAATACCTGTGCGGGTTCGTGGATCGGGCGGCTTACGACACGTTGGAGCAAGGTTTATCGCTGTCGTTTCAGAACGCATGGAAAAACGCCGCAATGCAGGAGGTCGGCTCCCGGGTTATCGTGCTGGCGAAAGAACCGATCAAGGAGTTGCGGGAACGCCTGCGGAAGCGCAAAAGCCCTAACGTGATCGTGATTGATTCGATTACGGCGTTGGTCGGGTTCACGCGGACGGTGTTCATGGAATTGATAAACGAGTTTCCCGACAAGTTATTCATTTTCATAGCACACGAAGAAAACAACAAGCCCTATCCGGCTATCGCGCAGCACGTGCGAAAGCTCTCGGAGGTGAAAATCCGGGTCGAGGGGTACAAAGGATTCGTAACGACCCGATTCAAAGGCGAAAAAGGTGAGGGAGGTGCCGATTTCGTGATATGGGAACAGGGCGCAAATGAGTATTGGATTGATAAACTTTAATGATACACAATTATGCACACAATGGATAAAATTCACAACGGGGTACTCCGCAAGTTCCACACCCTTTGCTCGCGTTTGGGACTGACGGAGGCGGAAAAACGGGCGATCGTCGAGAGCTTCGGCGTCGAGAGTAGTGCCGACATAGACACGCACGCCCTTATCGACGTTTGTGCCTCGCTTTCCAAGCAGTTGGAGGGCGACAAAGGCGACCAAATGGATAAACTGCGTAAGCGTGCTATGGCTGCGATCGGCGGCTACCTGCGTAAAATCGACAAGGAAAGCAACGCCGAAATAATCAAAGGAATTGCCTGCCGTTCCACCGGGTACCAGTCTTTCAACAAAATACCCGCCGAGCGTCTGCGGAACCTGTACAATACATTCCGCAACAAACAAAAGGACATGGATGCGGCGGAGCGTATCGCAATGGAGCTCTTGGCTCAAAGCTACACGGCGGGGAAAACCTCCCCGGCGATATTGAATTAACGGATTTATTCACCTTTCAAAAACAAAAAATTATGAGTTCAAACAACAATTCTTCGGGTGCAGGTATCGGCTTTTTGGGCTTGCTCACAATCGCCTTTATCGTGCTGAAACTGACAAAGTGCATCGCGTGGTCGTGGTGGTGGGTTCTCGCTCCTATGTGGATGCCTCTTGCCCTCGTGCTGCTTGATGTAACGGATAATCTCCCGGTCCACATCGTGCTTGGGCCGGATTTCGTAATACAAGTTGGGGCGGTTGAACGACGACTTGAATACCGAAGCGTCGCTCATACCCAGGTTTTTCTGGATGTCCATCTGCACCTTGGGGGTAGCCGTCGCCGTCAGGGCGATCAGGGGCGCCGTGCCGATCTCGTTGATGATCGGACGAATGCGGCGGTACTCCGGACGGAAATCATGCCCCCACTCCGAAATACAGTGCGCCTCGTCGATGGCGTAGAACGAAACCTTGACCTTGCGCAGAAACGCCACGTTATCCTCTTTGGTGAGCGACTCCGGAGCGAAGTAGAGCAGCTTGGTCCGCCCCTCCAACACATCGTTGCGCACCTGCGCGATGGCACTCTTGTTCAGGGAAGAGTTCAGGAAGTGAGCGATTCCCGCATCGTTAGAATAGGTGCGCATGGCATCCACCTGGTTTTTCATCAGGGCGATCAACGGCGATATGACGATCGCCACGCCGTCCATCAGCAGGGCGGGCAACTGGTAACACAAGGACTTGCCGCCGCCGGTAGGCATCAGCACGAACGTATCTTTTCCACTCAACACATTGCGAATCACGGCTTCCTGATTCCCCTTGAATGAAGAGAAGCCGAAATATTCTTTCAGTTTCTCGCGCAGCAAGGAATCTTCATTTTGCTTCATAACTCTTCTCAAACACAAATTTCAATGTAAAGATAAAAATAATTCGGAAAAAAACATAACTTTGTAAAAAAATTTCATAAAAAATGCGTCTTTACACCAGCGAGCTCGTCAAGAAATACAAAGCCCGCACCGTGGTGAACCACGTTTCGATCGACGTGAACCAGGGTGAGATCGTGGGTCTTCTGGGTCCGAACGGAGCCGGCAAGACCACGACGTTCTATATGATCGTCGGCCTGATCAAACCCAACGAAGGCCAGATCTTTCTCGAAGACGACAACGGCCAGGTAGCCGAACTCACCAAAGAGCCCGTCTATCGCCGGGCCCAGATGGGTGTGGGGTATCTGGCGCAGGAGGCCTCGGTTTTCCGCCGTTTGAGCGTCGAGGACAACATCAAGGCCGTTCTGGAGATGACCGATCTGAAAAAGGACGAACAGGCCGCACGCTGCGAAGCGCTGATCGAAGAGTTCCGCCTTCAGAAAGTACGCAAGAGCCTCGGCATCCAGCTGTCGGGCGGCGAGCGGCGACGTACCGAAATCGCCCGCGCCGTGGCGATCAACCCGGCCTTCATCCTGCTCGACGAACCGTTCGCAGGCGTCGATCCGATCGCTGTCGAAGACATCCAGAGCATCGTCGCTACGCTGAAGAACAAGAATATCGGCGTCATCATCACCGACCACAACGTCGATGAAACGCTGGCCATCACCGACCGTACCTACCTGCTGTTCGAGGGTAAAATCCTCAAGGCGGGTTCGGCCGAGGAGCTGGCTGCCGACCCGATGGTGCGCAAGGTCTATCTGGGACAGCATTTCGAACTGCGGCGCAGTCCGACGCTCGACAAACTCCGCCAGGGACAACCCGCGAGCGCAGCCGAAGAGAATCCGTCCGAGGAGAAATAGACCGTACCCGCCTTCTGTCGGGCAATGCCCGGCGGATCGGCCTCGCGGAATCCGCCCGACTCCTGCCTACGACGGTACGAACCCGGACCGGAATCCGGAACCGTTTTCCGCCTGCGGCAAGCGCCCCTCCCGGCAAGCCCGGGAAGTCCGAAACGAAATCCGGAAAGGATTGCGGACTCGCAACCGATTCCGGGAGCGCATCCCGGAAAAAACAAACAGACAACCATTTTCGAACACCGGTTTGCATCGTACAGTTCGCGCGAATCATTCCGGATTCGGAAAATGGAAAGCGAAACAACGACTTTTTGACAAGTGCCGCAACGGACTAAACTCCGAACTGCCGCACCGAAAAATACAGTAATTATCCGTATATGGATCAATCCGTTCCCCCGGGGAGGGTTCGAGGCATTTGCATTCCCCCATGTTCCAAAAGTTACGCACAGCGCGCCCTGGCCGCCTCGCTGCTGGCCGAAGGTACTTCCCGGCTGCATAACATCGAATTTTGCGACGATACCCGTTCGGCCATCCGCTGCATCGAGGCGCTCGGTGCCCGGGTACGGCGCACCGGAGAGCGCACGCTCGAAATCGACGGCGGCCTCTCCCCCGCAGGCGACAAACTCTACGTCGGCCAGTCGGGGCTTTCCACCCGGCTCTTCACCCCGATCGCATCCCTCTGCGACACGCCGATCGGAGTGGTGGGCGAAGGACCGCTGCTGCACCGCTCGTTCCGGACGATGATCCGCACGCTCCGGGCACTGGGCGTCCGGGTTCACGACCGCAACGACCATCTTCCCCTCCATATCCAAGGCCCGATCCGGGGCGGCGAGGTTCAGGTAGAGGGGCTGGTTTCCTCCCAGTTCATCACAGGACTGCTGCTGGCCCTGCCGATCGCCGAAGAGGAGACGACGATTCACGTTCCCCACGTAATATCGACCCCCTATATCGACATCACGATCGACACGGCCGAGCGCTTCGGCATCGAAATCCTGCATAAAGACTATAAAGAATTCTACGTGGCCGGAGGACAACGCTACCGGCCTGCCGAGTTCGAAATCGAGAGCGACTGGAGCGCGGCCGCCTTCCTGCTGGTGGCGGGGGCCGTCGCGGGTGAAGTGACGATCCGCAACCTCTCGGTACTCTCCCGACAGGCCGACACAGCCGTTATGACTGCCCTCATACGGGCCGGCGCATCCGTCATCGACGAGGGCGACACGATCACCGTCGCACACCGTCCGCTGCAAGCCTTCTCATTCGACGCGACCCAATGTCCGGGGCTTTTCCCGGCCCTGGCTGCCCTGGCCGCTTCAGCCGAAGGAACGAGCGTCATCAAGGGAACCTCCCGGCTGGAGAACAAGGAGGGCAACCGCGCCGAGTCGATCCGCGAGGAGTACGCCAAACTCGGCATCGAGGTCGATCTCGACGAAGAGGATACGATGAAAATCCGGGGCGGACGCATCCGGGGCGGACACGTGCACAGCCACGACGACCATCGCATCGCCATGTCGCTCGCGGTAGCGGCTCTGAACGCCGACACCCCCGTCGTTATCGAAAATCCCGCATGCGTGGCCAAGAGCTTCCCCGACTTCTTCGAACGGCTCGAATCCCGTCGTACTGTGGAATAAACGGACCGACTATGCCGACACGCCGGGAAATCATCGCACGGATCGAAACGCCGCTCACCGCCCTCTACGGCGAGCGCGAAGCGCGGCAAATCGCTCGGATCGTTGTGATGGAACTCGGCGGACTCTGCCTGACCGACCTGGTCGCCGAACCGGACAAGGAGCTCGGAATCGACGAACTCGACCGGATCATCGGCGAACTGGCCGCCGGCCGTCCCCTGCAATACGTACTGGGACATACCGAATTTTACGGGCTCGATTTCCAGGTGCGGGAAGGGGTGCTGATCCCCCGTCCCGAAACCGAAGAGTTGGTCCGCTGGATCGCCGAATCCCCCGCCCCGGACAATCCCGCCGTACTCGACGTCGGCACCGGCAGCGGCTGCATCGCCGTCACACTGGCCCGGCTGATCCCGGAGTCCCGTATTACAGCCGTCGATATTTCCGAAAAAGCCCTCTCCATCGCCCGCGAAAATGCCCGGAGACTCGATGCAAAAGTGGATTTCCGACAAGGCGACGCCCTCGGGGAGCTATTCCCCGGACAACGGGAACAGTTCGACCTGATCGTTTCCAATCCCCCCTATATCCCCCGCAGCGAAAAAGCCTCGATACGCGTGAATGTTACGGGTTACGAACCGGCGGAGGCGCTCTTCGTCGAGGACGGAGATCCGCTGATTTTCTACCGGGCCATCGCCCGCAATGCCCGGCGGCTGCTCCGTCCCGGCGGACGGCTCTATTTCGAGATCCACGAGAATTTCGCGGACGAAACGTTCCGGATGCTGACCCGGGAAGGGTTTCCGGATACCGCCGTGCGCCGCGACCTGAACGACAAAAACCGCATGACATGCAGCCTGCAAAGAAGATAAAACGCGACAAAACGCCCGAACAGGCTTACGCGGCCTTGATCCGGCTCTGTGCCCGGAGCGAAAAATCCTCGGGCGACGCCCTGCGGCTGATGCAGCGCTGGGGCGTGGAGCCTTCGGCCCGGCAGGGCGTGCTGCAAAAGCTCCTCGCCGACCGATTCATCGACGACAACCGCTACGCCGAAGCCTTCGTGCGCGACAAAATCCGACTGAGCGGCTGGGGCGCCCGCAAGATCCGCACCTCGCTCCGGCTCAAAGGCATCGCCGCAGCGATCATCGATGAAGCTCTTGCCCGACTGGATCCGGCGAACCAGTCCGAACGGCTGCGGACACAGCTCGAAAAAAAGCTCCGACTGACCCGATACAAAGATACTTACGATTTGAAAACCAAACTGATCCGCTACGGCCTTTCGCTCGGATACGACTACGACGCCGTACTCGATGCCGCCGGCGAATTGATCCAAACAAACGACGAACCATGCGACGACTTCTGATCTCCGCGCTGCTGCTGTGCAGCGCTCCCGTTTCGGCCCAGCACCTCGCCCCGGAAGATTACATCTTTCCCCTGCGAGACGTGGCCGGGCTTTACTCCGCCAACTTCGGCGAAATGCGTCCCAACCACTTCCATTCGGGCATAGACATCAAAACCGACGGCGTGACGGGAAAACCCGTACTCGCCACGGCCGACGGCTATATCTCACGCATCGCCGTCACGCCGGGCGGCTATGGACGCGCCATCTACATCACCCATCCCAACGGCACGACTTCCGTATATGGGCACCTCTCGAAGTTCCGCGACGACATCGAAAAATACGTACACGAGGAGCGTTACCGCACCCGGCGAAACAGCATCAATCTCTATCCCTCGGCCGACCGGTTTCCGCTCAAACAGGGCGAGCAGTTCGCCTGGTCGGGAAATACAGGCTCGTCCGCAGGCCCGCACCTGCATTTCGAGATCCGCGACTCCCGCACGCAGCGGACCCTCAACACCATTTCCAGCGGCGTGATCCGCACCCGCGACGACATTCCGCCGCGCCTGGTGAAACTCTACTACGTCGAGGTGGACAGCGTGCGCGGTGTCCCGGTGCACGCCCGGCCCCGCCCCGTCGAGCTGGTCGAAAAAACGCCCGGACGCTATGCGCTCAAACAGGAAGGAGCACTCTCCGTCGGCGGCCGAGGTTACTTCATCCTGGAAGCGACCGACCGCAAAAACGACGTATCCAACACATTCGGGCTCTGGCGCATACGCGAATTTGCAGACGAAGATCCGATCTTCGAGCTTCGTATCGACGGCTTCGCCTTCGACCAGACCCGCTACTGCAACGCCGTCACCCACTACCCCATGCAGGTCGCCTCGCGCAACGAAGTGATCCGCCTCACCCGACTCGACGGCTGCATCGACGATTTCTACCCCGTCTTGAAAAACCAGGCCCTGCTGACTCCTTCGGAAGGCCAGAGCCAGCAGATCCGCATCGAAGCCGAAGACGACAGCGGCAACCGCTCGATACTCGAATTCCGGACGATCCGACAGCCTGCACAGCGGGATTTTCGCGCCGTATGCGATTCGACGGCTCTCATCGTCGATAACCGCCGGCCCTTCTCGCATACAGCAGGAGAGGCATCGGTTCACATCCCCGCCGGCGTCTTCTACGAACCGCTCTTTTTCAGTCAGTCGAGCCGCCCGGCCCAATTCGCCGCCGCGCCGTCGGTCGCCGTCCTCTCTCCCCTCTATTCGATCCTCGATTACGACACGCCTCTGCATACGGCGGCTACGGTTACGATCCGGGCATATGTTCCTCAGAACTTACAACCCCACACCACCCTGGGTTTCGTCCGCAAAGGGAAGGTTTCCTATGCCGGAGGAAAATATAAAAACGGCGCCGTCACCCTTTCGACCCGCACATTGGGCGACTTCTGCGTGGTGGCCGACACCGTTCCGCCACGCATCGAGCCCCGCTTCAAAGCCGGAGAGCCGATCAGAACGCGCAGCATCACCTTCCGCCTGCGAGACAACTTCTCCGGCATAGGCAGCTATACGGCCACACTCGACGGGGAGTGGATCCTGCTCGAACGCAATCCGATGCAGGGCACCATTACCCACACCTTCGACGACTCCCGCACCCCGAAAGGCCGGAGCTACACGCTCCAACTGACCGTCACGGACAACTGTGGCAACAAAACCGTCTGGAAACGGACGATAACCCGATAACAATACCGATATTTACATACTTCAGACACTGCCCGCAACATTCAGACGGCCGACCGGAAAATCGGCCAGAGCTTTTTTCAGACAACGCACTGCCGGATTACACGGCTCCGTTCATCTTCGGTCCTTGGCGAATCCTCTCACAAGCCCGGCACACCATGACAACGAAAGATCCGCTAAACAGTTATTGTTTAGCGGATCTTTCATCGTTTTTCTCAAGTGATTCCGGAGCGGTTCGAACGCTCGACCCACAGCTTAGAAGGCTGTTGCTCTATCCAACTGAGCTACGGAACCAACGTTTGCAGCACATAATCGCATAGCGCAGCAAAGGTAATACAAAATCCTCGCTTATGCAAGCAACACGACAAGTTTTACCTCTTATCCAGCAAGGTATCAAATAGTTAATACAACACAACGGAAAAAATAGTTCGCACCCAAAATTCCAGCACTTTTTCCTTTTATCTCCGAACCGTACACCGACAAAACAACATTTCCGCACATCAAAATTTCACACAATTAATATTCTGAAAAACAACACACTACAAACATCCCCCTCTTTACACACAAAAACTTTTCACCCAAATTACAACGAATATAATTTTCGATCCGGCCGTCGGCCGTTGCAGAAAAACTTTGTTTTGTGGAACTTTGCGGTGGCAATACCCCAGAGCGTGTTGTGTATTAGGAAACATTCACTAACTTTGCAGTGCCGTCCCCGACGGATGGCGACATATTGTTTAGTGAAAGTGTTTCGCTAATCCTTGACGATAAAATTTGGCGATTTTAAGGAAACAAGGATAGGCAATACAGACACTCATCACCGTGTATAGCTATATCGGTTCTCGATATACTATTCGGTGTGGGGTATTGTTTATTTGTTTCCGGGCCACGCCAAATGCCTGTCGTCAGATAAACGAACGACTCCACACTTGAACTGCTTATACATATATATTAGGGATAACCCGTTGGTTGAATTAAAATAAAGCATCTTTAACAAGACCAATTTTACGATG
>OGDA01000773.1_pt1 | contig 14230 bp, 9 predicted proteins | sample 1570281 | NCBI WGS metagenome assembly OGDA01 (sample SAMEA2582184, study PRJEB24529) | metagenome
TTGTCGCTTTGCAAGCAAAATCCCACTAAACCCTATAGGTTGCGGATTTGAGGATAAAAAAATCGGAAACGACAAAATCTAATATAGAAGAAATATAGATTTCTTCGCATTTTTCGTCTATACCGCATCCACTTTTTATATATTCTCCATTTTTCTTATCCATCTCATTATCAGACACATCTCTTCCTGGAAAAGAAAATTTCATCCACATTTTAACATTTCTATCGCGCATCGTATCATCTTTTTTATTATCTTTGCAGAAGATAAGCATCAAAAATAACAATTAACATAATAAACAATGAGAACAGCACTTTTATCACTCACATTTCTTTTGGCTGGTTCTATGGCAGCACCTGCTTTCGCCCATACAGCAGCCCCTAAGAAAAAAGTAACTGCCACAACCAAGAAAGGCAAGATTCTACCCATGAAGGAGTATATCGACCAACTGATGGCGAAGATGACGCTACAGGAAAAGATTGGTCAGCTGAACCTGATGGTAGCTGGCGACATCACCACCGGCGGCGCACTTGATACTCAGGTAGGCAGCGATATCGCCCAGGGCAACATGGGCGGAGTTTTCAACATCAAAGGCCTCGATAAAATCAAGGCTCTGCAGGAAATCGCCATCAAGAACAGCCGTCTGGGCATTCCGCTGCTCGTAGGTATGGATGTGATTCATGGTTACGAGACGATGTTCCCTATCCCTCTCGCCCTCTCCTGCTCATGGGATACCGAGGCGTTGAAGAAAGTAGGCGAAGTATCGGCCAAGGAAGCCAGTGCCGATGGTATCAACTGGACATTCTCTCCTATGGTAGACATCGCACTCGATGCCCGCTGGGGACGAATCAGCGAAGGAAATGGCGAGGATCCTTATCTTAGCGGCATGATGGGAGCAGCGATGACTCAGGGCTACCAGGGCGTGGATATGCGCACAGAAGAGATTCTGAGAGCCAACCGCATCATGGCCTGTCTGAAGCATTTTGCCCTGTACGGAGGCGTTGAGAGCGGAAAGGAATATAACACGGTAGATATGAGCCGCATGCGCATGATGAACCAGTATCTGCCACCTTACGAGGCAGTGGTGAAGGCTGGCGTAGGCAGCGTGATGTCTTCATTCAATCTCATCGACTACATACCTGCTACAGCCAACAAATGGATGATGACCGATGTCTTGAGAAAGCAATGGGGATTCAACGGTTTCGTGGTTACCGATTACGCTTCTATCGCCGAGATTCTGCAGCACGGAACGGCAAAAGACATCCAGGAGGCTTCAGAACAGGCACTGAAGGCGGGTACCGATATGGACATGTGTTCCAACGCCTTCGTAAAGCATCTGGCAAAGAGCATAGCAGAAGGAAAGGTGAGCGAGGAGGATGTGAACATCGCCTGCCGCCGCATCCTGGAAGCGAAATATAAACTGGGCCTGTTCAGCGACCCTTACCGCTACTGCAACACCAAGCGCAGCAAGAGCGAGATTTATACCGCAGAGAACCGTCAGGCAGCCCGCGATGTAGCAGCAGAGACCTTCGTGCTCCTGAAGAACGAAGGAAATATCCTGCCACTGAAGAAGGAAGGAAAGATAGCCCTGATAGGTCCGCTTGCCGACACCCGAAACAATATAGCCGGTACATGGAGCGTGGCACAGGTACCATCTAAATATACCACCATCAAGGAAGCGATGGAGCATGCTCTTGCCGGAAAAGCCACCTTATTATATGCCCAGGGAAGCAATATCTGGCGCAATCAGGAACTGCAGCAAAACGGCGAATCCGGTAAACCGATCAACTGGGGCAACGAGGCTGAAATGAAGGCTGAAGCACTGAAGATAGCTAAAGAGGCTGACGTGATAGTATGTGCTATGGGCGAAAGTGCCGAGATGAGTGGCGAATGCGGTAGCCGTACCAACCTGGAGATGCCGGACGTACAGCGCGAACTGCTTGCCGAACTTCTGAAGACGGGCAAGCCAGTAGTGCTCCTCAACTTTGCGGGCCGTCCTACGGTTCTTACTTGGGAGAAAGTCCATGTACCAGCCATCATGAATGTATGGTTTGGAGGCTCAGAGATGGGCGATGCACTCTGCGATGTCATCTTTGGCGACAAATCGCCATCGGGTAAGCTCACCACTTCGATGCCTAAGACCACCGGTCAGGAGCCTCTCTACTACAACCATCAGAACACCGGCCGCCCTGTAGCAGACGATAATGAGAAGTTTGCCAAGTTTGCCAGCAACTGTCTGGATGTAAGCAATGGTCCGCTCTATCCTTTCGGTTACGGTTTGAGCTATACCTACTTTTCGTACAGCAACTTCCGCCTGAGCAGCCAGGAGGCCGGCATCAGCAATGAGGAGGCTACCGAATGGCAGGATGGCAAGAAGATTACAGCTAGCGTCACCGTTAAGAACAATGGCTCCCGCGATGCCGACGAGATTGTGCAGCTCTACATACGTGACATGGTAGCCAGCATCTCCCGCCCTGTAAAGGAACTGAAAGGTTTCCAGCGCATCCATCTGGCAGCAGGTGAGAGCAAGGAGGTAAGCTTTGATATTACCCCAGATATGCTCAAGTACTACAACGCAGATCTGAAGCACGTGATAGAACCTGGCGACTTCCAGATTATGATAGGAGCCAACAGCAAGGATGTAAAGACAATGAAACTGAGCGTGAAATAAACAATAAAAATCGCCCTGCAAGAAGCAAAAGCATAGCTTAAAAGATGCTTTCCTTCTTACAGGGCGATTATCATCTACTGAGCCTACTCCAACAGACGGCTCGGTTATTACTTCTTCATCTCGAAACCTACACGCATACCATCATAATTATTGGCGATAGTACCGATAGCGCTGAGGGTAGAACTGCCCTTGAGGGCACCCATGGTCTTGATGAGGTTGAGCAACTTTGTCTGGTCGAAAAGCAGGCTGATGCCGTTGGTAGTCTTCGTAGCATAACCCGACATACTCAAGAGCAAGCCCTTCATCTGAATGGCATGAGTCTTCTCATCAAAAGTATAATTGCCTTGCCATGACTTGCCATCTATCTTGGCAGCGAAAGTTCCATCAGTTTTGAAGGTGAAATAGGTGTTTGAGCCGCTGAAACCAAACTTGCTGTAATACTCACCCAACTTCTCCTCTACCTTGTTGGCAGCAATCTCACCGCCAGCCTTTGCCAGGAGATTCTCAGAAGTAAAGGCGCATCCCGGCTTGCTGTACTTCCAGGTATGGGCACAGAGATCCTGCTTGCTGAAGGTACCTGAACCGATTACATTATTCAGAATGCCATTGATAATACTGCTACCTGCAGAACTGCTGCTGTTAGAGTTTCCGCCCAGTACAGCACCCAAGATACCTGCAACGGCTGAACCTGCATTGCTGGTTGCACTGGTAGATGTAGCGGCATTGCTGGTTGTTGCTGAAGTTGTTGTTGCAGTCGCAGCTGTTGTGTTAGATGCAGCAGAAGTTGTTTTCTTTGTAGAAGTCTTCTTGGTCGTAGTCTTCTTTGAAGTCTTCTTTGTTGTCTTCTTAGCCGTTTTCTTAACCGGCATCATCTCAGACATTGAGGCATTGAGCGCTGCCTCGTTCATAGCGCTTGCGTTGCTGCCAGCTGTGCATGCGAGCACGAGGGCAGCCAAAAGAAATACCTTTTTCATTGCTTTCTATATATTTATTTTTATCACTCTTATTTATATATACCCAATACTTCCTATTGTTCTTTCGGGTGCAAAGTTCGCAAAAAAATCGGAAATACGATAAGAAAAATCCCTATTTCGCGTATGAATCTCCCTAAAAACTCAGCATTTCTGCTCTTTTTACGTTATTATAGACGATTGCGATGACAATTCGTTTAAAAGATAATGAAAAAAATCGTTCAGAAAATACCAATTATCATTCTAAGGGGGAGGGGAAAAACTGTTCAAACGATTGCACATTTTTTTGACATAAATCAAAAAATAACGAATAAAACACGCATTTTCATGCATTTTGTACCTAGAAATAGGTAGAAACTTCTATCTTTGCAAGCAGTTAACAAATATCAATAGGTTATGAATGATTTAATTAAGGTAAATTCAGAAAATCAGAATCAGGCTATCGATAGATGCCAACAGATTCTTCAGGATCGCCGTGAGGCTCTTGCTTCTAAGGCAAAGAGAAGAGGTTAATACTCTTCAGAAACAAGAAATAAAGGAGGAAAGATGATGCTCTTATACATATATAGTTAAGGACGCATCCTTTCTTTTAAAAGAGAGATTTTTCGAAACGACTCTTAAATGATGAGTTTCAAAAATTTTGGGAAAAGAAAAAAACGAAAAAATCCCGTTGTCAGCCATCTGGCTTGTACAACGGGATTTTTTCGTTTTATTATATCAAGTCCGAAATTTACTTCTCGTTCTTCACTGCCTTCATGATAATCTCGAAGTGATTACCACTCTTCAAGATGACATTCTTCAGGAAGTCTGAAATCTCAGATGCCTTCAGATTCTTCACCATCTCCTTGTAATCGCTATGAGTATCAACACCCATACGCTCGTATGTGCTCAATGCACCAAGCCAATAGCCGTTAGACTTCTCGCTTACAGCAGCCTGCTTCAGGAGAATCTCCTTCACCTTCTGAAGGTCTTCTGCATTTGGCTGGGCGATAGTCTCATCCATACCCTTGAAGAAGTAAGGAATAGCGATATCCGACTTCTCTGGGTTCAGCTGAGCCACAGCTGTAATAGAGATGGCAGCCTTGTTATCATAATCGCGAAGCAAACCATAGTTTGCTCCTGCATGATAAGCAGCGCTGAGTTCCTCACGGATAGTACGCAAATACTTCATCTCCAGCAAACGGGCTGAAACATCAGCAAGAACTGAATTCTTCAAGGTGAATGGAGCTTTGGTATACCAGATTTCTGTTGCCTGGTTCTGTGGATTCTCCATTGCCTTGGTAAAGACATTGCTTACCTTACCCTTAGCATAAGGAATCTGCTTGTTCTTCAGCTTGAAGCCATTGTTTGGCAGACTGGCAATATACTGCTCGATGAGTGGGAGGAGAGTCTTCTCATCATAGTTACCTACGAAATAGAAGGTGAAGTCCTTGGCATTGCCGTAGAACTGCTTACCAATCTCCAGGATACGGTCGTAGTTGATATCCTTTATATCGCTTGCCTCTGGCACACGGGCAAGTTTGCTACCCAAATAGAGGGTGCTCTGAACAGAATCCTGATATACGAGGCCTGGGTTGTTGCTCTTGTTGGCAAGAACAGTAGCCATCATACTCTTCATATTGTCGAAGCTCTTCTGGTCCTTGCTTACTGCGGTCATCTTGAGATAGATGAGCTGCATCAGGGTTTCGATGTCCTTAGGAGTAGAATTACCCTTCAAACCATGATTAAAAGGACTCAAGCTGAACGAAACGCCAGCCTGCTTACCAGCCAAAGCCTTATCAAGCTCATTGCTTGAGAAATCGCCAAGACCACTGGCATCGAGCACATCTGCTGCAAATGCAGCATTCAGGAAATCTTCCTTGCCGAAAGTAGAATAGCCTACATTGGCTGAAGCTGCGAAAGTAATCTCATTGTCCTTGAAATCGGTCTTCTTCAATACCACCTTAGCGCCATTAGAAAGAGTCAACTCCTTGAAGCCCAACTTCTTGTTCTCGACAGTCTTCTTAATCTTACCAGCCTTAGGAGCCTGAGCGATGAGAGGTTCCTGCTTAACATTATCCACATAAGCCTCGAGCTTCTCAGCACGTACCTGCTTTACGATGGCAGAGAGTTCCTGCTCGGTAGGATAAACAGCCTCAGGCTGCTCGCGCATCATAACCAATGATACAAGGTTAGTATCGCTCTGGCAAACCAGCTGCTTGGCATAGCTGTTGATAACCTCAAGAGGCAAGTTTGGAACTACCATCTTCCAAATCTGGCTCTCCTCTTCTACTGATGGAATAGGCTCGTTAGAAGTGAAGTTATCCACATACTGGGTGGTAAACTGCTCGTTCTTCATCTTATCCTTGTTGGCAAGCGCCTTGTCAACCTGGCTCATGAATTCATCCTTGGCACGCTGATACTCAGTAGCTGTGAAACCGAACTCATGCATACGCTGTGCCTCGCGGAGAACAGCAGCATAAGCCTCCTTAATCTTTCCTGGCTTAGCCACACCGGTAAGAGTGAAAGCATCCTTAGTGCTTGAAATCAGGTATGAACCGTCACCGGCACTTGCCTGGAGATATGGACAGTCTGGCTCCAATGCCTTCTCAGCATAACGGGCAGCAATCATAGAAGAAATCACGTTGTCCATGTATCCCTTCAGGAGATAGCTCATGTTGCTCTTCAGAGAATCAGGCACAGCATTGTGCTTCATATAAACCTGGAAGAGATCAACCTGCTGCTCCTTATCCTTGTCGATAACATAGATGGCTGTATCATTATCAGATACTTCTACCTTCTCTATCTTAGCGGCATTCTTAGGTACCTTGATACCGGAGAAGAGTTCCTTGATCTTAGCTTCGATATGATTTACATCTACATCACCCACGATGATAATAGCCTGATTGTCTGGGCGATACCATTTGCGGTAGTAAGCACGGAGAGTTTCTGGCTTACAACCATCGATAACGCTCATCAAACCGATAGGGAAACGGTAGCCATACTTTTCGCCCTGATAGAGCTTAGGAAGTGAACGCTCTATCATGCGCTGCTGACCTACGATACGCATACGGTACTCATTGTGTACCACATCGCGCTCGCTCTCGATAGCATCCTCTGTAAGACTGATACCATTACTCCAGTCCTTGAGGATAAGCATACAGGAGTCTACGGCTGTTGTACGGGTAGTAGGAACATCTGTGAAGTAATAAACAGTCTTCTCTACTGATGTATAGGCGTTAAGATTACGGCCATACTGTACACCGATGCTCTGCAGATAGTCCTGCAAAGAGTTGCCCTTGAAATGGTCGGTACCATTGAAGGCAAGGTGCTCCAAGAGGTGAGCCAAACCGCGCTGGTCATCATTCTCATTGATAGAACCCACTTTCTGAGCGATGTAGAAACTGGCTACATGCTCAGGATAACTGTTGTGACGAATGTAGTAAGTCAATCCATTATCAAGACGACCTATCTTCACATTCTTGTCTACCGGAATAGCTGGCATCTGCTGTGCCATCGCTGTACCTGCAGAAAGGAACAGCACAACTGCTGCAAAAATCTTTCTTAGTTTCATCTGATTTTAATTATTTATGTATTTATTGTTTTCTATATCATTCTTTCTATATACCTTATTATATATATATATCATGCTATTTAATAAGTTCACATAATATATAACGACATATCCAGTAACATGATTACCTTCTGCGATGCAAAATTAAGAAAAATAAAAAAGATTTGCAAACATTTTAGAGAATATCTTCCCGATGTATGCAAATCTTAACCTAAAACTAACATTGGAGGCAGAAAACCATTCCTAACCTACATGAAAACTCTTCATCCATGAACCTCTGAAGAGGCGGATAAGGAAGAGGATTCCCCTGAATGTGAGTTCGGTAGCCATCGCTATCCATACACCCTCCAAGCCATAGCTCTTGGAAAGCGCATAAGCCAGAGTGAGGCGCACCAGCCACATGGTACCGAGATTGATCATCGCCGGTTTCCTGGTATCGCCCGCTCCTACACAAACACAATAGGTCACGATGCTGGCTGCAAAGAATGGTTCAGCAAAAGCCTCGATGCGCAAACAGATGGTTCCCATCTCACGGATGCTTTCTACCGGAGAAAGAACGCCAATCATCTCAGGAGCAAAGACATACATCACCACTCCCATCACAGCCATCACTGCCATTCCCAGTCCTACTGTCATATAAGCAAAATTCTTGCACAAACCTACTCGCCCAGCTCCATGCGTCTGTCCCACCAGAGTAGTAGCCGCATCACCAATACCATAGCCCGGCATATAGCAAAGACTCTCTGCCGTAATAGCAAAAGAATGGGCAGCAATGGCTATATTGCCAAGAGGTGCCACAATCATGGTACTCACTATCTGCGCCCCGCTCATCAATATGTTCTGTATGGCTATCGGAATGCTGATTTTACAGGCATTATGAACATACGACCTGACCCAACGGAAACGGACATGGTCCTGACGGAGATTCAGTATCTTATTCTTGAAACCTGCAAGATAAAGATTAGGCAGAGAGATGCAGACATAAGCCATCGCCGTTCCTAAGGCAGCCCCCACAACACCCAACTTCAGGATATAGATAAACAGGTAATTGAATATCACATCGCAGATGCAGATCAGCACAGCCATCACACTAGGTGTATGCATATTGCCCGCCGATTTCAGCATCATCTCGGATATATGATAAAGGAAAACGAATGGAAGTACCAGACCATATATCAGAAAATAGCGAGAGGAATTGGTGGCTATATCAGCACCTCCACCCAGCCAATAAGGCAGATAAGAATGAATGCCGACACAGAGAAGAGAAACAAAAACGCTGAACGCCACACCGCAAACCAAGGCATGGCGAAACACCTGACGAGCATTTGCAAAATCATTAGCTCCGATAAAATGAGCCACCTGTACTGAAAAGCCAGTAGCCGCAGCACTGAGCAAACTACCAATAAGCCAGGTAGTTGACTCAATCAATCCGATACTGGCAGAAGCCTCTGCTCCCAGATGACCCACCATAGAAGCATCGATGAAGAACATCATCACCGTAGAAATCTGAGCCAGCATAGAAGGTATACTCAATCCTACAATAAGATTGAGTTTCTCGCGCCGATCCATCTCCCTACCCAGGCGAATCGACTCCATCAAATAATCTGTCTTCTTGCTATAAAGCATAAATTAATTTCTCGTATATCGCTCATACAAAAAAATATGTGCATATATCATTTCAAACATATGCACATACTTTTTTCTTTAATCTTAATCTTTTTGTTCAGCAATCCACTTCTTTCCAGAAGCTCTCTTATAACTCTTGAGCACCATCTCAAAACGGAGCATTGAATAGGCAGGAACACTACCATTCCCCGAGGAGCCATAAGCCAAGTCGGCTGGCATGAACACCTGCCAATGGTCGCCAGGGTGCATCGCCATCAACGCTGTGGTAAAACCATCTATCCACCCGCCAGAGCTTTGACTTGAGGCCTTATCGGTCTTTGCCTTTATAGGCAATGCCGTCGTCACGTCATACGTTCCGGTGAACGATTGGTCAAAGACATAACCTGTGGCATAAGAGTCGGTAGGTATCAACCTGCCACGATAGCTCACCTGGATGGAGTCGGTATAGAGGGGCGACCCGTTGCCATTGCCCTTGTTGAGCACATGCACTACGATATAGTCGGTGTCCTTGTACTTGAGCACCACCTGGCTGCCATTGATGCCCATATTAGTAGGCGTCTGGTTGGCAAGGCTATAGTTGGGTATCACCTTCCACTCGGTACTGCCAGCGGCAATCTGTGCCTTGGCATACGCCAGCGTGTCGGCGAACGCCTTGTCGTTACGCTCCTGCCAGTTGGCATACTCGTCGGTGGTGGCATCATCTTCGCTGCATGATGACAGCGTGATTACTGCCATCATGAGGAAGAAGAAATATTTCAAACTCTTAAGATTCATCTAAATGTATTTGATTAATTAGAAGTTCTTGATTTCCTTGCCAAGCTTCTTCAATACGCTAGTGATGCTTACGCGCTCCTCGATGATGCTGCGAAGATCTGAGATAGCTACGCGCTCCTGCTCCATGGTATCACGATAACGCAGAGTTACCTTATGATCGTTTGGAGTCTCGTGGTCTACGGTGATACAGAATGGAGTACCGATAGCATCCTGACGGCGATAACGCTTACCGATAGAATCCTTAGGATCGCCATAGTGAGTATTGAAGTGGAACTTCAGTTCGTCAACGATTTCGTGAGCCAACTCTGGCAAACCATACTTCTTATCCAATGGGAACACAGCACACTTAACAGGTGCCAAAGCCTCTGGCAAACGCAAAACAACACGTGTCTCACCATTCTCCAGCTTCTCCTCGCAGTAAGAGTGGCACATTACGCTGAGGAACATACGGTCTACACCGATAGATGTCTCTACATCGTAAGGTACATAGCTCTCGTTCTTCTCTGGATCGAAGTACTTGATAGAACGGCCGCTGTACTTCTCGTGCTGAGAAAGGTCGAAATTGGTACGGCTGTGGATACCCTCTACCTCCTTGAAGCCGAATGGCATCTTAAACTCGATGTCGGTAGCAGCATTGGCATAGTGAGCCAGTTTCTCGTGATCGTGGTAACGGTAATTCTCATTACCCATACCGAGAGCCTCGTGCCAAGCCAGACGAACCTTCTTCCAATATTCAAACCACTTCATCTCAGTACCAGGCTGGCAGAAGAACTGCATCTCCATCTGCTCGAACTCACGCATACGGAATACGAACTGACGGGCTACAACCTCGTTACGGAAAGCCTTACCAATCTGGCAGATACCGAATGGCAACTTCATACGGCCGGTCTTCTGAACACTCAGATAATCTACGAAGATACCCTGAGCTGTCTCAGGACGGAGATATACCTTGCTTGTAGCATCGCTTGCCGCACCCATCTGGGTAGAGAACATCAGGTTGAACTGACGGACATCAGTCCAGTTCTTGGTACCGCTGATAGGGCAGACGATACCCTCATCCTCGATAATCTGCTTCAGCATCTCCAGGTTAGGACCCTGCATAGCCTCAGTGTAGCGGGCATGTAGATCATCAAACTTCTTCTGGTTCTCCAGAACGCGAGGATTAGTTGCACGGAACTGAGCCTCATCAAAGCTATCGCCGAAACGCTTCTTAGCCTTGGCAATCTCCTTGGCAATCTTCTCCTCATACTTAGCCATGTGATCCTCGATGAGCACATCGGCACGATAACGCTTCTTAGAGTCGCGGTTATCAATCAATGGGTCATTGAAAGCATCAACGTGTCCAGATGCCTTCCATACTGTAGGGTGCATGAAGATAGCTGCATCGAGACCAACAATGTTCTCGTGCAACAATACCATACTCTGCCACCAGTACTGCTTGATATTGTTTTTGAGCTCAACACCATTCTGACCATAGTCGTAAACGGCAGCCAAGCCATCATAAATTTCACTACTTGGGAACACGAAGCCATATTCCTTGCAATGGCTTACAATTTTCTTAAAAACATCTTCCTGTGCCATGATTAAATCTTATTTTTTTCAAATTTTCGGCAAAGATACTCTTTTTTCTCGAAAAATTGTTGTATTTTTGCCATAAATTAATAAAATAAGTATTAAAAGCTATATATGAGCGACGAAATTAAAGATAAAAACGGTCTTGAAGAGGAAAAATCGCCAAATTTGGAAAATTCTTCTACAGAATCTGAACAGGATGCTGCAGAAGATGCCAACGAGGAGATTTCGACCGAAGAACATTCCGATTATAAGCCGGTGAACCGATTCGATGCTTCTGCTGTACATCACCTCAGCGGAATGTATCAGAACTGGTTCCTCGACTATGCATCGTATGTGATCCTCGAGCGTGCCGTTCCTCATATTGAGGATGGTTTGAAACCGGTACAGCGACGCATCCTCCACTCTATGAAGCGCATGGACGACGGAAGATACAACAAGGTTGCCAATATCGTGGGACATACCATGCAGTTTCACCCTCACGGTGATGCGTCTATCGGAGATGCTTTGGTACAGATGGGACAGAAAGACCTGCTCATCGATACGCAGGGTAACTGGGGAAACATTCTTACGGGCGACCGTGCTGCTGCTCCCCGATATATCGAGGCACGCCTCTCTAAGTTTGCTCTCGACGTGGTTTTCAATCCTAAAACTACCGACTGGCAACTCTCTTATGATGGCAGAAACAAGGAGCCTATCACGCTCCCTGCCAAATTCCCGCTGCTTCTGGCACAAGGTGCCGAGGGTATTGCCGTGGGATTGAGCAGTAAGGTTTTGCCACATAATTTCAATGAGATTTGCGATGCTGCCGTCCACTATCTCAAGGGCGAGCCATTCCAACTCTATCCCGACTTCCCTACAGGCGGTGCCATCGATGTAAGTAAATACAATGATGGACAGCGAGGTGGTGCATTGAAGGTAAGAGCCAAAATCGACAAACTCGACAACAAGACACTCGTTATCAGCGAGATACCATTCAGTAAGACTACAGGCAGCCTCATCGATTCTATCACCAAAGCGGTAGAAAAGGGTAAGATTAAGGCACGCAAGGTAGATGATGTTACTTCAGCAAATGTTGAGATTCTTGTGCATCTGGCACCAGGTACCTCATCAGATAAAACGATGGACGCACTCTACGCATTCAGCGATTGCGAAATCAACATCTCGCCCAACTGCTGCGTCATCGAAGACAACAAACCTGTATTCCTCACCATCAGCGATGTGTTGCGCCACAGCGTAGACCGCACAATGGGATTGCTGCGCAAGGAGCTGATGATCAGAAAGGGTGAATTGGAGGAGCAGCTCTTCTTCTCTTCTCTCGAACGGATTTTCATCGAGGAACGCATCTACAAGGAGCGAAAGTTTGAGCAGAGTAAGAGTCAGGATGAAGTTGTTGCCTTCATCGATTCAAAACTCGAGCCATTCAAGGACAAACTCTTTACTGCCGAAGTAGACGGTAAGGGTATGGTAGAGTATGCCTTCCATCGGGAAATTACCCGCGAGGACATTCTCAAACTCCTGGAAATCAAGATGCAGCGAATCCTTAAATATAATAAGGATAAGGCAGACGAACTGCTGATGAAGATTAAGGCTGAACTTGCTGAGATTGAGAACGACCTGGCTCACATGACCGATGTAACCATCAACTGGTTTGAATATCTCAAGGGCAAGTATGGAAAGAACCATCCTCGCAAAACAGAAATCAGAAACTTTGATACCATTGAGGTGACTAAGGTGGTAGAGGCTAACCAGAAACTCTATATCAACCGTCAGGAAGGCTTCGTTGGTACAGGGTTGAAGAAGGATGAATTCGTATGCAACTGTTCCGACCTCGATGACATCATCATCTTCTATAAGGATGGCAAGTTTAAAGTCACCAAGGTAGCCGACAAAATATTCGTTGGCAAGAATATCCTCCATGTACAGGTATTCAAGAAGAACGACAAGCGCACCATCTATAACTGTGTTTACCGCGACGGCAAACAAGGCGATTACTTCATCAAGCGATTCAACGTAACCGCCATGACCCGCGACAAGTTGTATGACATCACCCAGGGTACACCTGGCAGCCGCGTCATCTATTTCACCGCCAATCCGAATGGAGAGGCAGAAATCATCAAGTGTACGATGGAGCCAGACCTGACGAAGAAGCGCCAGAGCATCTTCCTGGAGAAGGATTTCTCAGACATTCTGATTAAGGGACGTGCTGCAAAAGGTAATCTCCTGACCAAGCGCCCTATTCGCCGTATCGGTCTGAAGAGTCACGGTCACAGCACGTTAGGAGGCAGAAAGGTTTGGTTCGACCCAGACGTAAACCGCATCAACTACGATGAGAACGGCCGCTTCCTGGGCGAATTCAATGATGATGATTCTATCTTGGTAGTACTCGACAACGGTGAATTCTACATCACCAATTTCGATGCCAACAACCACTACGAGGATAACATCATCCGCTTAGAGAAATGGGATGAGCACAAGATCTGGACGGCTATCCTTTACGATGCCGACAATCAGGGATATCCATACATCAAGCGATTCACGATGGATGCCACCAAGCGCCATCAGAATTTCATGGGAGAGAATCCTAACTGCAAACTCATCTTGCTTACCGATATGGTTTATCCACGCATCAAGGTTACTTATGGCGGTGTGGATGCCATCCGTCCTGCCGAAGAAATCGATGCCGAGCAGTTCATTGCGCAGAAGAGTTTCAAGGCAAAGGGTAAGCGCCTCACGACATGGAAGATTGAAAGTATCGAGGAACTGGAGCCAACCCGATTCCCAGAACCTTCTTCTGAGGATAATGATGAGGAACCGGATGGTTCTGACTCAGAGAATGAAGGTGAAAACCTGGATCCGGATGCTGGCAAAAGCGAGCAACAGGTGATTGACGAACTGACTGGTCAGACCAGTCTCTTCTCTGAAAAAGATTTCGAAGAAGACCAAAAGGATAAAGACTGGTTATCGAAGCAATAAAAAAAGCAAAGAAAAGCGCAAAAGAAAAGCAGCAAGAAAAGCAGCAAGAAAAGCAGCAAGAAAAGCAGCAAGAAAAGCAGCAAGAAAAGC
>OGDA01000788.1_pt1 | contig 14041 bp, 10 predicted proteins | sample 1570281 | NCBI WGS metagenome assembly OGDA01 (sample SAMEA2582184, study PRJEB24529) | metagenome
ATGAAACGAAAAGTTCTGTCCGGAGGTTTACACAATTATTGGAATGGTCTCTTTTATCCCGGACTGGGGAGAACAAATAACTCTTCCTTTCAGCCAGAATGACCCCCAGCTCCAGATTTTTAACCACCCCCACCCCACTTCTGACTGCCTCTGACTTCCGCCAAACAAAAAAGCCAGCGTATCATACGCAAATCGTACAATACACTGGCCATTCCGGTTATTCTCTTATCCGGCTTTCTGCGTGAGCCACTTTTCCACTGTCTCCATGCTGAAGCCAATCGCTCTTGCAATCTGCTCTATCGTCAGACCCTGCTCGTAGAGGTTCTTCGCCGTCATCTGAGCCTGTTCTTCCCGCCCCTCTGCATGACCTTCTGCATAGCTTTCATCTCTCAGGTCTTCCATCACTTTACACATTTCGCTCACCCCCTTCGGATTTTCCTTCAGATACCGGGTCTTTTCGGCAAGGATCTCAAAATTCATATCATCGGCGCTGGTACAGTTGAAGTCGTGCATCAGCTTGCCAATGTCAGAGTCATCCCGATATTCACCGTTTACATACAGGACTAAACCGGAATGTCCTACTCCATCCGTAGATGCCGTCACACCGCAGGACGACATTTCATGATATTCAAAATAAGATGTTCAGATACTTTTCTGCTTCTGTGCGGATAATCTGCAAATCATCTTCATATCCCATGACTTTGCAAATGTAAAAAGCTTCCCGATAGCGTTCGACACTCTCCTCCTTTTTTCCAAGAAAGAAGTCGCATTCAGCTTCGATTTCCAAACACGAGTGAAGCACCTGATAATGTCCATATTTTATACATGCTTCTTTTCCGTATCTTGCCACCTTTGCGCCTTCCTCATACTTTTGCGACAAATCCAACGATCTAGCAAAATTATACAAAACCAAGGGAAGCATCCTGTTTGAAGTAACCGTTTCCGGAAGATGCCTTCTTATATATTGAAGCAGTCGATAGAAAATATCGGCTGCTTTTTCGTTGTCACCGCTCAAAGAATACGCATTTCCAATTTGATTGACCAGTTTCATTTCATCCAATGTAAAGAGAAAGTCTTCAATTTTGTCCAGTTGAAAATCCGGTATGGTCATCCGAATGGCTTGCAACAACATTTGAATCCGCTCGTCATTTGAATATCTTTTATCCAATCCTCCCAAAAGGACTTTCGATCGAAGAATAAACTGTTGTGTGATTTGATCATCTGGCTTTGCAATTTTCTCAAGCCGACTTATTTTGTCAAAGCCCTCCTCAACGCACTTTAGCGCATTACAGGAAACAATTTCCTTCTTGAGTGCTTCTATTTCCAGTTCTTCCGGTGTTACCAGCGCATAATATCGGTCATCCGGCAGACCAAGGCGCTGTAGAATCGCATTGATTCGATTTCGGCTGGGAGTCTGTTTTCCGTTTTCAACTCTGGACAATGTAACAGATTCACAAATGCCTGCACAAACCTGCTCCTGTGTCAACCCGAGATCCAAACGCCGCTGGCGGATATACTCACCCAATTTGTAATTCTGCATTTAGCAGCTCCCTCCAAACTTTAGTATTGCCATAATTGTAATATACTAGATTTTGTACATGTGTGCAAGCGTCTCTTGTGCAAACCTGTCGTCCCATGTAATTTTTTATTACACCAGACGATATGGTCAATCGAAACCTTTTGTGATAAGATACAGGCACATGAAATGCATTCTAAGCTCTTCGACATACGCATGGAGGAAACAATGATACACTATCTGAAAAAGCAATGGAGGCTCAGTGCCCTCACCTGCTTGTTTGCCATCATCGCCTATGGTGCTCAGGCTCTGATTCAGCTTGCCTTGATGAAGGTTTTTGATGCCGTGGTATTGCTGGATCTGCGGAGTACTATCTTTTGGACGGCAGTTGATCTGACCTGCTGGGGAGGCTATTTTCTTTTTACTGCTTTACAGGAGCATTGTCAGGCCAAAACAATTCGCGCTTTGAACAATACGGTGCGAGATGGGCTGTATCACTCCTTCCTGCGCAAGAGCCATACCGATTTTCATCAGTCCGACACCGGAGAATATCTCGCCCGGCTGACCAATGATATGAAGCAATTAGAACAGCTTGCGTGGATTCCCTTCTTCGGCTGTGTAGGCAGAATTGCGCAGATCGTGTTCAGCATTTTGGGACTTGCCTTTTTGCATTGGTCGCTGGTTGTTTTTTCCGTGATCACAGCAGTTGTCCTTTGGCTCTCCCCAAAACTGTTCCAGAAGAAGTTGGAACTACTGGGGCAAAGCTGCGGTGTGCAGCAGACTGCCGCCATCAACCATTTGAAGGACCTTCTGACAGGCTTTGACGTACTCCAGTTTTTTGGCAGAGGAAATCTCTTTCTCCAGCAGGGAAATAGGATCAGCGATGACATCGAAAAGCCCAGTTGCCAGCTGAGCTATGGCAAATCTCGCATGGAGGCGTTGATTGGCTTTATCAACGTCGCACTTCAGCTCGGCTCGCTTGTGCTGATTGCTGCGCTGACCAGCATGGGACTTGTCACCACAGGCACACTTGCAGGTGGTGTCAATCTGATCGGAGGCGTGGCAAACGGCTTTAACAGTTTGGCCGGTTTGCGCCTCTCCCTCTCAGCCAGCAAGCCCTACTTTTGCAAGCTGTCAACGGTCGATACTGATTCCAAATCGGAAGAGATTGCTCCTATGTCACCGCTGAAAGACTCCATTACGGTAGATAGAGTTTCTTTCTGCTATGATGAGAAAAAGCCCATCCTGAAAGATGCCTCCTTCCGCTTTGAAAAGGGCAAAAAGTATGCCCTGACAGGATCCTCCGGCTGTGGAAAATCCACTCTGCTCAAGCTGCTTTTGGGCTGGCTGCCGGACTACATCGGTACGATTTCGTTTGACGATGTGGACATTCACACCGTTACACCCGCTCAGCTCCAACAACAGATGAGTTACATTGAGCAGAATGTGTTCCTGTTCAATACTACGATTCGGGAGAATATCACACTGGGTGAAGATTTCTCGGAAGAGCAGCTGCATGCGGCCATTCAGGGCAGTGCCCTTGCCGCAGATTTGGCCGCCATGCCAGATGGCCTTGACACCGTTGTAGGTGAGGATGGCAGTAATCTTTCCGGCGGTCAGAAGCAGCGTGTCGCCATTGCCCGTGCCCTGATTCACAATCGCTCCATCCTGCTGGTGGACGAGGGCACCAGTGCGCTGGATCAGAAAAACGCCGACCTTGTGGAAAAGAGCCTGCTTACCAATCCCGACCTGACACTGATCCTCATCAGCCACCACCTGTCGGCAGAGCGCCGTGCGCAGTTCGACCATGTGTATGAGCTGACACCTGTAACGCAATGATTGCCCTGTAATTTCCCCTCAAATCGCAAATATGCCCTGCATGCCGACCAGTGCCGGTGTGTGGGGCCTTTTGCAGTGAAACCGAAACGCTCCACAAGGTTGCTCATATCCTGACCACCAAGGACAAGCCTGCCGATTGCACGGACGACCCCTTCCTTGTGGAGAAGATGTGTGCCGAGTTGGAGGGCCGATGCATAGTAGTTCAGCGTGGTTGAGGTCTGTGCATGTCCAAGCCGCCCGGAGACCGTTGTGATCGGTACATGTGCCGCAATCAGGATGCTGGCATTCGAATGTCGGAGGCTGTGGAAATTCACGTCCGGAAGATCGTGTGCTTCCAGAAACTTCGGGAACCAGGACGAGATGATATCCGGGTCCATCGGCTCTCCATTCCATTTCGTGAATAGCATATCATTATCCACCACTTTGCCATTTTCCAGTGTGACCTTGCGCACCCACGCTGAACCGATCCGAAACCTCTCCGCTTTCTGGTATCGCTGGTACTCCTGCAGCAGTTCCACGCAATCCGCTCCAATGCGCAGGCATCTCTTGCCTCGTCTGGTTTTCGGTGCGTTGAACACAAGGCCTATCCCGGGGATGGACTGGACTGTTCGCTTGATGGAGAGCGTCCCCTTCTCAAAGTCAATGTCAGACCAGCGCAGGGCACAGATCTCACCCCGCCGGGCACCAAGCAGCAAGGCCAGCTGAGTGATCACACTGTACTGCGGCGGTGCATCCGAGAGAGCATCCAGCAGCGTTGGAATCTCTTCCTCCGTCAGTACCCGAATGTCGATTTCCTCGACTTTGGGATGTTCTGCACGGGAGCACAGGTTCTCGTTGATCAATCCCCACTGGACACCTTTCTTAAAGATGCTGGAGAGCATGGCCTGGTATCGAATGACGCTGTTGTTGTTCAGCTTCCCGTCCTTTTTGGTATGCTCCACAAACGCCTTTGAGAAGGCCAGTCCCACTGCAGCGGACACCTTTTCCGCCATCTTTCGGCTGACGTTCTTACCTGCATAGACCATCCGCATGGTGTCCTGACCGATCCCGGCCTGTTTCGCCAGTTCACCCCGGGTTCCACGTGGGAGCAGCTTCAGAAGGGCTTTCGTGGCGGTGTAGGTGCTGTCCCGGCGAACACCCTTTTCTTCCAGATTGTTGTAGAACGCCATCACGTGCACCGGTTTGATCTTGGACACCTTGAGATGCCCGAGTCTGGCACTGATCCGGCCTCGCATCCTTCTATAATCGTAGAGCGTCTTGGCCTTCAGCTGCTTGTTGGCGTATTCCTCAAACCAGCGGTCGATCAGGTCATCCAGCAGCATGTCTGAGTCCAGCACGAGGCCGTTCGTGACCTGCTGCGAATCCTCTCTGACCGGCTCTCCCTGTGCGAAGAACTGGGCCAGCGTGTCCATGTTGATCAACCACTTTCGGCTTGAGATCGCCGTGTAGCAGATCTTGCCCGTTCGACAGAGCTTGCGGACGTATTCGGGTGTCACGTTGAACCGTGCGGCGGCGTTTTTCACGCTGGCCATAGTGGGATAAGGGTTCAGAACAGTTTAGAGTCCCCTCAGCCCGCCAGATGCCCCCACGTCATTCATTTTTAATTAAATCCTCCGGCAGGTGCTCCGGCATGCGCACAAAGCCCCTTTGAAGCTGTCGCATTTCTGTCGCACTTTTCAAGCCCCGCCGGGCGGATATAACAAAAAGAAAGCCACGATTCAAACCGTCTTTTGAACGATGAATCATGGCTTTTTCTTTGGTGCGCTCGAGGGAACTCGAATCCCTGGCCATCTGATTAAAAGAATCCGAGGTGCATCATTCGTCAAATCCAAAAAACACGAAGAAGTGCAAATTCATTCGTATTATCGTAAGATTCATATTTGCACACACCGCATTATTTGCATACAGTGCAATCATTTGCAACGGTTATCCAGCCATTCAGGCGTGCAAAAAGTGTGCAAAAATGTGCAGACGGGCAAAACAAAGCCCAATGGACAAATCAATCACCGGTTTTATGGCAGGGTTTAGGACAACCGAACAGACACCGTTTGATATAGAAATGAGGTTCCCCATGAACAAGCGGCTTTCCTGCCGCTGCTGAGAAAAGCGATCTCCACAGCCGCAAGAACTGAGTCAAACGGACTGTGGGGATCGCTTTTATGATGAAGGAGAAATTGAAGATAGCACTTTAGCCCTTGTCTGCGCCGGAGGTGATGCCCTCAACGTAGAACTTCTGCATGATGACAAACAGGATGGAGATGGGAATGGACACCAGTACACCGCCTGCACAGAACAGTGCAAAGTAGTTGTTGATCAGGGTCTTTTGCAGCATGTTGTACAGACCGATAGCCACTGTCCAGTCGGCAGAGACGCCCGAATTCAGGATCATTTTTGCCATCACGAAATCGGTCCATGGAACCATGAAAGAGCTGATGATGGTATAGACCAGAATCGGCTTGGACATGGGCAGAACGACCTGGAAGAACACACGGGCGTCGGATGCACCGTCCAGCTTAGCGGCTTCCCGCAGGGAGATGGGGATGGTATCAAAGAAGCCCTTGCAGATCAGGTAGCCCAGACCGGACGAACCGGCATAGACCATGATAAGACCGGCATAGGAGTTGGTCAGATTCAGATATTTCAGGACGAAATAGACGGCGATCATTGCCAGCACGCCGGGGAACAGGTTGACGCTGACAGAAAGGTTCTGGATCAGCTTGCGCCCCTTGAAGCGGCAGCAGCTCAGCGCGTAGGCTACCATCAGCACAAAGCAGGTGGAGATAACGCAGTTGAAACAGGCCACCACAAGGGTGTTGGTAAACCAGCGCGGGAACTGCGCCACAGAGTCCGGGTGGAACAGAATGTTGACATAGTTGCGCAGTGTGTAACTGGCCGGGAAGAACTGTCGCACATTGATGCCCCGGTCTGTGGAGAAGGAAGTGACCAGAAGCCACAGAATGGGTACCAGCCAGATAGCTGACAGCAGGGCCAGCAGCAGATGCCGCAGGATGCTGCGGACTGTGCGGAGGATACGCCCGCGGCGCAGCTGCGCTGCGGTCTCTGCCCGGCGTGCCGGAGAAACAGTTGTCTGTGTCAAGAGAACGTCGCCTCCTTTTTATTGAGGAACCGGAAGCATACCAGCGTGAACACGGCACAGATGATGAACACCATAATGCCAATGACGGCGGCCATCTTGTAGTTGTACTGCTCCTGCGTCAGGCGGAACAGCCATGTGACCAGCAGATCCACCTCTTTTGCACTGGAGGAAGCCAGCGCCTGATCCTTGGTGATATAAACGTCCTGCGTGAGCAGATAGATGACGTTAAAATTGTTGACGTTGCGCACAAAATCCGTTACCAGTGCCGGGCCCTGCACACTGAGCAGGTAGGGCAGCTTGATGTGGATGAAGCTCTGCCACGGCGAAGCGCCGTCGATGGTGGAGGCTTCCAGCATATCGGTGGGAATATTCATCAGCACACCGGTGGCAATGAGCATCTGGTAGGGCACGCCCACCCAGATGTTGATGAGGATGATCATGAACTTTGCCCAATGCTGATCGGTCAGGAAGGGAATGTGGTTCATGTTCTGCCCCAGCAGGCCGATGGTCTTTAAAAAATCGGTCACGCCCGCATTGGACATCATGGTGTTGAAAATGCCGGCGTCCGAGAAGAAGTTGCGCACCAGCAGCAGGGTGACGAACTGCGGCACCGCAATGGTGATGATGAACAATGTGCGCCAGAGCTTTTGGCACTTGGTCTTTTTATTGTTGATGAGCATGGCCAGAAATACGCCGCCGAAGAAGTTGGTGAAGGTGGCAAAGAAGGCCCACACCAACGTCCAGCTGAGCACCCGGCCAAAGGCGTAGCTGAAGGTCAGGCTCAGCGACTGCCCGCCGAACAGAGAAGCGAAGTTAGCCAGCCCCACCCATGTAAACAGGGCGGCGGGAGGCATATGCTGCTGATCGTAGTTGGTAAAGGCAACAGCGATCAGGATGAACAGCGGCACAATGGTAAACACCACCACGCCCAGCACCGGAAGGGTGAGCAGGGTAACGTAGAACTTTTCGTTCAGGTACAAGGTGATATCCTGCCGGAAATTGTTGGGCTTTTTGCCAGCGGCCTTCTGCGCCTGTAACGCGTAATTGCTCTGCACCACCAGCATGGCAGCAGCGATCAGCGTTACAATGACCACCAGTGCGATCACGCTGAGCAGCAGGATGGCAAACGAGTTGTCGTAGTTGTTGACCTCGTTCTTTAAGGTAAGGGGGTTGAACTGCATCTCCATCTGCACCGTGCCCAGCGTGCCGAACTTTTTCAGCGCAGGAATGCCGGAAGTACCCAGAAAATACAGTCCCAGCCCCTGCACCAGCGTTACCAGCAGTGCCTTGATAAGCTGGCCGTGGCCAATGTAGCCCAGACCCCAGACAAAGAGGGACAGCTTTGTAAAAATATCTCCGTGAACAAATGCGTGACCGAACTTCTGAAGGAAATTCGGCTCCCGGCCATCTGCCCGCAAGGGTGGTGTAAGGACCATTTCTGCCACAGAAGTCAACTCCTTTCTTGGTATACAGAGGGGGTTATAGCAAACAGGATGTTAGGTTGACGCCGATTTCTTGTATTGCGATAAAAAGCGGGCACACCGCATTCTGCTGCGTGCCCGCCGGGAAAAACCGGAACTTACTGTGCCACAGGTGCGGTGATGCCGGCCACAGCGTCATCCATCAGCTGCTGCGTGGTCTTGCCCTGCTTGTCGCCGGAGGCGAGGATCTCGCCCAGACTTGCGGCGGAGCTCCAGTAGTTTGCGCCTACCCGCTGCAGGGTAGCGTAGGAGCTCTGCTCAGCCAGTGCGGCAATGGCGGGTGCAGACTGCACAGCCTCGGTGGCGTTTGCGTTGATGTTGGAGGGCCCCAGCTTGCGGTCGTTGAAGCGCTTGATCTGGTTGTCCTCGTTGGTGATAAAGTCGGCCAGCATCATAGCCACGCCCACGTTAGTGCTGTGGGGGTTGACGCCCACCAGCTTGTAGCCGGAGAAGGAGCCCATCTGAACCTGCTCGCCGTTCAGGGTGTAGGTCGGCAGCTTGGTGGCGGCGTAGCCCTCGCCCCAAGCCTCCTCGGCGGTGCTGGCGTTCCAAGTACCGGAGATGGCGGCGCAGCAGCTGCCGTCCTTGATGGCAGAAACGATATCAGCATCTGCGCCGGACTTGAAGCCGGGGTTTGCGGCGATATCCAGAATGGCCTGCGTGACATCTGCGCCGGGAGCCTCGTTCCAGTTGCAGACGGTGTTGATGCCGTCATCTGCCAGCGTAGCCACCAGACCGGCACCGGCGTAGAAGCTGTAAATGTACCATGCGTCGTTCACGCTCATCATAAACTTTTTGCCGGCAGCTGCAGCCTTTTCCAGCATGGTGTCCATGCTCTGCACGTCCTCGGCGCTCAGAACGCTTGCATCATAGTACAGGAAGTAGCCGTTGTCGGCGGTCATGGGGTAGGCGTAAAGCTTGTCGTTCATGGTGGCAGCACTCACAGAGCCAGGCAGGTTGCGGCTCTTCACGTCGTCCGGGTTCAGCAGAACCTCCTGCAGCGCACCGGCGTTCACCAGCTCGTTCAGCTGGTCATCGGCAAAGGCGAAAACGTCTGCGGCAGACTCCGGGTCGGCCAGAACAGTGTCCTTTGCGCTGGACTCGGACTGCACGCCGATTTCGATGGTCACGTTGCCCTTATCTGCATTCTGCTCGATGAAAGCATCTGCCATCTCGCGCAGCATGGTCTGATCCTCTTCTGCGCCCCACATGGTCAGCTTCACATCACCCCAGCTCTCCGCAGCAGAGGCAGCCGTACTGGAAGCGGCAGCAGAGGAAGCAGTGCCAGAGGAAGAACCGCCGCAGGCGGTCAGCACACCGGCAGCAGCCATCGTACCCATGGCTGCAAGGAAGTTACGGCGGGAAATCAGCTTTTTCATGATCCAGTTCTCCTTCGTTCTCAATCTGAAATCTTCGACTGCTCTTTGTTGCGCTTATAAGTTGCGCGCATCCAAGCAGCTGTTTTTCTGTACCCATAGGATACCGCATTCTTTTGCTCACGTCAATGGACGAAATTCACGGTATTGTTGAGTTGAAACTGGAAAAAGTGACGGTAAAATCAGGATACATGGGCAAAAGTGCGCAACTTTAGCGCAACCTTTGCCATGCAAAGAGCAAAAATGCCCGCTCCGGGAAAGGAGCAGGCACAAAAAGCGCGTTATTTGATGCTGTGGGAGCGTTCCCTCCACTTGGTAGAATCCCGCAGGATGACCTGATGGCCTTCCAGCTGCCGCATGACGATCTCTTTTCCGGCCAGCCGGTCCAGCAGCATCCGGCAGGCGGTCTTACCCAGCTGCTCTGCATCGTACTGCACCGCCGAAACAGACGGCGTGATGCTGGCAAGCATGGAGCTGTCGTACAGGCTGGCCACTCGCAGATCGTTGGGCACGAGGATATGCCGCGTCCGCAGCTCCCGCATGACCTCAAAGGCGATCTCATCATCGCCGCAAAGGATGCAATCCGCCTTCTGCTCCAGCGCAGCCTCCAGTGCATCGAGCGTCTGCCCGGCAGATTCCACACCGGAATGAACGAGCCGCTGGTCTACTGGCACACCAAATTCCGCGAATCCACGCAGATAACCGCGTATGCGGTCGGTGTTGACGGCGTAGATGGTACTGCCCACCAGCAGCGCGATCCGCTTGGCGCCCAGCTGCAAAAGGATGCGTGTCATCTCGCAGGCAGCCGCGACCTGATCGTTGTCTGCCTGCGGGATGGTCTTGTCCTCGCTGCGTCCGATGAGCACAAAAGGTGTCTTGTATTGCCGCAAAAGTTCGATGCAGGGATCATCCGCCATGGCGTAGGTCAGGATCACGCCGTCCACCTTGTGGTTGGCCAGCTGCCGCTGCAGCTGTGAATACTCGGTGTTGGAGGCGTAGCAAAGCATCAGGTCATAGCCGCGCTGGTCTGCCATGGTGCAGATGCCGCCCATGCACTTGCGCAAAAAGGGCAGATCCAGCGCAATAAACCGCTGCGGTACGACCATGGCAATATTGTTGGTGCGCAGTTTTTCGCCGCTCTGTGCAGAAACAGGCTCGGAGCGGGTACGCCCCATATAGGCGTACACCTTGGTGCGGGTCGCCTCGCTGATGCGTCCCTTGCCGGAAAGTGCACGCGATACCGTTGTTTTAGAAAGGCCAAGCGCATCAGCCACCTGCTCGATCGTCATTTTTTCGGTTTCCTTTGCAGCCACAGGATATCCTCTCCTTTTCACAGAACTGCGCAACAATGCGCCACCCCAGCATACCGGGGTAAGCCCGCTTTGTCAAGTATGAAAGCAAACAAAAAGCGTTCTGCTTTTTCGGCAGAACGCTCAAAGGGGAAACTTTTACAGGACCTGCTCGCCGTTTTTCCAGACGGCCGTTCCGTAACGGTTCAGCGCAACACCGCCTACTTCAACCGGATGTTCATTGCAGTTCTGTACAAAGACGAACGTACCGCGCCGCGCGGCCAGAACGCCGTCCGGCAGTGCCTCCGGCCAGGCCGGGTTCAGGCCGACTTCCTTTACAGCGGCACGATAAAATGCGCGATAGAACGCTTCATCGAACCGACTTGCCAGATAATAGGCACGGCCCCCCCCGTAGGAGTGGACAGCCACCGCCGGGCAGTTTACATAATAGTCCTCGGCATAAACGCTCAGCGGTGTGGCAGGGTCGGTGTCGTTCAGACTTGCGACCTCGCATAGGACCGAAGCCTGCGTTTCCGGCAAAGTGGAATCGTCCATCGGGGTGCAGCGGCAGGTTTCGCCGTCATACATTCCGTCGATCTCAGTGCGGCGCAGGCCCAGCAAGTCGGTCAAGCCGTAGGGCGTGTCACCCAGTCGGCACAAATCGCTTTCATCCACCATAAATAAACCATCGGAACAACGACCAGACCATAACCCGCCAGGTCGGATTCCTGATTCACGAACTCCACCGCAATGCCTTCCCGCGCAAGAGCATTGTAGTGCAGCTTCAGCTCGTTCCAGTAGCCCATCCCGGCATTTCGAGGGCCGCAGGAACCTTCCAATGCCCACTTGTTTTCCCAATCGTGGACGATCGCTGCCTGTTTTGTGCGGCAGACTGTTGCAATCTCTGAGAGCACTTCCAGCTTTTGGCCCACACCGACTGTTTCCCGGAAGGGGCGGGCATCTTCCCGTCCATCGTGGCCGACGACTGCACCGTGAAGCTTTTCCTCCGCACCGCGGCTGGCGCGCCACTGGAAGTAAAGCACGCTGTCCGAACCATGTGCAACCGTTTGCAGAGCCGCAAGCTCCGCAATGCCGGGGCGCTTCTGTTTGGAGATCGGCTGCCAGTTGGTAAAGCTGGGGCTGGATTCCATCAGCAGGAAGGGCCTGCCCTTCATGGAGTAATACAGGTCGTGCATCATGGCGGTGTCCAGCGCGGTTTCTTCCACCGTTTCGCTGGGCTTGTGCCATGTGGGATAGTTGTCCCAGCTTGCCACGTCGATCTCCTTGGACATTTTGAAATAGTCGATGCCATCAAACCGGTACATCATATTCACGGTGAACTTTGCAACCGGCGCAAATTCTTTCACGGTATCACGCTCAAATTTCAAAAAATCAATATGCCGGTCACTGACAAAGCGCTTCCAGTCCAGCGCAAGACCCTGCACGGCATTTTCCCCCTGCGGGGCAGGGCTTTCGATTTGTTCCCAAGCGGTATAGTCGTGACTCCAGAACCGGGCGTTCCACGCCCTGTTCAAGGCTTCCAAAGAGTTGTACCGTGCCTTGAGCCAGCGGCGGAACGCAGCCTGACACAGCTCGCAATGGCAGTCGCCGCTCATCTCGTTGGAGATATGCCAGAGCAGGACAGCCGGGTCATTGCCGAACCGCTGTGCCAGCTTCTGGTCGATGATGCGTACTTTTTCCCGGTAGACCGGCGATGTATAGCAGTAATTCTGCCGCCGGTTGTACAGCTCCCGGACCCGGTCTGCCCGGACTCGGCGCACCTCGGGGTATTTGTGTGCCATCCAAGCAGGGCGGGCCGCACTGGGCGTTGCAAGGATCGTATAGATTCCATTGGCATACAGGTTATGGATGATGTCAGCCAGCCAATCCAGCTCAAATACCCCCTCCTGCGGTTCCAACGTGGACCATGAGAACACACCCAGCGTCACAGTATTAACGTGTGCCTTTTTCATCAGTTCGATGTCCTGCGCCAGAATATCGGGCCGGTCCAGCCACTGTTCCGGGTTGTAGTCTCCGCCATGAAGTAATCTGAGCTGCTGCATGATAGCGGCCTCCTTTGGTTGCGCAAGTTGCGCAACATTTTTATCGGATAGGGTTGCGTTCGATACAAAGTATAGCAAGAACCTCCGCAAGATGCAATGCAGCTATATGGAATTTCGTTGTAATAAGCTGAACGTTTGATGCAGCACAAGAAACCATCCATGGATGCTTTGGAAGATTCCACAACGTTCATGTGGGATTTATAGGCAGGTTGTCAAAATGCAGAAATACATTGATTGAACGGGAAGGCACTTGTACGCCATGCTATAAGTCCTACGATCACCGCTTTATCACAATAAAATTTGCAAAACCATCTTGACGCACCTTGTAAACCTTGACACTCTCTGTCACAAATTCCACTGAGCTTGTCGGGGCGAGGCCCGACAAGCTCTGCTCACGATGCACAGAATGCAGACAATGCAAGGAAAAACACGGCTTTCCCGCCGGTGTGCAAAAAGTGTGCAAAAGTGTACGGAGCTCCAGAAAATGGAAAATCCCACGAGGAATCTTACGATTCTTCGTGGGATTTTGGTGCGCTCGAGGGAACTCGAATCCCTGGCCCTCTGATTAAAAGTCAGATGCTCTACCGGCTGAGCTACGAGCGCATATTTTCAGATTTACAGATACTGCCGAATTATATTACCACACCCGCGCCAAAAAAGCAAGAGGAAAGCGCAAAAAAGTGCCTTTCCGCAGCACACAGACCCCCGCCGGGAGAGCACCCGTTCCTTTTATAAAAGCCAGTTTTACTGTCACCTCTCTGGGACGCGGATATTCTGGCGGCAACTTCCTCTTTACAAATGGGGCGCGAAACAGTACAATCAAAGCAGAACGAACTGTCCCGGCCCGTATGCGGCAGGGCTTTTTGATAGGAGGCTGTTTTATCATGAAAATCTCTCGTCGGTCTGTCCTTCATATTTCCGGGCTGGCAGCGGCAGCGCTGGCCCTGACCGGCTGCTCTGCGGCTGGAAGCGCCGCGCTGGGCGGCAAGCTGCCCGACCTGCTCAAGGGCCTGACAAAAAAAGGGGAGACTGCTGCTTCGTCGGAAGCTGCCAGCGACATGGCCGTCACCCCGCCGCCCGAGGGCGAACAGCTTGACCCGGCCTTCGGCGTCATGCCCGAGTACGACGCCGACATCCTCACCGGCGCCGCGCGCAGCACCAACAGCCGCCCGGTGGCTGTGATGGTCAACAACATCGCCAACTCCCAGCGCCAGAATGCCCGCCCCCAGCGGGGCATCGGCAGCGCCGACCTGCTCATCGAGGCCAAAGTCGAGGGCGGCATCACCCGCCTGTGCGCCGTGTTCAGCGACGCCGACAGCATCCCCGAGGTCGGCCCCGTCCGCTCGGGCCGCGACCAGTTCCTGCAGCTGCTCATGCCCT
>OGDA01000792.1_pt1 | contig 13967 bp, 14 predicted proteins | sample 1570281 | NCBI WGS metagenome assembly OGDA01 (sample SAMEA2582184, study PRJEB24529) | metagenome
CATGTCAGTGATATGCAGGGCAACGAGATTGGAATAATAAAACAGAATTTTACATTGTTCATACCGCACTTTGAAGTGGAAATAGGCGGAAGACCTTATGGCGAGATTGAGAAGCAGTTCACTTTTTTCAAACCAAAGTATGATCTCAATTACAATGGATGGCGCTGCGAAGGTGATTTTATGGCGTGGAATTATGATGTGTATTCGGGTTTCAGTGCGGTTGTACACATATCCAAGAAGCTTTTCTGCTTGGGCGATACCTATGTGATCGATATTTTAAATCCGGCGGATGAAATCATGGCGTTGATGCTTGTCATTGCAATTGATGCAGCAAACTGTTCACAGAATAATTAACAAATTGATTGGTATGAGACATATCATTTTGTTATATCAGATAATGGAAGCGGAATGTTGGAAGAAAAAGGAATCAACTGAATCAGGGGATAGATTTTATCGGCAATTATCTGGAGAACGGAGAAAATGTGCGTAAAAATCACTCTTTTGAAAAATTGGGCAGGTATAAGATTGATATTGCAAATATTTATCTTGGTATACTGCTTCATTATCTTCTGGTATTAGCAGCTGTTCTGATATTTGGGTATGCATTTAACTGGGTTAATCAGCTTCCTGTCTATGTTTTGGCTGGAATGTGTGGTGTTGTTTTAATCCTGTGCTGCTATTTGGATATTAGTAGAGTTAAGGCTGATATTGATGAAATTAATGGATTGTGTGAAAATAGATTGTAATTTGTAAGGAACGGAATGGATATATCCTCTGGGTGCTCCGAGCACCAAACGGGTACCGAAAGGTGCTTTACAGAGATGAAAACAGGCCTGACGAAGTATCGCTCAGATTAGATTAAATAATCTAGTCTGAGCGATTTTTTCGTTCAGGGAAAAGGAGAAAATGTCATTTTTTCAGGAAAAGCGTTCTACAATATTATTAATTTCCAACGCATTTTCTTTGTTATGATTTACGATAACGGACATTTCCTGTGTCGTTTCTTCTGTTTAGCTTTGCTTTTCTAAGATATCCTGACTGCTGATATGGTCGGAATCGGGAACATCTGAAATAGCATGGATCTGGTTTTGAATATTTTGTACTGTGTTGACAAAGGTTTCAGACTCTTCTGCAATTTCGGATATAATAGCCTGAATTTCCTGAATGGATTGGTAGTAATCCTGGGTTTCCTGAACCAATTCTGTAAACTGTGTTTGGACGTCATTTTGCAGGAAGAAAATAATCTGATCGAAACAAGTTTTGACATGTGATATATTGTTTTTAGTTTCATTACAGATAGCCTGAATATCTGTGGCTGTTTTGGATGAATTAGATGCGAGGTTACCGATTTCGCCTGCAACTACAGCAAATCCTTTTCCAGCCTCTCCAACTCTTGCAGCTTCAATAGAAGCATTTAAGGACAGAAGGTTTGTCTGGCTTGTAATGTCTAAAATTTGAGATGCCATTTCATCAATTCGCATTAATGATTGTAATTCTTCCATTGCATTTTCGATAGCTTTTTGATTTTCTGCAATCTGGGTATTTGTATTTACCATGGAATTATTAGCTAAGGTCTGCATTTTTTCCACTTTTTGAAGTAACTCGCTACTGTGGACATTACCCTGACGGATACGTTCTTCAATATCAGAAACAACCATTGTCATTTCGGAAATCTGCTGTCCTACATCGTTTACAGTAGTGTTAATATCTTCTGAATGTTTTGCAAATGTCTGCGTGGATTTTGAGTTGTCTGCCACACAACTAAGCAGTGTTTCTGAAGAACGTTGCATTGCGGTCGCAGAGCTGCTAAGTGATGTTGAACAGTCAGATAAAGTGGCAATGATGCCACTGAGTGCATCATATAAAGAATTCATTGCAGTTGCAATTTTTCCAATTTCACTCTTGGTATTAATCCAAGGCGTAAGACGTTTGCTCTTTTCAAGTTTTAAATTGCTAAGCTGGATAATTGCATCTTCGACATATAACAGAGGTCTGACACTGATTGCAATTGTGATAAATGCCAGTACACTGATGATTAAAACGAAGATGATACATATCAGACCTAAGATGCGCATATTTTTGTGGACGTTCCCATAAATGTTCTCTTCACTGTCATAAGAAACCATTGCCCAGCCATGTTCTGCGATAGACTGATAGCTTGCCACAAAAGAATCGGAACCTTCTTTGTAGTTAAGATCACCACTGGTTTCGCCGGATTTAATTTTATCAATAATGTTTAACAGCATATCATCCTGAATATCGGTGGCAATCAAACTGCTGTCGTCTGCAAAAATGTACATATTAGTTTCGGTATTGATCATATAGTAGCGGAGGGTGTCATTTTCGCTTTTTAAATCATATAACTGTTTTTCAAGCTCTTCTACAAATGGTCCACCGCCTACATATCCAAGGATTGTTTTTCCATCTGTATCAAATACAGGGCAGTACATGGATAAAATAAGTTCACCGGAGGAAGGGGAGACAATAATACCGGCATCATACAGACCGTTTCTTTGTGTCATGGCATCTTGCAGGGCTTTTAAACTATCACCTTCACGGGTAGTCATTCCGATTACCTTTGAATTGGAATGAGCAACGATGTGCGTATTCCATTCACCGATATAAATACCTTCCCAGTTGTTAAGACCGCTATAATAGTCCTCTGTATAGCTCTGCACGATTGCCTGCTGCTCAGAATTATTGACATCTTTTAAAAAGTCGCGGACACAAGGTGTTTTACTGTAAGCAGTGAGGATAGATTCCTGACGTGCGACGTATTCGTTGAGCAGACTTGCTTGGGCATTCAGGGTATTTTTCATAACATTAAGCTCAGATTCCTGCATCATGCCAGTCATTGTCTTATTTGCAGTAAGGTAAAGCTGGCTCATGCAAATGATTACGATGATGGTAATGCCTAGTGTGATTTTAGTACCTAATTTCCAGTTCTTCATTCGTAAACTCCTTTCTTTTAGACATGAAGTATTATATTGAATTATAACATAACAGATGAGATTGTATACAAAATAACAATCGGTACAGAGATTTCGCTTTTAACTTTTTTATCTATGCATTTTTATAAAAAATCCAGTTATCAGCATTCCATCTCAAAACCCGAAAGGTCCCATACTTCAATCTTCTTTCGTCTTTCAGGCGTATCATCCCCTGATTACCATAATGAACAAGAATTATTAAAAAATCTGGATATGTATCTGGATGAAAGCTATGATGTGGCCCATGATAAAGTATCTCGATTTGTGCGGATACATGGCATCACAAAAAATGACGTGGATAATTATATAAGAGAGTTTCCGATTGCAATATTTAAATATTATTACGAATTGAGGTTGGATGATGTATTTGCATAAAGATGATAAAGAATTGTTTGAACATATTCTTCGATAAAAATAGTTTTAACCATAACCTACTCCATTCCGCCATTTCGTGCGATTTCAAAAGCAGCATCGATGACCATTTCTTTTTTCGGTCTTTTCTCGACTGTAACACCTATATTCCTATCGATTTTTAAAGTAAAAAGCAAGAGAGTAAGGTCTTCCGTTAATCGGTCAATGGGTATATACTTGCATTAACCGAATCGGTCAAGGAGGCAGCTTATGAATGAAAAATTTTATGATTTGCCGGAATATCCAAGTATGTAACAGCTTTTGAGCAGGAATATCTGGAAATGATAAATCATTGGGAAATAGTTTATGGAAAGGGTACGGAAAATGATAGAAAACAGTTATAAGACATCCTGTGGCTGCATCCATTATTTTGTAAATATAATAGACAAGCAGAAAATTACGTTAGTGTTTTTGCCGGGACTTACAGCAGATCACAGGCTTTTTGAGAAGCAGATAGAATATTTTTATAATAAACAGAATGTGTTTGTATGGGATGCACCATCACATGCATTATCCAGACCATTTACGAATAATTACAGTCTGTCTGACATGGCAGAGTGGCTTGATGAAATCTTAGCAAAAGAAGAAATTTATAATCCAATCATTATCGGTCAGTCTATGGGTGGATATCTGGCTCAGATGTATATGGAATTATATCCGGATAAGATAAAGGGCTTTATCTCCATTGATTCTGCCCCGCTCCAGAAGTCTTATATGACAGCAATGGAAATATGGCTTCTTGAAAGAGCAGAGCCATTATATAAGATATATCCATGGAAAGCACTTCTTAGGGCTGGTTCAAGAGGATGCGCAGAGACGGATTATGGTCAGAATCTTATGCGGAAGATGATGATGTCCTATGATGCAGATCCGAAAGAATATGCAAGGCTTGCCGGCTTTGGGTACAGAATGCTTGCTGAGGCAATCAAAGCAGATCTGCCATATCGTATCAGTTGTCCGGCACTTCTTATCTGTGGCGAAAAGGATAGAGCGGGCTCAGCCAAAAGCTACAATAAAAAATGGCATCAGAGAGAAGGTATACCGCTTAAATGGATAAAAAATGCTGGTCATAATTCCAATACGGATCAGCCGGATGAAGTCAACAGACTGATAGAAAAATTTATCGGCGAGGTAGATGGGAAAAATTTAGCAAAAAGTAAAAAGACAATACTCTACGAAGCGTAGAATCCGCATATATTTACCATTTTCTACGTTCCGTGGGTGTAAAACATCTATTTTATATACTACTCTGTGGTCAGAAAGGAGGAAAAGTTAGAATAATATATATGGTTTGTGTGTGACAATCATCAAAGAAGACGAAGAGCCGATGCAATTGTAAACTGTTTCACAAGATCATCGGCTCTTAATTAACATATTGGCGGGATGTATCCGAGTTGAATCGCTTTTGTCACGGCTTCAACCGCTGATGTAACATCAAGTTTTTCAAATATATGCTGCAAATGATTTGATAAGGTACGTTCACTAATATAAAGTGTGCTTGCTATGTCTTTTCGCTTTTGTCCCTCTGCTATAAGCTGTATAATTTGTTTTTCACTATCGGTCAATCCTTCTATGAATGGAATTTCCCTGTCAAAATAAAGTATCCCCTGCATTATTTTAGAAAGAATAGATATGAGCTTTTCAGGTTCAATATTTTTATTAACAAATCCTTTTGCTCCTATTTTTCTTCCTTCACTTCGATATACGGGCAAATCATAACCAGACAGAATTACAACCCTTTGTTCTGGATAACAACTTAGTATTTGTTTTGCTAATTCCAGACCATCCTCAGGAGATATATTCTTCAAGTTTATATCCATAAGGATGATGTCTGGTTTCTTAGATACAATATAATTGTCTAATTGAGAAACATCATTGATACTATCAAAGGTTTCAATTTCTGAATAATCTGACAATGCAATCTCCAAACTTTTAGAAAATAAAGCATGGTCATCTACTAACAAAATGTTGATAAGAAACATCTCCTTTCATCGGCAATATCGTTTGTACGCAAATCCCATGTGGATGGTTATTAGATATAGTTACAGAGCCATCCATGTCATTCATTCGTTCCGTAATCATTGCAAGTCCTCGATGTTTTAACCTGTCAGCAGATGAGAGAACATCTGCATCAACAGTTCCATTGTCACTCACATTCAGTATTATAATCCCATTATCCTGCGTAAGGGTTATCCATGCTTTTTCCCCTGTCGAATGTTTGTAAATATTCGTGACAAGTTCCTTCAGCAGGCGGTACACAAAGATATTGTATGGCTCAACCAGAAATAAGGAGTCTGAACAATCAAAGGAGACACAGATATTACGATTCGGAAAAGATTGCGAAATACCATCAAGCAAGTTTTGGTAGTTTTCCTTTATAGTAAGTTTTGGAAGCAACGTAGGATGGTAATCCTGCATTTGCTCACGAATATAAGTATTCATATTATCGAGAGTTTCCGTGATAATTTTCTGTACTTCAGGGCGGTCTGCTTTTTTCATCATATTTTTTACAGAAAGCAGGTCTTGAAGAATATCATCGTGGAGAAAGTTTGCAAATTCAAGATTTAATTGTTCTTCCCGTTGTAATTGTTGTAGTGCGACATGGTATTTGCTTTCCTTGATTATCTTATTATGTCCTTTCTTGAAATTGAAATCCAAAGCAATATTGCAAACATATAAAAACGCAAACAGGGCATCCAGCATAATAAAAAGCAAAGAATATCCACCATTTAAGATTATTGCTATCAAGCTAAAAATAATTACTCCAGAAAATATAAGTAATGTTAATTGGCGATTACTGAATACGGCAGATAATGGAAGGCTGTTTTGTTCTTTCAGTATGATACCGTGGATGCTTACCCAAAACAATAGTATAGGAATATATACACCAAAATTTGAAAGATGTTCAGGAACTCTCATTGTTGAAAAATAATAAGTAAGGAATAAAACTATAACTGCTATAAGGGAGAAAATGATATGCCTCCATTCTGACTTAAAAACAAAAGCAACTCTTTTTCTATGATATATCACTGTAAAAATAAAACACAGCCAGCTTGCCATAAATTGTATGAAATAGAGAAGGAAAAATATTTTACTTGACACCAATACGCCAATAAGAGCAAAAATACAAGTTCCCGTCAGGCAGAGATTAATTAATTTCTGATATTTGTATCCGCTGTTTTGGAACAAAAACATTAGTATGAATTTGATGGAAACACACCATATTACCGGGCTTAAAGCGAAAAAAATAGTGTTTGTGATGGAGTTGCCCGAAGCAGCTAAGAGTATATACCAACTTTCTAATGCTAATAAACCACAAAATAGGGAAATAGTTTTATTTTCCCTAATGTTGCAGGAACTTACATAAGTAACATCTATTAGCAGCAAAGACGATAAAAATAAGGGAATGACACCTATGGTGTTTAAATGAAAATCTGCATGAGCGGTCAGTCCCATATATGCAATGAGTAAAATAGAATTTATAAAAAGCAGTAGCTTTAAAATTGTTTGCTTCATGTTTTGCCTCCTTCCTATTTTCTCATTAAATTATACTATCTCTCTGTGAACAAATAAAGTGTACGAAATCGCCGAGCTATAAAACTCGATGATTTCATATAGCTTTTTATTTCTTTAGAACTGTTTTACAGCAAGTATGGACAGTCATACAGTAATATATCATATAAATTATAAATGTAAGCAGAATAGCGATAAACGTAGGAATATATAGAATAAGGCTTTCTTTCAGAATGTTCTGCATAAGGGCTGTCCTGTATACTAATGTTGCAAAGACACAGTCTGCCAACCCGAATAAAAACGGAATACTAAAAAAAGATATCGTCTGCTTCTTTATTATTTTTTTCACCGTTCTGTCTGTGTATCCCATTTTTCTTAAGATTTCATAATCAGCCTTCGAATCGCTTATGGCAGAAAGATTATTAAAATATAATATGCTTCCAGTTGCGATAAAAAACAAGATTACAAGAAATCCAAGCAGTAAGAAGGTTGAACTGCTTAGGGAAAATATCTCATGTATCCTATGCGAGTTTCCCTGTAAATAAGGACTATCATTTAAATATTCGGATAAATCAAGAAACAGAGCTTCATTATCTTTGATTGACTGCCCATTTATACTTAGGACTTCCGTTTCGGGGCTAATTTCTTCTGCTATTGCATCATATAAGTCGTCACTTACAATCAAAGTACCAATGCTATTTGCAAATGAAATGGGATTATCTAAAGTAGTTGCGATGACTGTTACAGAAATTTCTTCATTACCTATAAGCAAAGGATAAACATTACCTGTTTCATCATTGTCTGAAGCTGGCTGGTATTTTACTAAAATACACTCACTATCGTGTAGCTCGCCAATTTGTTCCAAAGCCCCTTTTTTCCCTTGTGCTTCTAAGAGAGCCATATAGTTTGAATAAGAGATACATTCAAACCCTGCATTTCGCAGAATTTTTTCGTTATCTGAATCACCTTTAGAGCTTCCTGCACTATATTCCAAAGGAACTTGTTCGGAAGTAGATGTAACTTTATAAATATTCGTTTGCAGGAATGAAACATCATTTTTGGACGAATGCTCATTTACAATTTGTTTGATTGCATCTATTTCGCTTTCATTTTCAATTCTACATTCAATTTCTGACGGTGCCATACGTGACACAGCAGCTATTGGATAGTATAAAGATAAAGCCATAACGCTGGAGACGGTAAGCGTTGCTGCGGATAACAGTGTAAGCATGATTAAAGTCTTAGAGTTTGAACGCATACGGTATATGAAATTTGGGGAAGTAATTATTTTTGTTTCTGTATAAAACTTCCGTTTGTTGTTTTTGCTTATGTGTACTACAAATGGAAGAAAGGATGAAATAAAAAGTATTGTTCCCACAACTACGAGTACAAGTGTCAGCATGGCAATGGGGGTATAACCAATCGCAAACCAAACAGATTTATCGCCTCTGAGGATATCCAATGCAAGAACATACCCCAAAATAATGCAGCAAAAGCCAACGATGGCAGGAACAGCATGAAAATTCATTTTTCGTTCAGCACTTTTTTCAAATCTAACTAATCCCATAAGCGATGTTTTGAAAAGAAACCTGCTGTTAGACAGCATCAATACAATCACGATAGCAAAAATAAAGCAAGCCGTTTTTGCAATGGCATTGACATTGAAAAAGGGTATTTTTGAATTATTGATAGATAAATCCAGTAACTTGGTTATGCCAAAAACAATGCCTTTATGAAAAAAACTACCGAGAAGTATTCCTACTATAAACGCTCCAAAACAAACCAGTAAATTCTCTGTTGTCAGCAATGACAACACTGTGGTTTTTCTATATCCTAATAATGCGTAAACACCAAGTTCTTTTGTTCGACGACGTAAAAAGAAACGGTTGGAATATGACATATAAAAAACAACAAAAGCCATTAGGAATACAGAAATTACGTTACACATCATTTCAACCCGCCCGTTACCAGATATCTTTTCAAGCATAACTGTATTCATTGAGAATGAAGTAAATGCAAAAAAGACAGTAATTACAAATGATACAGAAAGCAGGTAAAGGGCGTAAAATGAAAAATTTTTTTTTAGATTTTTAAGTGCCATTGATAAATTATTCATGAATTTTGCCCCCTTATCTTTCCGTATCTAATTTGGCTACTTCCTGTGCAATTGCTTCATAGAATGTTCGTCTGTCGGCATCTTGTTTAAGAAGTTCCCTTATAATGCTTCCGTCTTTGAAAATCAGAATACGGTTAGCAAAACTTGCAGCGTATGCATCATGTGTGACCATTAGTATAGTGGTATGCAATTCTTCATTTGCTTCTTTCAAAGTTTTTAATAACTCGGTAGCAGAGTTTGAGTCCAATGCTCCTGTTGGCTCATCAGCAAACAAAATACTTGGCTGTTTTACAATGGCTCTTGCCGCCGATGCTCGTTGTCTCTGCCCGCCAGACAGCTCGTTTGGATATTTGTCTAACTGAGAGGCAATGCCAAAGCGTTCTGCTAAATTCCGCACCATTTTTTCGATTTTTTTATGCGGAAGCTTTTGTAAAGTGAGTGGGACAGAGATGTTTTCTCGGATGGTAAGGCTGTCAAGTAAAAAGTATTCCTGAAATATAAATCCAAGATTATCCCTGCGGAAATCCGCGGAACCTGTGTCGCTCAGTTGTTTTAAATTAACACCATTGATTACAATGCTGCCACTTGTAGGGGTATCAATGGTGGAAAGAACATTAAGCAATGTAGTCTTTCCAGAGCCAGAAGCACCCATAATAGCGATAAATTCACTTTCTGCTACATTGAAAGATACTTTATTTAGGCTTGGACGTTGCCCTTTAGCATAGATTTTTGTTACTTCATTTGCTTCTAATAATATTGCCATATTTTAATCTCCTTTTCGTTTGATAGTTTCATTGTACTTTTTCTGCTTAAAAAGCGAATGAGTAAATCAGGCAATTTTTTTGCGTGATTTACTCATTCAAAATTAAGGGAATTGTGGTAAGGTAATAACTATTGGAACGCAATTTTTTTAATCGTATTGTCTGTTGGTGTGATAAAGGAGATAAAATCTATGATTTATGATGAATGGGTGTTTCACGATGTGGAACATATTTATTTGCAACTTATAAAAAAATAAGGTGTGCGATTTAAAGTGGACAACTTTCAGCAGGCGAAAAAATCCCATCTGTTCGAGAAATGGCAAAGAAGCGAGAGAATACTGCAAAGGTACTTTGTTTTTCTTACTTCGATAATATGTTTGCATTAGGATTTTCCAAAGATGAAGCAATAAGATTTATCCAAGACTATTCTGAGAGATTGAAGATACAGACAGTATCCGTCAAGGAGAAACTTGCCGAGATGAAGCAGAAAATATCCAATCAGAAGATGCCGGAGAAACCAAAGACCAAGCGTCAGGAAGAAAGTTTATAAAGTTTTATGGAAAGAGCAGGTAGCAATCTATCTGCTTTTTCCCTGTTATGTGGTTATTGTAAGCATAGAAGATTAAGTGACGAGCAGAGGGAAGTACGAAATAGTCATCTGGTGCAGTGAATTAACGATAACGAATGCTTTTTCCGATATAATAAATAAAATATGTGATTGGAAATGAGGAAAAGCATGAACATCATTATTTGCGATGATAGTCAGAATGACCGAAAAATTTTAATAGACCTATTGCAAAGCTATGCACAGGAAAAGAAGCAGTGTTTTGAAATGATTGAGTATGATTCAGGAGCCAGTCTTTGTGAGGATGAATATGCATTACAGAAGTGCCAGCTTGTGTTTCTGGACATCAATATGGAAGATATGGACGGTCTGAAAGTCGCTATGAAAATAAAGGAAGAGTATCCGAAACTTCCCGTTGTTCTGGTAACTGCATACATGAATTATGCGTTGGATGGATATAAGGTAAAAGCAAGACGGTTTCTGCTAAAGGATAATTTGACTGAAACAATCGGCGAGTGCATGGATGACCTTATTGTGGAGGTTCAGAAAAACAGCCGGATTTTGGAGTTTTCCTTTGTGGAGGGAACGTAAAGCTTCATGCAGACGACATTATTTATATTGAGACAGCCAGACATAAAAATGTATTTTACACAGAAAAGGGGATTTACAGTATTTATAAAAAGCTGGATGAACTGGAAGCAGAATTAAAAGACATGGGATTTGTAAGGATACATTTAAGCTTTCTTGTAAATATGCGTTATATTGCGAAGATCAGCAGTTATGTTCTTATCCTGACAACAGGAAAAGAGATTTCAGTTCCGAAGTCCAGATATGCACAGGTAAAGCGGCAGTACATGCTGTTTAAGGGGGAAAGTGAATTGAAGAAATTGTTTATCGACTTGAGTCCATTTTCAAAGGGAAAAGAAGGTTGATATGATGAGAATACTTTTTTGTAACATAGCGTGGATGAAGGAGTATCGAGGAAATGAAGATGGAAAGGATACTCCGTTAAATGGTGGAAGCTATGTTGATGAGACAGGAGATGCACATGAAAAATATAATTTTACACCGGTGAATATGGAGGGCAGGGAAGGCTTATTGTCTGTTTTTTTTCGAGACAAAATCATATAATGGTAAAGATGTCAATCAAATGCGGATCGAGAATATTGCAGGTTGTGAACTATTAAAAAAAGAAGAATCCGTAGATGATGTGCTGGTTGTGTACTGTGCAAAGAATCCGGCGCATAAGTTTACGACGGACATGGGATGGTATAAACATGCTACAGTTTTCAGACAATATCAAGAGGCAGTGTTTGCTCCGGAAGATGTACAATATTACAATGCAATTGCAAACTCATCTGATTGTGTCTTACTTCCTGTAGGGATCAGATCAAGAAAGGCTCAATGGGAAGTACCAAGAAAATCAAACGGTTGGGCTTATGGATTTGGACGGGCAAATGTGTGGTATGCAAGTGAAGAAGATAGCAGGTTACAAGATTATCTTACGAGATTAGTAAAACAGATTGATGAATATGATGGCGAAAATTGGATTGACAAGTACGTTGAGTAATGAGGTACATATATTATGGGAAACGAATCAGGTGAATGGATTATGCATGGCATGAAGTGGGACAACCCGGATTGCATTCATTCTGTAGATGAAGCAATCAAGTATATAAATGAACTTGGCTTTTTACCATTATTTAAGAATGAAATAGATGGGTTTTCACTTGAAGAAAGAACTGTTCCAGAGTACTGGTGGAGTGATGATCCAGAGATTGATCCATGGATGTGGCGGGCTATTATAGCAAGGCGGCATGATATCGTCTATGGAAAGTTCTTTGATAAGAAGGCAGGATTTATATCAAAAAAGTGGCTTCCGGTATTTGCTAATTACCGCAGGGATGGATATGATTTTGATGCATTATATGATGATGGGAAAGCACCTAATAAGCATAAAAAGATAATGGTCAATTTTATGGAAAATCATGCTGATTCAGAGATTTATTCCAATGAATTGAAAAAACAAGCTGGATTTGGTAAGGATGGAGAAAAGGGATTTGATGGTGCTATAACGAATCTTATGATGCAGACCTATCTGTGCAACTGCGATTTTAAGAAGAGAGTGAATAAGAGAGGTATTGAATATGGATGGGATGTTGCAGTGTATTCATCTATTGAGCATATCTATGGATACGATTATGTGACTTCCTGTTATAAGGATAATCCGCAGGATTCATGGAAACAGCTTGTAGACTATATGCATGAGATGTATCCGAAGGCGACGGATAAGCAGATAAGAAAAGTGTTAAAATAAAACAGTGCATTTTTGAGGTGAATATACATAAAATGAATTCAAAAAAATCCGCAGATTATTGCAATCTGATAGAAAATGTAAAAAACAAATATCGAAAAAATCCTATATACACAAAGAACCTGACACTTGGCTGGTGCGATTTACGTCAGGGAGAAGATTTGTGTCAGGAAATTAACCTATGGACATATTGGCAAGGGAGGGATTACGCCAAGAAGACACCACATATTAAATATATGCTGATAGGTCAGGATTTTGGACCGCCTGAAAAGGAAGAGATAAAGGGTACGATTGCAAATGTCCGTAAGATGAATGATGGTATAGATGTGATGTTCCATGAAAATGTAGATTTGGAAGCAAGGGATTCACAGACGGATAAAAATATTGTCGGATACTTTGAACTGCTTGGTAAAAATGAAATTGACAAGAAAAAATATCCAGATTTGTTTTTCTGCAATTGTAATTTGGGCTATCGCAGAGATAAGTATTCTGGAAATATGACCAGAAAGATATTGGCAAATGATGCAGCCGAAATAAAATCATTGATTGACATTATAGAGCCGGAAAACATAATCTGTCTAGGGCTTGATACATCCGTGGTTGTAATACGAACTCTGATTGATAAAAAGTTTTCCTGTAATAGAGTATCTGAACTTATAGGAACTGGCGAACCTTATATTTATGGAGAAACATATATATACCCTGTAGCACATCCGGGGTATTGGGGTACAGGTACAAGAGGGGAGGATAATGTTATTGAAGATTGGAGGAGAATTAGAAAATAGGGAGGTGCAACAATGCCATTTAAGATAGTTCGCAACGATATAACAAAAGTTAAAGCTGATGAGATTGTAAATACTGCCAATCTAAATCCGATATGTGCAAGTGGCACGGACTTGGCAATATATGAGGCAGCAGGAAAAGAAAAGCTTCTCGCAGAAAGAGCGAATATCGGCAAAATTGCAAGAGGTGATATTGATTCTTACATAGATGCTAATTATGTCAGGGAAAGTCATAGAAAAGAATATCCGGTGCGAAGCAGAAGCAACGCCCGCATGAGAGGATTGACAGAGGAACGAGAATAAAGATCCATACAATATTAGTTGAGAACAATCGAGTCTATAAACTTGGAGGATGGGAATTTCTTGATATAACCAATAAGCTTTTTGACAATGAAAAGCAGGTGGACTGGGGAAGCTATGCATACCAGTGCACAAAGGAGCAACTGGAAAAACTGATGGAACAGACTGGATGTGAAATAGATAAGATGAATGAACTGACATCTGAGAAAATCTAT
>OGDA01000802.1_pt1 | contig 13678 bp, 13 predicted proteins | sample 1570281 | NCBI WGS metagenome assembly OGDA01 (sample SAMEA2582184, study PRJEB24529) | metagenome
ATCAATTTGTTTCAACCATACTCCCTGGTTTAGGTAATGATGTAATGAGTCAATTGTATAGTGCAGATTGTATTATCACAGAATCCAATACACATCACGCTTTACTACGTACCTACAACGGAGAGGCTAAAATTATAACAGCTCCTACACCAGAAAAAGTAGAACAACTGTGCCGGAATTCCACATGGGGACTCATTCCTAATCTATTAGTTATTGGTATTACAACCTATATACTGTTGGTCACAGCTTTTCGCCATGACATCCCCTATTCCATTCACCAATGCTTCGCCATAATCACGGGCCTAATCATCGAGGCCATTCCATTCCTTTTATTAGGCACGGTAGGCTCGACGATTATTCGCTATTTCGTACCACAACGAGTATTACTAAAACTGTTAGGTGACCATTCTTTGAAAAGCTATGGGGCTGCTATGGTCAGTGGCTTTGCCTTGCCAATTTGTGACTGTGCCATCATCCCCTTATTCAAGGCGCTAATAGATCGAGGCATCCCTTTATCAGTAGCTCTTTTATTTATGCTCGCTAGCCCGATTATCAACCCTATCACCATTCTTTCTACATGGTATGCGTTTCCTGACAATCCCATGCTCTCCGTATGGCGTATCGTTTTAGGATTAGGTGTTGCCTTGTTAGTAGCCCTATCGTTCCGATTCTGGCCTCCAGCCACATCTATTTTGAAAGCAAGAACACCACAGAATCTTAGCTACGAAGAAATCGTTTTAGAAACAACTAAAACTAAACATATCGATAAAAAAAGATTGTTAGTCCATATGGAACAAGAGTTTTCTCAACTCTTATTCTATTTCTCCATGGCGGCAACTGTACTATCTATAGTTCAAGTGTATGGCAAGCCTTGGCTTCTCAACGCAGGATTAACCTTGCCAGAATTTACAGCCATTCCAATTTTGCTGATGTTAGCATTCTTCTTTTCAGTCTGCTCTACATCAGATGCCATCATCGGTAAATCCTTGAGCACCTTATTTCCTATTAGCTCCGTAATGGGCTTTCTCATCTTAGGTCCGATGCTAGATATCAAAAATGTATATATATTAAAACAATATATGCCTCCCTCATTTATCGTACGATTAAGTATAACAATTGCCGTTATGTCCTACATAGCAGCATTAGTATTCAAATTTTTTCTTAGCTAGTTTACAAACTTTTATAATCATTATCTCAGTTCTTAATTAATTAAAAGGAGATGATTTCATGACATTAGGACTGAAAGATCGCTTTTCTATCGTGAAAGGTCTATTGTATCTCATCTTAGGTATCTGTTGTATTTACCTCATTGTGACAGGTCGTTATTTGAACTATATTGCACCACGTTATGAACTTTTACTAGGTATTAGTGGCGTTGCCCTTATTTTAGGAGGTCTAGCGACGATCATTTGGGCGCCTTCAAAATACTACAAGCATAACTGGAAGTCTATCGTTCCGATTATTATTCCCATTATGTTGCTCATCATTCCTCCCGTTCTTGTACCATCAACAGGCGTTCATGGTGCCGCTCGTGTAAACGATGATACTAACAATTTTGACTTTACAAACGATGCTATTGGAGAGGTTGTCACTGTTAACAGTGAAAGCAAAGAGCCAGGAATTTCCAAGGACAAAAAAGAAATCGTTTTGAACTCAGATAATTTCTATCAAACCATTGTAAAGGTTGGATCTAATGTTGATCAATATAAAGACTACACAGTTTATATGACAGGCTATGTGAACCGCGAAGATAATACATTAAAATCTAACGAATTTACTATTTCTCGTATGGCTATGGCTTGTTGTATTGCTGACGTTGCCCCTATTGGCATGACAGCCTATAAAACAGATGGTGATAGCTTACAAAATGAACAATGGGTATCGATTGAAGGAAAGGTTTCTACGCGAGACTTCCACGGTCGTAAACAACCATATGTAGAGATTACAAAAATCAAATCTGCAGAACCTATATTAGGCTATGTATACCCTTAAGAATTACATAAAAAACGAGGCTTAACGCCTCGTTTTTAATAGGAATGATTCTGTTGAATAAAATAATAACGCATATTTCATAGTTCAATGTCTATATAAATCTACAAAAGATTGATGCTTTATAATAGTTATTATATTTATTCTTGTTATTATAATTATAATAATCATTAAAACATAATAATCATTAAAACGTTCTATTAGTGCTGTAATTCTTTAATAATTCTCTTGCCAAGAGATGCTGCTACAGCGCACAAGAAAATATCTGGGCCAACTGGGATTAGGAAGCAAGTAATAATGACAGCTTCCACACCAATCGGCTTACCTAAATACAGATTCATAATAAAGTATAGGTACACCATGCCAAGACCATATACAATAAATAGATTTAATATGGATCCAGCTAGCAAACGTTTAAACGATAATGTATCCATTGTCTCTGCAATGCGTCCTACTGCATACGCACCAACCATAAAGCCAATTAAATAACCAAAGGTAGGTTGCAAAATATAACTAGGACCACCGCCAGATGTAAAAATAGGAACCCCAACAAGACCTAGTACAATATAAATGCCAACACTAGCGGCACCTAAACGACTACCTAAAACCATGCCGGCTAATGTAGTAAATAAGATTTGCAATGTAAACGGACAATTCGGTAATGGGACCCGTATGAAAGCACCAACGGCGATTAGCGCCACAAAAAGTGCTGTCATCGTTAACTGACGGGTGGTAATGTGAGTTTGTTTTGATACAGTAGAGCTCATGGTATACCTCCATTCATAACAGACTAAGCAGGAATTTGTGCTATCAATGGAGAATAAAAGTCCAAGATAACACGGAAACAAACTACTAACTATCTAAATTAAAGCACTTGTATTTTTAATTGTCAACTATAACGATTGACTTTTAGTTTACTATATAGTCTAATATTATATATACTATGTTTTTTGTACTTTTTAATTTTGACTATAGCTAATAGTTATTATCAATAGTTCATAATAACTAAAAGATATACTCATCTTCATACAGAAATCATTTAATTTCATCTTATTTTCATATAACAAGATTAAATTATACGTAAGTAGATTGAGTAAAATCTACTTTCACAAAATCGTAACTAAACGAAAATTATAATTTGGTATCAGGAGGCATTGCTTATGAAAAATGTTAAGAAAGTATCCAAAGTACTATGTGCATTTGGCGTTAGTACAGTATTATTAGCAGGTGTAGTTGGTGCAGCTAGCAACCATGGTTACAACAACCATAGCAACTGGAATGGTGTTGGTAGCGTTGTTCCATCCGCACAAGCAAACTATTCTGTTGATTATATGGGCGCTATTACAGTATTCCAACAACAATTCCCTGGCGCTACTGTAAAATCTATTTCCTATGACGCAAAACACAATCCTTACTATGAAGTAGAAGGTTATTATGGCAACCGTGAAGTAGAGCTTAAAGTAGACGAAGCATCTGGTCAAATCGTTGGTAAAGAAGTAAAAGGTTACTCCAAAGCTTCTAAAACAATTAACGTTCAAAACATCATCATTCCTGAAGTAGCTGAAACAAAAGCTATGGAAAAAGTTGGTTCTGATTTCCAAACTATGGATTGGACTGTTGAACGTGAAAACGGCAGAGTTGTATATGAATTCGATATGACAACTGGCGGCGGTAAAAATGCTGAAGTAAAAGTAGACGCTACATCCGGTAAAGTTATTAGCGCTAAAGTTAAAAACACAAAATACTAAGATTTTCATTTCATCAAGTGAAACCCTATCCTAACCCACTTAGATGACACACTACACATATAACACACATACTATACACACTGTATCCTTTGGATACACTCTCTAACACACTCTCAGAGAGCCCGTAACACTAACCACGGACTCCCTAAATCCTATCTCACACAATAGGAAAACGGTCTGTGCTCACACACCACAGACCAAACGTTACACACACTATACTCCCTTAAAGACCTTGGATCATTAAATCCAAGGTCTTTTTATGCCCATTCTATCAAGATTATATTACACCTACACAACATTTCATTCTTATAAAGACAACAACACACTAATAACAAAAAAGCCTCCCTGCGGGAGGCCTTTTGTATAAGTTTTATAGGTTTGATAGTTATGTGTTCTATTTCTTAAGCAAAGTTCAGCTTAAGGATGTCATTTGTAAGTTTTAAAGGTTTGATCTATAGTTTTCCAAACAAGAGGTACGAAAATTATGCTTTATCTAAAGCTTGTGCCAAGTCTTCGATGATATCATCGATATTTTCAAGGCCGATGGATACACGGATCATATCTGGTGTTACGCCAGCAGATTTTTGTTGTTCTTCGTTAAGTTGTGCATGTGTTGTGGATGCAGGATGGATAACAAGAGATTTAGCATCTGCTACGTTGGCAAGGTTGGAGAAGATTTCCAAAGAGTCAACAAGTTTAATACCTGCTTCTTTACCACCTTTTACACCGAATGTGAATACTGCACCAACACCTTTAGGGAAGTATTTATCAGCTAATGCTTTGTATTTGCTGTCTTCTAATTCTGGATAGCTTACCCATGCTACCTTAGGATGTTTGCTCAAGAAATCTACTACTTTACGAGCATTTTCTACGTGACGTTCTACGCGCAAGGACAATGTTTCAATACCTTGTAAGATTTGCCATGCTGCAAGTGGAGTAATGCATGCACCAGTATCACGAAGTAATTGAGCACGAATTTTTACAGTGAATGGGATTGGCAAATTACCAAATACTAATCCATTGTAGTGTTCGTCACCTTCGGAGAAGCCAGGGTATTTACCAGAACCTTTATAGTCGAATTTACCAGATTCTACAACTACGCCAGCCAATGTTGTACCGTGACCACCAAGGTATTTAGTAGCAGAGTGTACAACTACGTCAGCACCATGTTCTAATGGACGGAATAAGTATGGAGATGCAAATGTATTGTCTACAATCAAGATGATATTGTGTTTATGTGCAATATCAGCTATGGCTTGTACATCGATAAGATTAATACCAGGGTTACCAATAGATTCGATATAAACGGCTTTAGTCTTTTCATCGATAGCTGCTTCAAATTCTTCCAAATGATCCGGATTTACGAATTTAGTTTGAATCCCCAAACGAGGCAATGTAGCAGTAAACAAATTATAAGTACCACCATACAATGTGGATGCAGCAACAATATTATCACCAGCATCTGCTACATTTAAAATAGAGTACGTAACCGCTGCAGAACCAGATGCTACTGCGATACCAGCTGCACCGCCTTCAAGTTGTGCTACACGAGCATCCAATACATCTGTAGTAGGATTGCCAAGGCGAGAGTAAATACCACCAGGATTAGTCAATGCAAAACGGCCTGCTGCTTCTTCTGCATCTTTAAATACGAAAGATGTAGTTTGGTAAATAGGTACTGCACGAGAACCTGTTGGATCCACGGTATGACCAGCATGTAATTGTAATGTTTCAAATCTGTATTGTTTGCTCATTATAACAACTCCTTTATATTAACTGTGAATTGAGTTCATTCTTTATGCCTAGTATAGTACTATGTTTTAAAAAATATGTCTACTATTTTTTATATGGTCTTCTCCATAACTTTAAACTATGGTAAGCAAAGGACGATAAAAACTTTTACCAAAGACTCTAATGCGAACTAAATCATTTTATGAAAAATAAAAATCCCCTAATTACTTCCAAAGAACTAGTTCCCTTGAGAAATGTTAGAAGTAATTAGGGGTACATATTACTATCAATAGATTAGAAATAAGTACTTACATTTAGATGTAAGCGCCTAAATTTTTATCCCGTTCAAATTTCATTTTTTGGATTTGTTCAATGATGTACGGTGTTTCTTGGTATACATAGTAGTTCAACCAGTTTGTAAATAATAGTGTACTTACAGAGCGCCAGCGCACGATGGGACGTTGTTTTGGATCATTATCCGGGAAGTAGTTTTCAGGAACTGCAATATCCATACCTTTTTTGATATCCCGCACGTACTCACGGTTAAGTGTGTCCCAATCGTATTCGGCATGACCAAATACAAAGATATGCTTATTATCTAAACTACGAACGATAGCAGCACCTGTTGGTTCAGACCCAGCCAAAAGTTCCAAGTCACGATTTTCCTTAATTTGTTGCAAAGAAACTGTAGTGTGACGAGAATGTGGCATCCAAAACTTTTCATCAAATCCACGCATGAGCACTGGTCGATCATTATAAATATCGTGTTCATAAACACCGAATAATTTCTCATCCATAATAGATTTGTTAATACCAAAGTGATGATATAAACCAGCTTGAGCCCCCCAACAGATATAGAAGGTCGAATATACATGTTCTTCGCCCCAGTTCATGATTTCTACGAGTTCAGACCAATAGTCTACCTCTTCAAAAGGCATTAACTCTACAGGAGCACCGGTAATAATCATACCATCAAAGAACTGGTCTTTTACCTCATCAAAAGTACGATAGAAAGTTTCTAAATATTGTTCATCTGTATTTTTAGCCTTACGAGATGCGGTATGCAACAATGTTAAATTAACTTGCAATGGGCTATTACTGAGAGCACGCAAAATTTGCGTCTCCGTCACTTCTTTAGTAGGCATCAAATTGACTAGCAAAATTTGCAAAGGTCGGATCTGTTGATTTTCCGCCCGCTCAGTATCCATAACGAAAATATTCTCTTGAGCTAATTTCGTTATGGCCGGTAAATTTTTTATTACTTTAATAGGCATAATGTCACCTCTACATATTCTACAATTTGATAACCTAATCTAATTAAAAGCCCTTAGCCTCATAGGCACGGCGCCAAGATTCGAGCCCTTCTTCTAATATTTTACGAGGACAAGCAACATTAATGCGTTCAAAGTCCTCCCCATCGATGCCAAACATAGAACCCGTATCGAGCCATAACTTGGCATCATTAACGATCCATTCATCTCGCTCTTTAGGGCTCAGCGGCAATTGAGAACAATCTAGCCACATGAGATATGTCCCTTCAGGCCGATACACATGGATTTTTGGCATATATTTTGCTATATAGTCGATGGTAAATTGAATATTGTCTTGAATATATTCTTTCAATTCATCAAGCCAAGGAGCCCCTACTTTGTAGGCCCCTTCACAGCCCACAATCCCCATCGTGTTCAATTGGCTATAACCAGCACGATCGATTTCTTTGATAAAACGGCGGCGTAAGGAATCATTAGGAATGAAAATATTACTTACTTGTAAGCCTGCAATGTTGAAGGTCTTACTAGGTGCTGTACATACAATACAGTGTTCTGCATAGCTTTCACCAAGAGCGGCAAAGACCTTATGCGTATGCCCTTTCCATACAAAATCTGCATGGATTTCATCGCTCACAATGAGCACATTATGTTTAATACAAATATCGCCGAGGCGTTTCAACTCGTCCTCAGTCCACACGCGCCCTACTGGATTGTGCGGATTACACAAGAGGAATAATGTAACATTTTCCTCAACGATAGCTCGCTCAATGCCTTCAAAGTCGATAGTATATCTCTCTTCGCCTTTGATGAGCGGCACATTGATAAGATGCCGATTGTTGTCATCAATAACCATGCTAAATGGGTAGTACACTGGTTGGTTGATGAGCACACCTTCACCCTCCTTGGTGAAAGCTCGCACCGCCATCGCCAAAGCAAATACAATCCCAGGCGTTTTAACAAGCCATTTTTGTTCTGGAATCCAGTTAAAACGAGTGCTAAACCAATTTTGTAACACATCAAAGTATTCGTCGTCGGACTCGGTATATCCGAACACACCATGGTTTACGCGGTCTAATAAAATTTGCTTCAATTCAGGGGGAATTTCAAAATCCATATCCGCTACCCAGAATGGCAACACATCCGCAGGTTTGCCTCGTTTTACAGCAAAATCATATTTTAAAGATTTCGTGTGCGTTCTATCTAAAATTTGATCAAAGTTATATTGTCCCATAGGAACTCCTTTATTTATTAAAAGCTTGTTCCAAGTCTGCAATCAAGTCTTCTGTATCTTCAATCCCTACAGATAAACGCAACAAACGACGTGTAATACCTTTACGTTCTGCATCTTCCGGTTTTAAATCTGGATGTGTTTGCGTTACAGGGTATGTCAACAAGGATTCTGTACCACCAAGACTTTCAGCGAATTGAATAAGCTCAATACCTTCTAATACTTGTTTAGCCGTTTCTTCGCTATCTACTTCGAAGGATAACATGCCGCCAAAGCCTGTTGTTTGAGCTTTATTGATTTCATAGCCCGGATGTTCAGGAAGTCCTGGGAACAATACTTTTGTTACCTTAGGTTGTGTCTTTAGCCATTCCGCAAGAGCAATGGCATTCTTTTGGTGTTGCTCCATACGAAGTGCCAATGTTTTTACGCCGCGAATAACGAGCCAGCTATCCATAGCAGATAAACATGCACCTACGGTTTTGTACGTTAAACGCAATTTTGCGGCGATTTCTTCGTCTTTTACAATAGTAAAACCAGAAATTACATCGTGATGACCACCGATGAATTTTGTACCACTATGAACGACAATATCGGCACCCAAGGTCAATGGCTTTTGGAAATATGGACTCAAAAATGTGTTGTCGATAATCACTAGCGCATTACGTTCATGCGCCAATGCACAGAGTGCACGAATATCGGTAATCTCCATCATAGGATTTGTCGGTGTTTCAATATAAACAGCCTTTGTATTCGGTTTAAAAGCAGCTTTCACCGCATCAAGATCAGAGGTGCCTACATAAGTGAACTCAATGCCGTTCTGTTCGTAAATATTTGTGAACATACGGATAGAACCACCATATAAATCATCACCTAAGATGATGTGATCTCCAGGAGAGAATAGGTGGAATACTGCGTCCACAGCTGCCATACCGGAGGAAAATGCCAATGCATCTGTACCTTCTTCAAGGCCAGCTATCAATTGTTCCAAACGGTCGCGCGTTGGATTAGACTCGCGCGAATATTGATAACCTGTTGTATCCCCCAACTTTGGATGGGAAAATGTACTAGACATATAGATTGCAGGGGAAATTGCACCAGTGCTATCTGGTTTACCACTGCCGTGAACACATTTTGTATTAAATTTCATTCCTATCAACTCCTCATATTTGTATACAATATGTTAATTATAAAAGTAGACAATGACTAAGGTCAACAAAAATGGGCACTCATACTGCCTGAGTGCCCCGAAAAAGTCATATCTATTTTGAATGGGTTGTCATAACTCTAAGTTAAGTTAGACTAATTTTTAGTACGTTTTGTAATAAGTAATGCCAAAATAATACCTAAAGAAGATGTTACCAATTGAGGCCAACTAGCTACAAAAAGCATGGTATTTACAATCTTTGGTGGAAATTGGAACAAGGAGAAGAACAAGGAATACCCTCCAAAGAGTACGCCGGCTTTTACCAAAGCCGCCACAATGATAAGCAATGCTTTTGGTTTATGTTGTAACCAGTGGGCTACGAATACATACGCTGTCGTTCCTAGGGCCCGTAATCAAAATGAACGGTGGCAACGGCAACATGCCTTGTAAATGCGCCACTACTGGTGCAATCCAAGCAATAACAAGACCATTCTTCCATCCATAGCGCCATGTGGCGAGTACAAAGGTTGCAGACGTAATGGAACCGATGAGGAACATGCTCACCTGATTAGGAATAAAGGGGAAAATAAGGCGCAAGCTTTGCGCCAATAAGGCAACGGCCAACAAGAGACCTGTGCCCGTAATAGATTTTGTAGACATAAGAACCTCCTACTATACGATATAGATTTTACAAGAGGTACCTACCTCACATTCAAAATTAAGCCTCTACAAAATATAGACGTGCTCGATCATATACCCAATTATAAATATAAGTATAACCTAATATGACTAATGTCATCGTTATATCTGTAGCAAAGGCCATCCAAAAGCTCATATGCATCATGTACATAATAATAGGCACTGTGGCAAGCATAAACAAACCTTCAAACAACACCGCATGAACCGTACGGATTACAGGACCTCGCGCTAATCGGTCACCTAGTACTAGTTTATCAAATATCCAGTTAAACACAAAATTCCAAACCATCGCCAACAAGGAAAAAATAATCATCAAGACCAGAGGCTGCCCCTCATGCGGAACAAACTGCATCACGATCCAACCGATTAAAATGCAACCAATCTCATATAAAATTGACTGTACTACCCGCTCAAAAAAAGACATAATACCTCACGCCTATAAATACACCTATATGCGCTATTATAACACATAGTGATTTATGCCATTTTCGGATATAAAGGAAGCCCCTCGTAGCGTTCTGTAAGCTCGACTTGCAAGGGATGGAGAGCGAGCAGAATGCTACGAGGGGCACTATTTAATTATCCTAAAAGTGGCATTACGAACTGAATCCATGGAATCCCCACCACGATAAATATCGCAAGGTAGATAATCCCAAAGATAGCACCTAATTTCCAGAATTCAGGGCCTTTATTATAACCACTAGCAAACCAAATTGGGCTATGACCAGTACCATATGGTGTAAGGATACCCATAATACCCATTGGTACTAAAAGAATCAACATAACTTGAGCTGGATCAACACTAGGAATCTGAAGAATTAGAGTAGCAAACAAACCTACCATAGCTGTTACATAAGCAGTGCCAGAAGCAAAGAAGTAACGAAGTAAGCAGAATGCTAATAACAAGCCAAGAACTGCCATTGTAGGATCTAAAGAAACCAAAGAACCACCAGCAGATTTAGCAAGCCAGTCTAAGAAACCTACATTTTTAAGGCCAGAAGCCATAGGTACGAGTGTAGCAAACCAAGTCAAAACATTCCATGCTGGTTTGTTAGCAAGGAAGTCTTGCCATGTCATAATCTTAGTAAAAATCATCAAGATAATAACAATTAAAGCCGTTGTAGTTGGGTTTATTTTAAATGTAGAAGCCCCAATCCACAATACAAGAGCTAACACAGAAATCAAGGCCATGAAAATTTCACTGCGTGTCATGGAACCTAATTTCTTATATTCATCCCTTGCCCATGCTGCAATTTCAGGGGACCCTTTTACCTCCGGTTTACAGAATACATAGGTCAATAATGGTGTGATGATAAATAGTATAATACCCACTGGCAAGAATGCTAGGAACCATGTGCCCCAGTTTGCCGCTACGATACCCGACTTTGCAGACAATTCAAGAGCCAATGGATTTGGCGCCGCACCAGTCAAGAAAATAGAGCTAGATACACAAGTTGTTGCCAATGCTACCCAGTTCAAATAGGAACCAATTTTACGAGGATTCTTGTCTGGATAAGAATCGAACATCGGACAAATACTAGATACAATTGGATAAATCGTACCACCAGAACGAGCCGCATTACTTGGAATAAATGGAGCCAACACAAGGTCAGTAATAGCAATAGCATACCCAAGGCCTAAAGAGGACTTTCCAAGCTTGGCTACGAGGAACAATGCAATACGTCGACCAAGACCAGAATTTTCATAACCGATACCGATCATAAATGCTGCGAATATCAACCACACGATGGCATTAGAGAAACCGCTAAGCCCCCAGCTGATAGCTTGAGCATCCGTAATAGCCTTTGCTACACCAGTTGCTTTGTCTATAATAGGTGCTGGACCAACCTTAAATAACATAGATACGGTAACAGCAATGATACCGATGAAAGCTGGTGGCATTGGTTCTAAAATCAACCCCACCACAAGGCCTGCAAAAATACTTACATAAATCCAAGAATTTGCGCTAAGACCTTCAGGAGCACCGATGAGCCATACAAGAATAGCTACTACAAGCGGTGCGAATAATTTCCAATTCAACTTCATTAAGAACACTCCTTACTAAAAATAAAACTGCAAAATTGCTAATACAGTATAGCAGAATTTTTTTAGTGAGAATATAATATTCGTCATAATACTTATTGATGGATACTAAACTTTTAGTAATAGTTTTTACTAGATATTTTTGGTTTTATACAATATAATATAAATATCGAAAATTATTAATTTAACTAAAATTACTGAAAGGATTTAAATGAAACCTTTTATACGCTATATAAAATCTTTATGGTTTCCAGTCATTATCGTATCAATTCTTTCGTTACTCACCGTGGCAGGCACATTATATATACCAACCTTAACGGCCACAATCATCAACGATGGCGTAGATATTCGCGACGTATCTCGTGAAAGCTTACACAACACGGTAGGCATGGTACTGCAAGATACTTGGATTTTTACCGGCACTATCACAGAACAAGGAACACACCACGAACTCATCAAACGCGGTGGTCACTATAAAGAACTATACGAAAACTATGTGGCAGGAATAAGTATATAAAATTCAGGATTGCCATTAACATCAATGTGAAGGGTTCCATATCCATCATTGATATCTTTCGTCATTTCATATATAGTAACCATAGAAGCAGAATTACTGGTCTGACTACCTGTACCTTTATGTACAGCAGCAATAATCCTACTTTTTATTTGATGAATTGCAATAAGTAATGCGACAAAATTAAATCAATTTTTTAATCTCATGTTTAAACATGTCAAATGGTGTTTTAAACCCAAGGCATTTTCTAGGTCGATTATTAATCAGCACTAGTGCTTCTGTTAGTTTATCTAGTGTTACTTTAGCTAAATCGGTTTTCTTAGGAAAAAACTCTCGAAGTAAACCATTACTATTTTCATTAGAGCCACGTTGCCATGCTGCATAGGCATCAGCAAAATACATTGGTATCCCAAACTCGTTTTCAACCTGTTCAAAGCACGCAAATTCTTTACCACGTCCACTGTAAAGGTTTTAAGTAATTTACTTATTAATGTGTTGTATAGGGAACTAATAGCTAAAAACATAGAATCCTTAGTTCGGTCATCCATTTTTATTGCTACATAAAATCGAGTTTTACGTTCAACAAATGTAGCTAAACAACCTTTACTTTGACCTCTGGAAGACACCATTGTATCTAGTTCCCAATGACCAAAAGTCTTACGGTTTTCAACTTCTTGAGGTCGGTCCTTAATGGTCTTTTTCACATTGAACCGTCCACGCTTTTCTTGTGTACCAGGCTTTTTGCCTTTCCGGCGAAGTACTGTTTCTGTTACAGCAAGAAAACCCCGATGGATCCAAGAGTATATTGTCTTAAAGCTTAGAACTCCAGTTAATTCAGCACCAACTATTTCTTCTTGAGACCAAGTTTGTTGTAACCTAGATTCAATTAAAGCCGCTAATTGAGGTGTTAACTTTGTAGGTCTACCTTTATTAGCAGACTTACTAATTGCTAACTGCTGTGCTTTAATCGCAGAATATTCTCCTTCAACGCGATTTAATTCTCTTGCTACAGTAGAATGGTGAACACCGATTAAGCTAGCAATTCTGCGAACAGAGTACTATGAGCCGGAATGTGGAAGATTTATCAACCAAGATCCGATTGGATTGGCTGGTGGTAGTAACCTCTATTGGGCTTTACAAAACAGTCAAATGTGGGCTGCCCCATTAGGGTTAAGTTCTAAAAAATCGCCTGGAACATGTAATGATCCATGTGCAGGACAAGATCCTGCCGGTGAAGCGGCTGGCTGGCAAGGAAGTAAGTAAGGACTATCCAGGTGTAGATAATTGGAAAAATGTTGTCCTAGAAAAAGG
>OGDA01000805.1_pt1 | contig 13676 bp, 6 predicted proteins | sample 1570281 | NCBI WGS metagenome assembly OGDA01 (sample SAMEA2582184, study PRJEB24529) | metagenome
AAAAAAAAAGATTTTTAATTTTATTGCTTTTAATGTTTTGCTTGACAGGTCACGGGCAAGAAACAGAAAAGCAAAGTGCTATTGATAATTGCCGTCGTTATTATAATGAAGGCTTGAGAGTAAGTGATAAGGGAAAGAGAGAAGCAATGAAAAAACTTCGTGCTGGTTTTGCAACGTATCCTTACCGTTATCACCAATTAGGAAAGTCTCTTACTGGCGAACAGTGTTTGGATATGATTGATGCGAATGGAATTTTTAGAGATTTAAAGAAAAAGGAACAAGAATATCAGCAGAAAAGTGAAACTCAAAGGCCTTTAAGAGAGGTACAGAATATTGCTGCCGATGTGGTGGGTACAGCTTTGAATCGTCTTTGGATAATCGGTGATGCTTATCGTAGAGGAGAATTATCCGCTGAAGTGGCTGTTTCGGATAAGGTATGGAAATCAATCATCCATTATACCGGTTTGGAGGCGGGACGACCTAATGAAACAACCCGTTTTCTTGATTCTTGTTTTGGTACTCCTACCATGGCTGCCAATATTTATTTTTGCTATCTTAATGAAATGGACAAAGCGGAAGCTGGAAAAGCTGGATATTTGGCGACTGAAGCTTGTGAAATGTTAAAAACGGTAGGTCTGCAAGCTTGGACACAACCTTATAGAAAAGATGAGACGGATGAGAATGTAGTGTCAACAGAGCGTTTTCGTAACCATGTCTGGTGGGTTGGAGGTAATGCTCTGGGATACCGCGCCCTCTTGCCGGTAGCAGCTATGTTTAGTTCTGTACCGATGGTTGATGTAGTGGCTGAGGTTTGTTTAGGTGCTATCAGTGTTACTTCACAGAACACTTATTATAAAGCATTTTGGAGAGAAGGGTTTACTGCTGACGGTGCAGGATGGGGGCATGGAACTCAGTGCCTTATCTGGGGATATCCTATTCATGGGACAGCTGCTGCATTAGGTATTTTGAATACTCTTAAAGGAACTCCGTGGGAGAAAAAATTAAAACTGGAAAATACGACTGCATTGATGAACTTTTTCCGGGGAGGTAATTGGTATTATTATAAAGGATATCGTTTGCCCTGCTTAGATCGATATTCGGCGGTTTATGATCCGAAAAGGGTGTCTATACCCTATTCTGGGCTGTTGAACGACGTTATAACTCATTGGAAAGACTCGTTCTCTCCTGAAGAACAACAGGAATTGTTACAGTTGAAACAGGAGGTGGATCGGAATGATATCAGGATGGGAAATTATTGTTCCGGTATGTATCAGGGTACAAGATGGTTCTTTAATAATGACGATTTGATTAAAAAAACACCGGATTACCATATTATGATAAATATGGCTTCTATTCGTTGTGACGGTTTGGAGAGTGCTCCTTCTTTTGCCGATTGCTATAACTTCTATACAACAGATGGATTGACATTATTTCAACGTTCCGGTGATGAGTATTTTAGAATTATGGGTGGTTGGGATGTAACAGGATATCCCGGAGTGACGGCTCGTGAAGGGATGGAAAAGCTGAATCCGGCTGAAAATTGGCGCGGATATTGTAGTAAATATAATTTTGCCGTCGGTGCTACAGATGGTGGAAATTACGCAGTGGGTGGATATATTTTCGAGAAAATGAATGCCTCAGACAAGGATGGAGTGAATGACCGGGGGAATAGGGAAATCGAAAATTCTATCTTGTATGACTTCAAGGCCTATAAAGGGTATTTTATGTTTGGGGACTATTTTTTGGCTCTCGGAGCGGGAGTTACCAATGATAAACCGGAATTGGAGGGGAATATACGGACTACCATTGATCAGACCAGTCATTTGTCGGCAGTTTATCTTTTTGAGAATGGGATAAAGAAGAAGCTTGCTAAGGGGAGTAACTCTTTGAATGGAAATACGTGGATAATACAGGAAGGACAGTTTGCCTATCGTATTTTACCGGAGTTTACGCAGAAAGCATTTGTCACTTGTGAAAGTGTAAAAGCCAGATGGGAACAGATGAATAATAACAATGAGAAAAAGAAAGGGCTTCCGAAGCGGATAGATATATTGCATGCGTGGATTGATCACGGACAGACTCCGGTGAATGATACTTATGGATATGTTGTTTATGCCGGTAAAGGACAACCGGAAGACAAACTCCCTTTCCGTGTATTACGTAATGATACATTGGTGCAAGCGGTATGTTCTGTTGATGGGAAGATTATTGAAAGTGTATTCTATCCGGGACACCGGGGACTGGAAGTTGATGATGTGTCTTTGACCGTTTCTGCGCCTTGTGCGGTATTGATAAAGGAAGAATCGGATAACTTTATTATCACGGTGACTGATGCTTGTATGAATACTGCCTTGAATGGAATTACGTTGTATTTTAATGGACACGTTATTAATGTTCCTGTTCCTCAGGGTGAACTTGGAGGAAAACCTTCAACGGTAATATGTAGTAAATAGAGTAGAAATATTGCTGTCGGGATTAAATGCTCAATAGTGAACTATTGTATAAAAACGAGTGAAATTGATAATGTAGCATATCATGAAAATAATCAATAAATATATTCAAGTGTTTATCTTTTTCTTATGGGGGATGTCATTTATGGCTTCGGCACAGATTCTCAAACATGAGCGACTGTTTTCTTTTGAAGAACAGACTGTGTCTGATAGTATTGAAAGCCAACAATCTATTTTCTCTATTTCTACTAAACACAATAAAGACGGAAAGCAATCATTACGTTGGGAGTTTAATCCCAATGGAAGTTTATCTTTCAAAAAAAATCTCAGTTTTGAGAAAAAAGATCCCAAGGGGGAGGATTTATATCTATCTACTTTTATTGTATGGGTGTATAATGAACATGCGGTAAATAAGACTGTCCGGTTTGAGTTCTTGAAAGATGGGAAGGTCTGCACTTCTTTCCCTTTTTATATTAATTTCACCGGATGGAGGGCTGCGTGGGTCGCTTATGAGCGCGATATGCAAGGTACACCGGAAGAGGGTATGAATGAAATCCGTATAACGGCCCCTGACATGAAGGGGGAACTATATATTGACCATTTGATTACTGCAGCAAAAGTCGATCCTCGCCATCAGACACCGGATGTACAGGTTCCTTTTGTCAACAAGAAAACCATGAATCATTGGATGGTTCTATATCATAGATCAAAATTGCGGCCGGATATTGAACTCCGTCCCGTTACGGCAACGGATAAACAAGATTTTAAAGAGATTGAAAGCCGTTTCCGAAAGATGATATATACGCCTCAGGATTTATCGGAACAAGAGATAACGGCTATCCGAAAAAAATATCAGGAATATGGAATTGAATATGTGAACGGATGTATTCATGGAGTACCTTTGTTTTTTAATGCTATTCAGGCTTTCGAAAGACTGTTTGATTTAACAGGGAAGGATACTGCTCGGCAGGCAGCTAAATTGGGTGTTGCGATAAAAGATTATTTTAATTGGATGAAACGGGTTGCGGTTGCTTATAATAATGCTCCTGACAGTTTGATTAAAACTGAGATGAAAGATAAATTTCTGGCAATGTATGATCATGCTATAGATCAAGGAATAAACTATGGCAGTTGTTGGGGGAATATTCATCATTACGGGTATTCAATGCGGAATTTGTATACAGCATGTTTCCTCATGAAGGAGGCGCTGCATGAGAGCCAACGTTTGGACGAGGCTATGAAAATGCTTCAATGGTATGCCATTACGAATGATGTATTTCCTAAACCGATTGGCAATGGTATCAATATTGACGTGCTCAATACACAGATTACCGGTCGTTTGGCAAGTATATTGATTATGAATGATACTCCCGAAAAGGTTCAATATCTGAAGTCTTTTTCACGTTGGATGGATTATGCTTGTCGGCCATCAAATGGATTATCCGGCGGTTTCAAGGTGGATGGGAGCGCTTTCCATCACTGTAATAATTATCCGGCTTATGCTACGGGCGGATTAACCGGAGCTACCGATATGATTTATCTGTTAAGCCGTACGGGATTCGCCGTTTCCGAGCTGGCTCATCAGACTGTTAAAAAAGTGCTTCTTACCATGCGTTTCTACTGTAACAAACGCAGCTTTCCGCTCTCTATGTCCGGACGCCATCCGAACGGGAAAGGAGAATTGATTCCTGAACATTATGCTATTATGGCTATTGCGGGTTCTCCCGACCGTAAACAGGAAATAGATGCCGATATGGCCGAGGCTTATTTACGGCTGACGGAACAGCCCTATGAATGTGGTAAACAAGAAAAACAGTTCACAAACTTATTATCTGCTAAAGGATTTACTCCGGAGCAAGCTCCCGAAGGAAACAAAGCAATGGGGTATGCTTGCGTATCAGTGCAACGTCGGAACACTTGGTCGGCAGTAGCCCGTGGGCACTCCCGTTATTTATGGGCAGCTGAACAATATCTGGGAGCAAACCTTTTCGGACGTTACTTAGGGCATGGAAGCTTGCAAATCATGACAGCTCCTCAAGGAGAAGAAGTATCCTCTACCAGTGGCGGTTGGCAGGAAGAGGGCTTTGATTGGGGACGTATTCCCGGAACTACAGCGATTCGTCTTCCTGTAGACCAATTGAAAGCCAATGTTCTCAACGTGGACGTATTCTCAGGATATGAGGAAATGCTGTACTCGGACGAAGCTTTTGCCGGTGGTCTGTCACAAGAAAGGATGAACGGGAATTTCGGTATGAAACTTCACGAACATGACAAATATAACGGTTCCCATCGTGCCCGTAAATCTTACCATTTCTTCGATGGAACAATCGTGTGTCTCGGTTCGGATATCGAAAATACTAACAGCGATTATCCGACGGAAACGACCATCTTCCAGCTTGCCGTGAAAAATGATACTGACCGTAATTTCTGGAAAGATTATGAAGGTAATGAAAAGTATTGGATAGATCCTGTCGGGACAGGTTATTATACACCCGTAGCAACTAAATTCGAGAAGAACTTCCCTCAACACTCGCGTATGCAGAATACCGGTAAGGAAAACTCCGGCGACTGGGTTGCATTGATGATAGACCATGGCAAAGCTCCTAAGGGAGCATCTTATGAATATGCCGTTCTTCCTCAAACCGATCAGGCTACAATGAAAGCATTTGCTAAAAAGCCTTCTTACAAGGTACTTCAAAAAGACCGTAATGCCCATATCGTACGTGACTTGAAGAGTAATACCACCTCTTATGTCCTGTTTGAGACTCCGGATGTGCTTCCGAAAGGCTTGATACAAAAAGTGGATACTTCCTGTCTCATTATGTTACGTGAAAATGAGAAAGAAGTAATACTCACTGTATGTCAACCGGATTTGGCATTGTATCGCGGTTCTTCGGACGATATATACGATGAACAGGGAAAGCGTATCGACCGCAGTATCTACTCCCGTCCTTGGATTAATAATGAAAGTGCTGAAATTCCTGTTACCATTGCGTTGAAAGGTCAATGGAAAGTAACTGAGACGCCTTTTTGTAAGCTTATCTCTGTTGATAAAAAACAGACTGTATTACGTTTTAGTTGTCGGAATGCATATAGTTTTGATGTGGTATTGCGAAAATAGGATTAGTTTCAAGTAAAGTATGAATATGAAAGTAAGAGTCTCAATAATTGTTTTATTTTGTTTGCTGCCGGTTTTGACAATGGCCGGAGACCGATCGGTTGATTCTTATCGAAAGATTTATAAACTATGGTATGATTCACCGGCCCCGAACAATGGGGTGGTTTTTCGTCCGGATGAAAGGGATCGTCTTATTGACCTTGATTGGGAAAACTCCTCTTTACCTATCGAAATGGGTATATGGGAGCATCCATCTTTGGGCGTATAGATACTGAAAGAATACAGATAACTGATAAGACTTTGCATATAAAGGGGGTGTGGGGAGTAGAGACACAGACGGCTTTTGCTGATTTATATCTGGACTTTTTTCATACCACATATTCTCGGTACGAACGGAGTTTGACACTCAATGATGGAATTTGCAGGGTAAGTTATGAACATGATGGAGTTACTTTGAGATATCTGTCTCTTGGGAAGAGGAACAATTGAAAAGAATAAGTATTCATTCTCGGAAAGGAAATCCTTGTGTTATAAGTTATCCGGAATTTGAGAAAGTGACCGTGACTGATACTAAAGGAAATATTGTAAAATATCGAGTGGAAGAAATGGATAAAATCTGTTTTAAAACCCGTAAAGGCGAGGCTTATTTTATTGAGTTAAATAAAAAATAGAGTTTGTACTATTATGAAAAAATGTATGATTATGAGATGTATGATGGTTGTCATACTACTTTTGGGGACAAGGATACAAATTGTTGCGCAAATCAGTTGGGAACAGGTGGTTCCCGGTGTATGGAAGGGAGTGGTGGGAATCCCTGAGAACTATTCTTTATTGAAAGCGGCAGGTGTTGCTCCGAAATGGGATGGTTTTAGTCGGCTACCGGAAGTAACATTGCCTACATTGGCCTCTGAAATAGGAGGGAACATACAAGATGGAAAAACTGCTTTGTATATTCCTTTGCAACCAAAGGAACAATTATATGGTTTCGGGCTTAATTTTCAAACAGTACATCAACGTGGTAAAACTTTAAATTTACATGTGGATCATTATGGTGGCAAAGATAACGGTCGCACACATGCTCCGGTTCCGTTTTACATATCCAGTCAAGGATACGGTATTTTGGTGAATTCGGCTCGTTATTTAACCGTTTATGCTGGGAATGGTATTAAAAAAGACAGCCCTAATGCAGAGAAAGCAAAAGACCGTAATACGGATAAAACTTGGACTGCTCAACCTTACTCGGATGCAGTTTCCATTTTGGTGCCTGCTTCCGGTGTCGAAATTTATTTGTTTGCAGGTCCTGCTCCTATGGATGTGATCAGACGTTATAACCTTTTATGCGGTGGCGGTACTTTGCCTCCTCGTTGGGGATTGGGATTTACACAGCGTACACCGACGCTTTATACATCGAGACAAGTAGAAAATGAAGTGGAGGAGTTCGAACGTCATGGTTATCCGCTTGATTTTATTGGTTTGGAACCTGGTTGGCAAAGCAAAGCTTATCCGTGTACTTTGGAATGGGATTCTGTACGTTATCCCGATCCGGCTGGTTTTGTAAAAAGGCTTATGGATAAGGGTATCCGTATCAACTTATGGACTAATCCTTATATTTCACCCGATTCAAAATTATACAAAGATATATATCCGGTTAGCGGTTCTCATACGGTATGGAACGGTGTTGTGCCGGACTTAGCAAATGACAAGGCAAAATGGTTGTTTCAGGACAAACTGATACAAGAGCATATCGGCATAGGAGTCGGTGGGTATAAAATAGATGAAGTAGACGGATTTGATCGTTGGATTTGGCCGGATGTAGCAACTTTTCCTTCAGGAATTTCGGCTGAACAAATGAGACAAACGTATGGAGTGTTGGCACAACGTACAACAAACGAGCTTTTTAGAAAGTATAATAAACGTACTTATGGATTGGTACGTGCATCCAATGCCGGAGCAAATTCTTTCCCTTATGTGTTATATAATGATTATTATAACCATTCTGATTTCATAACAGCATTGATTAACTCAGGCTATTGCGGTATGTTGTGGACTCCGGAAGTACGCAGTTCCCGTTCTTCGGAAGAATGGTTGCGTCGTTTTCAAACGGTTGTATTTTCACCGATGGCAATGATTGATTCATGGAATAGTGATACGAAGCCTTGGACATTTCCGGAAGTAGCCGGGCAAGTGAAAGAGTATGCGCTGCTTCGTATGCAGATGATGCCTTATTGGTATACGGAGTTTGCTCGGTATCATTTTGATGGTATACCTCCTTTTCGGGGTATGAGTTTAGAACCAGGGTTTACTTTGGACGGGGTGATAACCTCTGAACTGCAAGAGAAAAGTTTGGAGAATAACCCGTATCTCGAGGCGGTGACCAAAGAGATAAAAGACCAGTATATGGCAGGTGAATATTTGTTGGTTGCTCCGTTATTTGCCGGACAGAAAGAACGTAAAGTTGTCCTTCCGGTAGGAAATTGGTATGATTTTTATACCGGTGCATACGTGGGTAATGGAGAGACGATTACCGTTACACCAGGATTAGATCGTATCCCTGTGTATGTAAAAGATGGGGCGATTATTCCGATGATGGAGCCAAGACTTCATGCGCCTAAACCGGGAGAAAAGATAAGTTTGGAGATCCGTCATTACGGCAAAGCGGATGGTGTATACCATCTGTATGATGATGATGGAGAGACATTTGATTATGAAAAAGGAATGTATTCGTGGAGAGAGATCAGAGTGGTACATGATAGAAACGGAAAACCTAAGGGCTATATTGCGAAAGCCGAGAAAGGGAAACCGAATTCAATCGCGAAGATTACATGGCGTTTCATGACGGATAAATTCTAATAATGATGTTTGATGTTAAATTGGGTGATTGTATGAAATTTACTGGTCATTAATGATAAACGGCATAAACTCATAAACAATGAAATGAAGACCTCTGCAAAGTTGTTTTATGCTGTTTATCTGTTTTGTAATTAGAAAGGGGATAGACGTTTTTATTTCGTTCTTTATAGGATAAAGATTAAATAAGATGGAAACTATATGGATTTTGGAGAAATAGTAAATTTATCAATTAAAAAAGTAACTTTTTAAAGTGTTGAAAAATGTGAATAAGTCGACCGAACAAACTCTTTGGGGATTATTGGAAAATATAACAGAAAACCTTAAAAGCAAACGATTAGCTGATGTTTTTCGTTTGGTCTCTTTTTGTCCGTTTGAAACTTATGGACCGCACAGACATTTACGCATTGAGATTAATTATGTTAAAAAGGGAAACTGTGTCCTCTATTTGGACGATGAAAGCGTTACTTTTCGCGAAGGGGAGATTATGATTATCACTTCCGGTAACAATCATCTGTTTGAAGCTGGCTCTGAAGGGACAACATTGATGCAACTCGAATTTTTACCGGAAATTTTTTCTTATTTTAATTTTAAACCGGAGAATGGAACTACTGCTTCCATGCTTGCTACTCTGTGTTCTGAGGAAAACAAGGTAATTAAGATTGTGAACAATGTATGTATTATGCGTGTGGTACAACGTATCGTAAATGAGTTGGAACTCAAGAGCCGATATTATCAACATTTGGTTGTGATGTATTATGCGGAATTACTTGTTTTAATATATCGTTATATGGATGAGGGTTACTTGCCCATCTGTACAAATGATTCATTAAAAAAGGCAATAGCTTATATTCGTCTTAATTATCAGCTGGAGATTACAATGTATGATGTTGCGGAATGTGCCGGTATTAGCGAGCGTTATCTTCGGAGATTGTTTTCTCAATATCTCAATTTGTCACCTTTGGATTACCTTAATCAATTGCGTATTAATAAAGCTGTCGAGTTATTAAAAAATACAGAGATGTCAGTGAAAGAAGTGTGTTATTTGTGTGGATTTCGGTCACCACAATATTTTTCACGTATTTTTAAACAGCAGATGGGTTTCTCTCCTCGTGAAGTAACAAAGTAAAGATGTCCGTTTTGTACATTTATTCCTCATATCCGACCCTGTTTGCATACGTTCCATTCAGATTGATCTTTCTTTTCTTTCTTAATTATATGCTATCTTTGCTTTTATGATAAACAACTGAAATGTCTTTTTAAGTAGTAATAGGATAACAATGATTTTGCAAATAAATAGTTTGGATATGAAAAAGTTCTTTTATCTGATTTGGATCACATTTTTAATGTTATGTTCACACGGTCAGGCGCAGGAGGTGTTTGTTCCACGTTTGTCGCCTTTGCCTGATAATATGGAGAGACAGCAGGTCCCTTTAAATGGACAGTGGTTGTTTCATACTTCACCGGAGAAAGATTTCTGGAAAAAAGAACGAATATTAGGTTGGGAAACTATTGAAGTTCCCGGGGAATGGGTAATGCAAGGTTTTAATGTTGAGAAAGGAAAAACAGCGGGATATTATAGGACTTTTACAGTTCCAGAGTCATGGAAAGGCAAACGAATCAAATTACGTTGTAATGGAATTTACAGCGATAGTCGTGTTTATATCAATGGTAAAGAAGCGGGAAGTCATTTAGGGGGATTCACGGCATTTGAATTAGATGTAACAGCATTGATTTATTATGGAGAAGAGAATCGGATTGCTGTATCTGTGGTGTCGGAAAGTTTAGCGGATTCCACATCTAATGGATCCCGTTATGCGGTTCATCCTTTGGGAGGAATTGTCAGAGATTTATATTTGTTTGCTTTACCGGAAGTCAATTTAGCGATGTTCCACATCTCCACATCGTTTGATACACTTTATACGGATGCTACTTTAACTGCTGAGATTGCCATAACGAATGAGTCAAAATCGGAAGTGGGTAATCTTTCTTTGCATTTTACATTAACGGATGCTGAGGGGAATCAGGTTCCTTTAAAATCGCCGGTACATTCTTTACGTAAATTACTGCCGGGGTTGACTGAAAAACAAACTATAAATTTTGATATACTTCGTCCTGTCAAGTGGGATTCCGAACACCCTTATCTTTATACGCTGACTTGCCAGTTGAAAGAGAATCGGGATGTATTGCATACTACAGTCCGTCGTGTCGGTTTTAGGCAGATAGAAGTTCGTGGAAATCAGATGTTCATTAATAATATGCCAGTGAAATTACGGGGAGTTTGCCGGCATGAAGTGATGCCGCTTCGGGGACGTTCGTTGAACGGAGATATCTGGAAAAAGGATGTGGAGTTGTTCCGACGTGGTAATGTCAATTATATACGGACCTCTCATTATCCGCCTGATGAAGCTTTATTGGAAGCGTGCGATGAATTGGGAATGTTTGTTATCGTTGCGACACCGGGTTGGCAATATTGGAATAAGGAACCGGAGTTTGCCCGTTTGGTACATGAGAATACCCGGCAGATGATCCGGCGTGACCGGAATCATGCTTGTGTATTAATGTGGGAGCCTATTCTGAATGAGACTCGTTATCCGTTGGATTTTGCGTTGGAAGCTTTACGAATAACCAAAGAGGAATATCCTTATCCGGGACGTCCGGTAGCTGCAGCAGATGTACATTCCGCCGGTGTAGAGGAAAATTATGACGTGGTATATGGATGGCCTGGCGATGATGAGAAAACGGATTCTCCTGAGCAATGCATATTTACTCGTGAATACGGAGAGAATGTAGACGACTGGTATGCCCATAATAACAACAATCGTGCCAGCCGTAGTTGGGGAGAACGCCCCTTGTTGGTGCAGGCACTCTCGTTGGCCAAGAGTTATGACGAGATGTATCGTACCACCGGAAAGTTTATAGGTGGAGCACAGTGGCATCCTTTCGATCATCAACGCGGTTATCACCCTGATCCTTATTGGGGAGGTATATTCGATGCTTTCCGTCAGCCTAAATATGCTTATCATATGTATCGTAGTCAAACGGCTCCCGATTTAAATCATCCTTTGGCGGAGTGTGGTCCGGTAGTATATATAGCACATGAAATGTCGCAGTTTTCAGATGCCGATGTGGTAGTATTTAGCAACTGCGATTCTGTTCGTCTTTCTGTTTATGATGGAACTAAAAGTTGGACTCTGCCGGTAATTCATGCAAAAGGGCATATGCCGAATGCTCCGGTTGTGTTTAAGAATGTGTGGAACTTTTGGGAAGCACGGGATTATAGTTATGTGCAAAAGAAGTGGCAGAAAGTAAATATATTGGCCGAAGGCATTATAAACGGGAAAGTAGTTTGTGCGCAAAAGAAAATGCCTTCCCGGCGTTCAACCAAACTTCGTTTAAGAATTGATTCTCAAGGGGTACCTTTAGTGGCCGATGGGTCTGATTTTGTAGTCGTTATTGCCGAAGTAACGGATGATAACGGAAATGTGAGGCGTTTGGCAAAAGAAAATATCGTGTTTACGATAGAAGGTGAAGGAGAAATCATAGGAGATAGGTCTATAAATGCCAACCCGCGAACTGTTGAATTCGGAACAGCTCCTGTGTTGGTACGCTCAACAAGTAAAGCAGGTAAGATTCGAATCAAAGCACATGTACAGTTTGAAGGAACACATGCACCAACTCCTGCTGAAATAGAATTTGAGAGTGTAGATCCGGAACTTCCTTCGTGTTATATAGAGCAACGTATGGTTCCTAAGAGTAACGTGAATCCTGTGAATAATACCCGGAAAACAGTTTTGACGGAAGAAGAAAAACGGCATTTACTAATGGAAGTAGAGAAACAACAGACCGAATTTGGTGTTAATTCTGAAAAATGATGTGGAAATATGGATTGATTTAATAAAAAAGATTTTTATCTTTGAATTCCATTTTCCTCGTTAATCTATGCAAAGAATGAAAAAAATATTGTTATTTACCTTCATATGGTTGAATATTTGCGTCTCTGTATGGTCTGTTCCTAACGCGATAGTAGAACATTATACAGTGGACCAGGGGTTACCGAATAATATTGTGAATTGTACAGTAAAAGGAAAAGATGGTTTTATCTGGTTCGGTACTTGGTATGGCCTTTGCAGCTTTGACGGGGTGAAGGTGAAAACATACAACAATAAAGGTGAGTCAAATTCGGATATTCCTCCTAAAAAGATACAACGGATTGTTGAAGATAAGAACGGTTATTTATGGATAAAGACAGTAGATCGTAAGTTGTATGTGTTTGATAAGGTGAGAGAAACATTTCATGCCGTGTATGATGATATGAAAGACTATTTGGAAAACATCCAAGTAATTAAAGTTCAAAAAACAGAAGATGGCAGAATCTTATTGTTGACGAAGGATAAAAGTTTGTTACTTGCTTGTACCGATATTCATGGTAAAATAGGGATTCAATTGTTACATGATTCACGGCAGGATGTCAATGTTTATGATATGCGATTGAAGCATGATCTTTTTTGTGAACCCCAACAGCATCTGAGCTGGATCGGGATGGATTATAAGATTTTATTTTATGATAAAGGAAAGGAATTGAAAGAGAAGCCTGCCGATTTTATCACTAAAAAGATATTAACTGCCGATAAAGATGCTTTTACATGTGCTTTCAATGCTGATCATTTGTTGTGGTTAGGTAATAAATATGGAGAAATATATTGCATCAATCCTCAGACGGGGATGGTTAATAAGTATGTTTTACCTGGTATAACTTCTCCTATACGAAACATATTGGTCACAAAAGCAGGGAATGTTTATCTAAGCACTGACGGACAAGGAATTTATGAATACAATCTTGGATACAAATCATTAAATAAACTTTCTTTGGGAATAGAGAAAGGGGGAATTACTCATTCTTTTGTCGATAGGTATGATAAGGTTTGGTTTGTCATAGGAGAAAAATCTTTGATTTATTATGATCCGTTAAATAAGTCCAAGCGGAACTATTCGTTTCCCCGTGAAGGAAATATTTGCGATTTTAATGTACAGGATGCTGGTGAACAGGGTGTTTTCTTTTTGACTCCTTCCGGTGAAATTTTGGTTTTTGATAGAGATTCTTTCGAAATGCATCGTTTGAATCAGATGAAACCTTTTTCGAATGATTTTCCAAATCAATTGTTTTTAAATCAGTTATTGGATGAGGATGGGGTACTTTGGCTCGCTTCTACTACATTGGGGGTATACCGAATGAATTTTCCGAAAAAACAGTTTCGTTT
>OGDA01000813.1_pt1 | contig 13529 bp, 15 predicted proteins | sample 1570281 | NCBI WGS metagenome assembly OGDA01 (sample SAMEA2582184, study PRJEB24529) | metagenome
CTCGCGGTGCTGAAGCCCTCGATGTTCCGCCTGATCCTTTCGATGTCCGGCGGTATCGTGATGCCGTCGATTGCCGCTGTCGGTCTGTGCCGCGTACTGCTCGAAAAGAGACGCAGCGAGCCGCAGATCAAGTTCGGCAAGCTGCTTGGCTTTACGCTTGGCACAGCCATCGCGACCATTCTGACGGCATTCTGCGGGTCGCTGCTCGCATCGTCTGCGCTCTCGCAGCTCTCGTATATTCTCGAGATCGACCTGTACCGCGGCGTCAAGATCATGCAGCTTATCCCCATCGCGCTCTTCATGCTCGCCTATCTTCTGGTCTACGCCTATGAGGAGACCGGCGCGCGCGAGGCCGTCCTCGCCCACGCGGGACAGCGCGGGGAGAAGAACCGCGTCAAGCGATTCAACGCCTATTTCGGCGAGCTGATGCAGACGCCGATGAAACTCGGCTGGTTCCTTGCGATCGTCGTCATCGCGGTGGCGGCGGTGTTCATGCTGCTGGTGTTCGCCTACTATATGTACCGCACCGGCAACTCGACCACGACGTCGGCAAGGGAGCTTGCGTTCCGCAACTTCCTGGAAAATACGCTCATTGCCCGCCCGCGCACGAAGGAAATGATCGTCGGCTGGCCGATGCTGATGCTTTTCATCTGGTCGCTGCGCCGCAGAATGAAGTTCCTGCCGATGATCTTCGGCACGGGCATGACCATCGGCCTTGTCAGCGTGGTCAACACGTTCCTGCACATCCGCACGCCGTTTTTGCTGAGCCTGCTGCGCACCGGCTGGGGCATCCTCTTTGGACTTCTCATCGGCACAGCCGTGGTCATTGTGGCGGAGCTCATTTACCGCCTTGTGCGCAGGATCTGCGGGGTGACGAATGGTTAACATTCTGATCTCGGGCTATTACGGCTTCGACAACATCGGCGACGAGTCCATCCTGCGCACGCTCGTCTCGTCGCTGCGCGAGCACATTCCCGACTGCTCGCTCACGGTGCTCTCGCACAATCCCGCCTCCACGCGCGAAAAATACGGCGTCGAGGCGGTGGACCGCATGTCGCCGATGGCGATTTTGCGCGCGGTGAAAAAGTGCGACATGCTCATTTCCGGCGGCGGCAGCCTTTTGCAGGATGTGACGAGCAGCAAGAGCTTACACTATTACCTCTCCATCATCCGCTGCGCGGAATTCTTCCGTAAAAAGGTCTTCATCTATTCCCAGGGCATCGGCCCCATCGACCGCCCCGGCAACCGCCGCGCCGCGGCGGCGGCGCTCAAGCGGGCGGACGGTATCGTCGTGCGCGACGAGCGGTCGGCATCGCTTTTGGAGGAAATCGGCATCGCGCGCGACAAGGTCGTCATCACGGCGGACCCCGTCATCCGCATGAAAAAGCCCGATGGCGATGTCGGCGCGGAGATCCTGCGAAAGGCAGGTGTCTCGCTGGATGGCCGTCTAACTGTCGGCTGGGCCATCCGTGAGCGGGACACAGACAGCCGCTTTGTCAAAGAGCTTTTGCGCTCCATCCAGATGATGAAGGACAAGTACAACGCGCAGTCCGTGCTCATCCCGTTCCACTATGAAGAGGACGGCGAGGTCTGCCGACATATCGCGGCGCAGCTGCCCGATGACACGGCGGTGTGCCTGAATGAAAAGTACCTCTCCGAGGATATGCTCTCCATCATCGGCAACATGGACCTGCTCGTCGGTGTGCGCCTGCATTCGCTCATCTATGCCGCCATCATGGGCGTGCCGCTCATCGGCATTTCGTATGACCCCAAGTGCACGGCGTTTTTAAACTCCGTGGGGCTCGACAAGCTGAGCACGAAGGAGAACTTCACGGCGGAGCTCTTCCTGCCCGAGGCCGGGCGTGTGCTCGAAACGGGCAAGGAGCAGGTGCAGTGCGTCGAAGCGCATATGGCCAAGCTTTCGCGCAAGCTCGACACGAACGAGAAAATGATCTGCGCGATCATGGAGAAATCGAGGAAACATACCATGCAAGACCCTCAAAACAATACGGAAAAGAAGGATAAATCGGGCGTCCGCACGGCGGGCGCGATCAGCTTCGTCTTTCTGCTGACGCTGTTTGCCAAGCTCCTCGGCGTGGTGCGCGAAATGATGCAGGCCAATATCTTCGGCACCGGCATCGACGCGGACCTCTACACCGCGTCGTATAACTCGACGCTCTATCTCTTTACGACGATGTGCTACGCGCTGTGCATCGCGGCGGTGCCGATTTTGACGAAGGAATTTGCTGCCGACCGCAAGCGCGGCGAGAAAGCGGCCAACAACCTCATGACCATCACGCTGCTCGGCTCGCTTGCGGCGGTCGTTTTGTGGCAGATCTTTGCCTCGACGCCGCTCGTCGGCACGATCTGGGACCTTGACGCAGCCGAGCTGCCGCGCCTTGCGAGCTATATCCGCATCATGGCCTGCGCGCTGCCGGTCGTGGCGGCGGCGTATCTGAACGTCGCCATCTTCCAGGCGACCGACCACTATGAATTGCAGGGCAGCATGAGCATCCCGTACAACGCGTTTTTGTCGGTTTTCCTCGTGACACTGGGGGCGAAGTGGGGCATCAAGGGCGTCGTCATCGCGAGCTCGTGCGCGTGGCTCTTGCAGCTTGCCATGAGCATCCCGTATGCGAAGAAGGAACATTATGTCTACCGGCCGATGCTCGACCGCAAGGCGGACTACGTCGGCACGTACTTCAAGACCGCGCTCGTCACGGTGCTGACGACGTCGATCTTCCTGTTCTGCTATCTCATCGACACGGCGACCGCCACGGCGCTCAACGACAGCGCCGTCAGCGCGTTCTACTACGCCGACAAGCTCTTCACCCCGCTGACGACCAGCGTGCTCTACAGCATCAGCGCGGTCATGTTCCCGCGCTTTAACCGCGAGTTTACGAAGGAGGACTCGAAGGGGTACCTCGGCTACATCTGGAACGTGACGGAAAACACGCTGCTTTTCATCCTGCCGGTCTGCGCGATGATGTGCGCGTTCGGCACGGATATCATCCGCGTCATCTTTGAAAGCGGCAGCTTCACCGCTGAGTCGACCGAGATGACGGGCAGCATCTTTGCCCGCTACGCGCTCGGCATGAGCGCTTTCGCCGTGCTCGACCTTTTGAACAAGGCCTACTACGCGATGAAAAAGACGCTGGTGCCGCTGCTCATCAACCTCGGCGTGCTGGTGCTGAATCTCATTTTGAACCGCGTGTTCTACACCGATACCGGCGTCGCGCTGGCAACGTCGCTTGCGCTGACGATCGGTGCCATCGCGATGACGATCCAGCTCTTCCACGGGACGAAGATCGTGCGCCTGGTGCCGCTCCTCAAGGGCCTTGCCGCCACGGCGGCAATGGCGGTCGTCCTCTACGGCGGGCGTTCGCTTCTTGTCGCGGCGGATGACAGCAAGCTGATGCTCGTCGTCAAGTGCGGCCTGACGGGCGTTGTGGGGTGCGTTATTTACGTGCTGGTCAGCATGATTTTGAAGCAGAATATCATTGCTGATACGATTAAGAAGTTCAAAAAGTGATACTTTTTGGGATTTATCCCCACACCGTGTGGGGACGCGGCAAAGGGGGCCATTCTCTCACGTGAGAGAATGGCCCCCTTAAACCCCCAAGAGAACGCGAGGGGAGGGCCCCTCGACCCCCGACATTGGCAGTTTGCAGCTTGAAGAGCTGCACGCGCTGCGCAATCGGGTGCGGCGTACATGGCTTCGCCATGAATCCCTGCGAGTCGTTACCGGTTGCAACCGCGCCTTACTATCGTGAGGCGCGAGTGACGTTTGCTTGACGGCAGACTGCGTGCGAAATAGCGGCATTGCTGCGCTCGCCGCATTGTGGAGTGCTCCGGTAGACGGAAATTAGGCTGTACTTCTACAAGATGGGCAGAGCGGTAGCGGATAATAGGAGCAGAGGCAAATCGTCTAGCAACACCCAACGCGGCAACGCCGCGCGCAGGAAGTCGCATTCCGGAGGCACAAAGGTCATTCAAGCTCTGGACTGCCAATCTAAGCCTTTCTCTTGGGGTTCCAAAGGGGCCATTCTCTTTTGCGAAAGAGAATGGCCCCTTTGACTCGCTTCCCTGCGCGGCGCAGGGGAACAGAGTACAGCGCTGCCGCGCTGTGATATGTTACCCTTGACGTTTTTTGAAGGTTAAATAACCTTCAAGCATCAAGCTCGCCGCGACGGCGTCGACGGTTTTCTTGCGCTCCTTGGCGCGCTTGCCATTATTCAATAGAATATTGTGCGCGTCGACGGTCGTGCGGCGCTCATCCCAGAGTGTGACGGGGAGCGACGTGGCCTCGCGCAGCATCTCGGCAAAGCCCTCGGCCTTTTCTGCGCGGGGGCCGCGCGTGCCGTCCATGTTGAGTGGGTGGCCGAGCACGAGCTCTGAGACCTCGTGCTCGGAGATGAGCGGCAGCAGCTTTTCGATGACCGCTTCGGGCCGGTACGCGGTGATAACGGTCGAAAATCCAGTGAGCGTCAGCGTGCGGTCGGAGATCGCGACGCCGGTGTGCGCGTCGCCGTAGTCGATGGCCATGATTTTCATAAAATTGCCTCCTGAGCGTTTCTTTTGACTGCCAGCATACAGGATTTTCACCCAAAAAGCAAGCGCGGGGCAGGGAAGTGGCGTGCGGAAACGGAAAAATCGCGTCAAGAGAGGCAGCGGGAGAGAAAAAACGGGGGAAAGAGCGCAAAATCTGCGCGATTTTCTGCAAAAACGTGCAAAAAGTGCTTGACGGCTGGACATGACATGTGGTATCATCTTACTTACCTGTGAAAGAGGGCTTTCTTTTTGCGCGCTTTTGCTTCTCGGCATGCAAGGGAAAAGCACCCCTCAAATTTGAGAGCAGGGAGGCAATCGCCAGCTTCATGCCGCTTTTGGCAAATGGAGCTGAGTAAATAAGGAGGTGCCGTTAGATGCGCATTAAGATCACGCTCAGATGCAATGAGTGCAAGCAGAGAAACTACAACACGATGAAGAACAAGAAGAACACCCCGGACAAGCTTGAGCTGAACAAGTACTGCCCCTTCTGCAAGAAGCACACCGTCCACACCGAAACCAAGTAATTAGGAAAGGCTGTTGAAACATGGCAGAAGAAAAGAAGAAAAAGGACCGCAGCAAGTGGTTCCGTGAAATGAGAAGCGAACTGAAAAAGGTCGTATGGCCCACCGCATCCACCACTGCGAAGAACACCGGCACTGTGCTGCTGTGCTCTCTCGCCGTCGGCGCCTGCATCTGGATCTTCGACTACGTGGCCGTTTCCGCAGTGCACCTGCTGATCGGTCTCGCGGGCTGACAGGAGAGCAGTCATGGCTGATAATGCTAAGTGGTATGTCGCGCATACTTACTCCGGCTATGAAAACGCAGTCAAGACGGCCATCGAGAAGTTCGTCGCCAACCGTCATCTGGAGGACATGATCCTCGACATCCAGATCCCGCTGGAGACCGTCACGGAAGTGACCGACTCGGGCGATATGAAGGAAGTCGAACGCAAGGTCTTCCCGGGCTACGTGCTCGTCAAGATGATTATGACGGACGACACCTGGCATCTGATCCGCAACATTCGCGGTGTGACCGGCTTTGTCGGCACGGCGAACAATGAACCCATTCCTCTGACGGAAGAGGAAGTCCTGGCGCTCGGCATGGAACGGCGAGAGATCGTCGTGCGCTACAATGTCGGCGATCAGGTCAAGATCACCGACGGCCCGCTTTCGTCCTTCCTCGGCACGGTCGAAGAGATCGACGCAGAGAAGAACAAGGTGTGCGTGGTCGTGTCCATGTTCGGACGCGAAACGCCGGTCGAGCTGGAGCTCGATCAGGTCGAGGTCGTAGAACCGTAATCACCGCTAAAAGCGATGAGCCGCGTATGCGGCAAACGTGGGAGAGACGTTCAGTCTCGCCAAGGGCGGCCGGAATCGCCGGTCGTTACCACATTCAATATTAAGGAGGTGCCTCTCATGGCACAGAAGATCACCGGTTACGTTAAGCTGCAGATCCCTGCAGGCAAAGCAACTCCCGCACCCCCCGTTGGCCCCGCGCTCGGTCAGCACGGCGTCAACATCGCTGCGTTCACCAAGGAATTCAACGAGCGCACCAAGAACGACATGGGCCTCATCATCCCCGTTGTCATCACGGTGTATGCCGACCGTTCCTTCTCCTTCGTCACCAAGACTCCTCCCGCTGCCGTCCTCATCAAGAAGGAATGCAACATCGAGTCTGGCTCCGGCGTCCCCAACAAGACCAAGGTCGCTACCATTTCCAAGGCCTCTGTCCAGAAGATCGCTGAGATGAAGATGCGTGACCTCAACGCGAGCACTCTCGAGTCCGCGATGAGCATGATCGCCGGTACCGCACGCTCCATGGGCGTTGTCGTCGAAGAATAAGGAGGGTGTGAACAATGTTTAGAGGTAAAAAGTATCAGGATGCTGCAAAGCAGATCGAAAAGAACACTCAGTATGATGCCGCAGAGGGCTTCGGCCTGATCTGCAAGACCGCTTCCGCAAAGTTCGACGAGACCGTCGAGCTGCACGTCAAGCTGGGCGTCGACTCCCGTCACGCTGACCAGCAGGTCCGCGGCGCCATCGTCCTCCCCAACGGCACCGGCAAGAATGTCCGCGTTCTCGTCTTCGCCAAGGGCGACAAGGCTGAGGCTGCCAAGGCTGCCGGCGCTGACTATGTCGGCGAGATGGACCTCGTCGAGAAGATCCAGAAGGAAAACTGGTTTGACTTCGACGTCGTCGTCGCTTCCCCTGACATGATGGGTGTTGTTGGCCGTCTCGGTAAGGTGCTCGGTCCTAAGGGCCTGATGCCGTCCCCGAAGGCCGGTACCGTCACTCCCGACGTCGCCAAGGCTGTTCAGGAGTCCAAGGCCGGTAAGGTCGAGTATCGTCTCGACAAGACCAACATCATCCACTGCCCCATCGGTAAGGTTTCCTTCGGCCCCGAGAAGCTCGCTGAGAACTTCAACGCTCTCATGGGTGCTATCATCAAGGCCAAGCCCGCCGCTTCCAAGGGCCAGTATATCAAGTCCTGCGTCGCCGCCTCCACCATGGGCCCCGGCGTCAAGATGAACACCGCAAAGATCTAAGAAAACTTAAAGAGGGGGACGCTGTCCCCCCCTTTAGATTCCCCCTCACCAGTTTGCGAACTGGTGTCGCCGCGCGATCGCGGCTGAGCCGCGGTATTTTTCTGACGCGCATGTCGTCAGAAAAATCAAATTGGATTATTTTTGGCGCGCATGTCGCGGCAAATTGTGATTTAAGTTGATTTGCGCTGTGCGCGGCGCAAATATGGGGTATTTTGCGGAAAAAACGATATTTGGGGTTGACAATGCTGCCAACTCTGGATATACTATTGGAGCGTTCCAAAGACAGCAGGTGAGATTCGTCTCGTAAGTCCTGCCGAGGATGGCAAACATTTATTGATTGCTTTACCGTCCTCATGTCCTGCATGAGGACGGTTTCCTTTTTAGAACGCCTCTTTCCCCTGGCACGCGAGGCGTGCCGCAAAATCCAATGGAGGTGAACTCAAGAAATGCCTAACGCAAAAGTTCTGTCTGAAAAGCAGGCGATCGTGGCCTCTCTGACCGAGAAGCTGCAGGGCGCAGCTGCCGGCGTTATCGTTGACTACAAGGGCATCACCGTTGCGGAAGACACCGAGCTCCGCGCTGAGTGCCGTAAGAACGATGTCGAGTATGCAGTTGTCAAGAACACCCTGCTCCGCTTTGCTTTCAACAACGTCGGCCTCAATGAGCTCGATGATCAGCTGAACGGTACCACGTCTCTTGCCATCGCTGCCGATCCCGTCGCCCCCGCGCGCGTGATCGCCGACTTTGCCAAGAAGCTCAACGGTAAGTTCGAGATCAAGGGCGGCTTCATGGACGGCAAGGTCGTCGACATGGCCACCGTCAATGCTCTGGCCGCGATCCCCGCACTGCCTGTCCTGCAGGCACAGGTGCTTGGCACCATGCTGGCTCCCATTTCGGGCCTGGCTTGCGTCCTCAAGCAGATCGCCGAGAAGAACGGAGCTCCCGCCGAGGAAGCTTCCGCAGAGTAATCGTCTGCACCCGACTCAAAAACTAAAACAAATATCTTAAAATTGGAGGATCATTACAATGAGCGAGAAAGTTACCGCTATGATCGAAGAAATCAAGGGCCTTACCGTCCTGGAGCTCTCTGAGCTCGTCCACGCTCTCGAGGAAGAGTTCGGCGTTTCCGCCGCTGCTATGGCTGCTCCCGCTGCCGGCGGTGCTGCCCCTGCTGCCGAGGAGAAGACCGAGTTCGACGTCGTCCTCGCCGGTTTCGACGCTGCTGCCAAGATCAAGGTCATCAAGGCTGTCCGCGAGATCGCTGGCCTGGGCCTGGCCGAGGCCAAGGCTTTCGTCGAGTCCGCTCCGAAGGCTCTGAAGGAGGGCGTGTCCAAGGAGGATGCCGAGAACTTCAAGAAGCAGCTCGAAGAGGCTGGCGCGAAGGTCGAGATCAAGTAATCTCACCCTACTGCGAGGTTAAAAAAGCCCGTGTCTCACGACACGGGCTTTTTCTTTTTGACTGTCTTATGGAATAGAACATCTGTTGACATAATATATGCGCGTGTACGTCAAAAGGACGTGCGCACCGTGGGTTCGGACGGGGCAACGATGTCGATGATCTGATTCTGCGTGTAAATGCCGTAGTGCTTCCACGATGCGGGAGCGTCCGTTCCATCGGGTATAAGATGGACATCAATGGCATGGGGAAGATAGTCGAGCAGCTTGGACCGTTCGAACGTGCAAAGATAGGTGCCGCTGTGGACTTCGTCTGCGTCAAATACGCAGTAAGATTCGTTGCGCACCTGATAGAGCAGGTAATTTTCAAAGATGAGCTCGATCTTGGCGTTTTCATCGGGCACAGCGGCGTACAGTGCGCGAGAATGTCGTCGAGGGCGGCATTTCCTGTGGACGGAGTCTGTGCATTTGGCTCCGCTTTAACGCAGCAGATGGTGATGTGCAGCTCGTTTTCATCCTCCTCACACAGCGTCAGGAGAAACGGTGCACGGCGGCCGGCGTCCACAAGGCGGCCTGCTTCGGCGAATGTGGTGCAATGAGACATGGGAGTCACCTCGTTTTGTAAAGTATGGAAAATACTGCTCACCGTGTGACGGTCAGGCAGTAAAATGATAACCGGTTTGTCTCCTTGTTGTTCCAGAGGTCAGTTTCGCCGAGCTCGCGCAGATCGTCCTCGACGAATTCATCGAATCGCACAGCAGCGCGGTGAACGACGGGACGCTCCTCGAACAAGTAGAAGCCGCCCTGCCAGACGTGCCAGAGTTCCACGCAGGGTGCAGATTCGAGGGCAGAGCCAATGTAGTCGATCAGCTGCCGTGCGCGGCCCTCGGTATAGTAGGCCCAGTCGAGGCAGACGGCAAAGGCTTTGTCGGTATAGAGAAAACTGTCTGGGTAAGTGCGCAGCGCGAAGTTGTCGTCCGCGCCGCCGTCGTCGATCGTACCGTCGTCCACATTGATGGCGAGGTAGTCGTACTCCGGTGGAGGAAAGACCTCCGGCAGCGGCGCGTCGGAAGCGAAAAAGATGCAGGCGCTCATCATGATCCTCCTGTAATGCCTCATTTTCCTTTTGGTACGGCGATCATATCATAAAAGATATGAACAAATCTACTGCGATGCTGTTACGAGACCCTTGTGCCGCGGTGCGGGAAGAACGCACGCCGGTAAGGAAAAGGCTGGAACAGCCATAATATAAACCGCTCGAGCGCTTGACTTTTTTGTGCAGCGGCATTAAAATGTATAAAACATAAGAGCAGGAATTTTCATGCGTTGTGTATCCTGCGTACAAATTCTGATGAGAGACAGGCTGATACCCGCGTGAGCCGAGGAATGCTTACGCGGTTATTTTTTCACCTGGATGGGAGAAAACATGAAGAACACCAAAAACTTTGCGAGCCGGTGGGGCTTTATTCTGGCATCCGTCGGTTCAGCGGTCGGCATGGCGAATGTCTGGGGCTTTCCCAACAAGCTTGGCAGCAACGGCGGCGGGGCATTTTTGCTCATTTATCTGCTGTTTATTTTCATTTTCAGCTACGTGGGTCTGCCCGCGGAATTCGCCATGGGCCGCCACGCGGCGACGGGCACACTCGGCGCGTATGAAAAAGCGTGGTCGACGCGCGGCAAGGGGGCAGGCAAGGTAGGAGGCCTTCTTGGCTGGCTGCCGCTTGCGGGCTCGCTGTGCATTGCGTTCGGCTACGCCGTCATCGTGACATATATCTTAAAGGCGCTGGTGGATTCGCTCGTCGGCACGCTGATGACGACGGACACCGCGTCGTGGTTCGGCACGTTCTCCTCCACACCGTATTCCGTCATTCCGTACCACATCATCGTGGTCGTGGGGACGCTGCTGACGCTCTATTTGGGCGCGCACAGCATCGAAAAAACCAACAAGATCATGATGCCGCTGTTTTTCATCATCTTCCTGATCCTCGCGGTGCGCGTGGCGATGCTGCAGGGCGTAAGCGAGGGCTACCGCTTCATGTTCACTCCGCGCTGGGAGGCGCTCAAGGACCCGATGATCTGGATCTGGGCGATGGGACAGGCGTTCTTCTCCCTCTCCGTCACGGGCAGCGGCATGATCGTGTACGGCGCGTACCTCTCGAAGGACGAGGACGTCGTCGGCGTCGCGCAGCACACCGCGCTGTTTGACACGATCGCCGCCGTCGTTGCGGCGCTCGTCATCATCCCCGCATGCTTCTCCTACGGGCTGGACGTCGGCGCGGGCCCGAGCCTGCTGTTCGTTACGTTGCCGACCATTTTACAGGATATCCCGATGGGGCGGCTGTTCGCCATCATCCTCTACCTTGCGATGATCTTCGCGGGCGTGAGCTCGCTGCAGAACATGTTCGAGGCCGTGGCGGAATCGCTGCTGCACAAGTTCCCCAAGCTCAGCCGCACGGCGGTGCTGGCGATCCTGTGTGTGCTGTGCCTCGGCATCGGCATTTTCATGGAGCCCATCAGCAAGTGGGGCCCGTGGATGGACCTTGTTTCCATCTATATTATCCCCATCGGCGCGACGCTCGGCGCGATCTCGTGGTTCTACGTGATGAAAAAGGACGAGCTGCTCGCCGCCGTGAACACCGGCAGCAAGAAAGAGCGCGGTGCGCTGTGGTACAACGTGGGCCGCTTCGTCTACGTGCCGCTCGCGGTCATCCTGTGCTGCGTAGCACTGTTCATGCACGTGGCATTCTGAGTTCCCCCTGAACAAAAAAGAAGAACAATATGAAAACAGGCAAGAAAGTGAGCATTACCATACTTTCAGTGCTGATATTGGCCTTGTGCGCCTCGGCTACGGCGGCGGGAGCTTCCGTGACGGCGTTATGTTTAGCGGCGACAAAGCCTGCTGCCTCTTTGGCGGGCGCGATGTGACCGGCCGCATCGCCAGGATTACCATGACGCAGAACGGCGAGACCTGCACGATGGAAAATGCGGAGGGAAAGACGCATTTCCTGTTCTGCACAGAGCGTTCTCCACAGCTCGGCGATTATGACTTCGACCGCAGCACGCTGCGGTTTTACGACGAAGACGGGAACGATATCACCGCGGAGTACAATTTGAGCGGCGGTAGAATCGCGTAAAATCGACATAAAAAAGGAAGTGCCTATCGTAAGGGCACTTCCTTTTTAAATAAACTTGTTGACAAATCAACATTAATGCGCTATGATAGACGAGCTTGTTGATTTGTCAACAAATAGGAAAAAGGAGAATTACCAATGGAGGAGCGCTTTGAGACCTTTACCGTCCTGATCACGCGTATCAGCCGCAGCATCAAGCGCATCAAGGCGGACGAAATGGCGGACTTCGAACTGAAAGGGCCGCATGTGTCCTGCCTCTACTACCTCTCCCAGCAGGATGGCATGACAGCCGCCGAGCTCTGCGAGCGCTGCGACGAGGACAAGGCGGCCATCTCCCGCTCGCTGGACGACCTCGAGAAAAACGGTTACATCACCTGCGCAAGCGGCGCGGGCAAGCGCTATAAGAGCCCACTGCGCCTGACGGAGCGGGGCAAGGCGGTCGGCCGCGCGATCGGGGAGAAGATCATGCGCATCGTCGAGGCGGCATCTGAGGGCCTGAGCGAGGCCGAGCGGCAGACGATGTACCGCCCCGAAGGGATAGTGAGCGACGATTTGGAACGGATTTATACCCATAAGAAGACCGCGGGCGACAGAGCCGCCCGCGACGAACAATAACGGAGGAAAAGCATGAGTGTTCAGATCATTGTGGATTCGACGGTCGACATGCCCGAGCGCATGAAGGACCGTTTTCGCATCGTACCGCTCACGGTGCATTTTGGCGCGGAGGAGTTCATCGACGGCGTGACCATCGACAAGCACCGCTTTTATGAGCGGCTTGTCGAGAGCGACGAGCTGCCGACGACCAGTCAGGCGTCGCCCGCGGCATTCGACGCGATCTTCTCCGACGTTGCGTCGGTGGGCGACAGCGCGGTCGTTGTGACGCTCGCGTCGAAGTTCTCCGGCACGTATCAGAGCGCGTGCATCGCCGCGGCGGAGTACGACAACATCTACGTTGTGGACAGCAAGAGCGCGGCTATCGGCTCGGGCATCCTTGCCGAGTACGCGCTCGAGTGCGCGGACAAGGGCATGGACGCGAAGACCATCGCCGAAACGCTGGAGAAAAAGCGCGACTAAATTTGCCTCATCGCGCTGCTCGACACGCTCGAATACCTCAAAAAGGGCGGGCGTATCTCGAAGACTGTCGCGTTTGCGGGCGGACTTCTCAACATCAAGCCGGTCATCACCGTCGTCGACGGCGAAATTCAGGTTATCGGCAAGGCAAGAGGGTCGAAGCAGGGCAACAACCTGCTCGTGCAGAAAATTCACGAGAGCGGCGGCATCGACTTCGACGAGCCGATCATCCTCGGCTACAGCGGCCTGAGCGATTCGTATCTCAAAAAATATGTCGAGGACAGCCGCGACATCTGGCAGGACAAGGCGGACTCGCTCGACTCCACGCTCATTTGCAGCGTGATCGGCACGCACACTGGCCCCGGCGTGGTGGCGGTCGCATTCTTCAAAAAGGGCTGAGCCTCTATAAAAATCAGAAACAGCAGGAAGCCGGCGTATCGCACCGGCTTCCTGCTGTTTTTTCTTAAATATTCTCTTTGACCCAGCGATTAAAATACCAACGGCGCTTTCGAATGGCGCTGGCACTCGCTGTAGCTTGACAACAGACGGCACGGCGAATTATAGTGATTCTATAAAGGTATATTGATATTCAGCGGCTATGTCTTGCGTGAAAGCGGTGCTTTGCGCTGGTATCGGTTTGCCCGTGAAACAGGTTGAATGGGAAAAGGAGAATGCGGCATGCAGTGGACGGACGAGAGCATTGCGTTTTGCGTGATGCGGCGGCGATGAACCGCTATTATGAGACCGTTGCGGAGAAGATCACGCCGCAGCTCCAAGAAAACGCGCACGTCTGCGACGCGGGCTGCGGCATCGGCGAGCTGAGCCTTGCTCTGAAG
>OGDA01000819.1_pt1 | contig 13433 bp, 11 predicted proteins | sample 1570281 | NCBI WGS metagenome assembly OGDA01 (sample SAMEA2582184, study PRJEB24529) | metagenome
ATATTATTCATATTATTATAAAGCATCCTGCGCATCGAGGTATTCATCAACCGTTCCTATGCGGTGTTTCAATATCCAATTCTCTATCTCAGAACGCCTAAATCGCAGAACACTCCTCCGGCTTAAAGTAGATTTATAGAAAGGAATCTCCTTATTCGAAGTTTTTTTATAAATAGTATGCTTCGAGAGTCCCGTAATTCTACACACTTCATCTATTCCTATAATCTCAGAAGCAGATTTTTTATCTGCATTCATTACATCATTCATCAGCTTTATCAAATCTGCTGTAGATACGTAATAAAGTTTATTTTTTTTATTATTTTCCATATGACTTTTTTTTAATGTATCAGCAAAATTACAAAGCAAGTTTCAAATAAAAAAACAGCAAATGCGCAACTATACGCACAAAAAAACAAGGAGCTAACAACACTTATTATCAGCTCCTTATATCAAAAAAATGCTTGCGCAAAAATATATAGAATTTAACTTATTATATATCAGACAGCAATTTTCTCAACTCCTCACTTACCTTTTTGGATGGTCTATTATGGATACCAATATTCAATGCTCCTCCATTCTCATAACAAAAACACGAATTCACAATCTTGGCGTCAAAGGCTCCTACCAAAACATCCACCAAGGCTCTTACGAAAGCCTTACTTCCCTCTATCTCCCGAATACGTAGTTTCTTACTAAGACCATCAATAGAACTGGTTTTAAATATCCTTATAAAGTCACGTGAACCAATATTATTATCCGCCCAATATTTAGTATCGCGCAGATAATCATATACTTTTTTCAGAGCAGCTTCATCATATTTGCTATTCATTGTAACCAACACCTTTTTAGGAATAGGCGTACTACATAACTCCGACTTCCAAATCTCTAATTCAGAGAGATAACATTGCAAATTGAAACTTTCGATTTCATTTAAATCCATCAACAAGGCAGGCAGATTATTCCAATCCTTATCCACATTAAACCAAAAAGTCGTATCACTGGAAAAACCTTTCCGATACCTATTTATTTCTTGTTGAAGATAAGCTAACGGCTGTTCGACCCCTTTTATCAACTCAGAATAATTGCCAGTCTTCAAAAATACAATATTATCCTCCTCAGTAATTGTTCCATACCTTTTATAATGGTTATCCAACATTGATTGAACAATTTGAATTTCTCTTTCTACAAGTTTCTCACTTCCAAGTTCCTTGCGCATATAGCTGCGCATTTTATTATTATCCACTCTATACTTCAATACACTAAGTTGGTTTTTAAAATCTCTCAGACTCATAATTTCATGTTATTTTTAGATAAATAATTTATTGTAATTCTCTCTATTTCAGCGTCACCGAAACTATCCAAATAAGTATTGGTAGTCTCCATGTCCTTATGTCCCATTACCTGACTTATCATTTCACGAGGGACACCGTTAGTCTGTAGGGTCATAGCCATGGAATGCCTACTCACATAGCTTGTCAATTTCTCTGTAAATCCAAGCTCCTCGCCGATTTCTTTTAAACGCTCATTATAGCGTGCCAGTCTACGACGCAAATGGTCATAAAGCTTCTCACCATCATAGTCTTTCGACACTAGAGGAAGAAGATAATCACCTACAAGAACACTGTTGGACTTGAACCACAGAAGCAGATTATTCAGTTCATCAGTCACGGGTATTCGAATGAATTTGGCATTCTTACTGTGTTCCGTCTTATGCCTTTTATATATAATATGTACAGAAGTACCCTCCACCCTTATATTCCCTTTCCTCAGATTAGCCATATCGATGAAACTCATCCCATAACAGAAATAAGAAAACAGAAACAAGCGCCTTGCAATTTCCTTGGGCTTGTTCTCAAACTGCCGGTTCATCAATCTCAGCAGATATTCTTGAGGCAAATACCGCTTACGGGTCTCTTCTTCCAATGCGGAAATACAAAAACCACCTTTACCGAAAGGATAAGAAGTCGAAGAACATTCCTTAGCAACGATAGCACGATTCAATATTGCCCTTAACGTCTTCATATCGTGCTTACGGGTGTTGCCGCACCACCCTTTCTTTTCCATAAAAGAATTATAGGCGGAAACATACTTGATGTCTATCTCTTGAAAATAACGTGTGGACAGCTTCTTGTCGAACAATTTCATATTACAGATGACCTTTTCCCACACTTTTGCATTACCGATATGTCCCGTTTCTTTCATATCTTTAATACACAACAATGCGAAATCCAAGAACTTTCCCTTCTTATCCTTATATAGGAAAGCATCCTCGAATTGATTCAGCGTCCAATCAATCCTATCAAACTCAAAATGGCGCTCGACTTCCTGAGCGCGTGCCAGCAGTTGAACTATTCGCGCATTGAATTCCTTATAATTAGGACAGACACGCTTATCACATCTGAAACGTTCACCAATAACGTCCCATTCCTCCTTCTTGGAGTAAAGCCCCAGTGAAATATACTTGGCTTTCATGTTCTTTATGATTCTCAATGAAACCGGATAGGTTCCATCCTTCCTCTTATTGGAGGAATGCAAAAGCACTTTAAATGTTGCCATATCACATTTTTTTAGTGCAGCAAAAATATAGGGTTATTTCTCAAAAGAAGAAAAATAGATTCATAAAAATATCGTCTATTTAACACTGATTAACAGAAGAAAATATATACCTAATTTCTGCCACGTTTTCTCCCTAAAACTTTCCTAAAATATTAAAGTAGACTGTATATAAACAAATACAAACAACAATCAACATCACAGCAGCTGATAATCAACTACTAAACAACAAATTACGCATATCAAAAGAAAAAAACTCATTATTAATACAAAAAAAGAGGAAGAAAATTTGCAGAATCCCCATAAATACGTACCTTTGCACCGCAATTCAAAGAAAGACGGGATGTAGCTCAGCCCGGTAGAGTACGCGTCTGGGGGGCGTGTGGTCGCAAGTTCGAATCTTGTCATCCCGACTGTTGAGCATTGAGGAGTTAAGTCTAAAACTTAGCTCCTTATTTTTTTACATTAACTCAATGTCCGATATTCATTCGGAGAACATCCTACAACTCTTTTGAAAGCCTTGCTGAAATACTGTGGATATTGATATCCTAAGGCATAAGCAACGTCACCGACAGATTTAGCGGGGTCAGTAAGCAACTCTTTTGCCCTATCCATTATTTTGGTTAATATATATTCTTGCGCAGAAACACCTGTCTCCTTTTTAATCAAGTCTCCGAAATAATTTGCAGACAGGTTCAGTTGGTCTGCACAATAAGCCACAGTCAGCGTACCCCGCTCAGCGGGTTTATCCGATACGAAATAGTCGTTCAGCAATGCTTCAAAAGAGCCGAGCATGCCCTTGTTCTCCTTTTTACGGGTAGTAAACTGTCTATCATAGAAACGAATGCAATAGTTGAGCAGCAGCTCGATGGCAGAAGCGATAATCAGGTTAGTGTGACGGTCTGCCTGGTTGTATGTTTCCTCGTCAATCTTTGTCAAACAATCAATGATGGTCTGTTGCTCTTGTTTGGATAGATGCAATGCTTCGTTAGCGGCGTATGAGAAAAACGTATAATCCTGCATATGCCGACCGAGCGGCGTACCGCGTAGCAGGTCGGGATGGAACAACAGACACCATCCGGAACCGGTAAAAGTCGACCCGTCGGCTTCATGCCCGAATACTTGCCCCGGAGCGATAAACACCAGCGTGTTCTCCTGAAAATCGTAAGAGCGACGACCGTAGGTCAAATCGTCCGTACATCGTAGTTCTTTCAGAAAAATCACATACATCCCCACGTGCTTGCGTGCATGGGGTACGGGGTGCGGCATACGGCTTCCCTCTATGACACTGACCAGAGGATGCCTTGTTTCCACACCCATATAGTCATTGTACTCCTTTATCGTTTTCAGTTGCATAACCTTCTCCATAACAGTCTATTTCAGTGGTTTCTATGCAAATGTAGAAAATATCTTCAGGTTATCTCTCCAATCAGTAAAAATTATCCTTTAAACCGTAATTCATGACCGGTCGAAGTGGAAAATCCAGCCTAATTTTGCAGCAAGTAAAACTTGATACATAATAATAAAGATTATGAAACTAAAAATGAGAATTATGACAACGCTACTCGGACTTGTCTTTGGATGCGGCATCGCAGCTTCGCAAACACCGAGAGCAGAACAAACCATGAACAGTAAACGACAATACATCGCAGAGGTCGCAGCCCTTACAAGCATGGGGCACCTCGACCAATTAAGAACAGTCCTTATCGGTGGACTGAATAGCGGTATCACCGTCAGCGAGCTTAAAGAAGTTATGGTCCATTCCTACGCCTATTGTGGTTTTCCGCGTGCCCTGCGCGGACTGCAAACATTGGTTGCGGTACTTGACGAGCGTAAGGCAAAAGGCATCAGAGACAACCAGGGGCGCGAAGCGTCACCGATAACCGATACCCGCAGCAAATACGAACGCGGACGTGACATTCTTGCAGAGATTTCGGGCACCCCGGCAGATGCGCCGAAAGCCAACTATGCCGTCCTGGCCCCGGAAATCGAAGTATTCCTTAAAGAACATCTCTTTGCCGAGCTTTTCGAGCGGGACGTGCTGACCTATGCCGAACGGGAACTGGCAACCGTTGCCATAATAGCTTCTTTGGGCAAAGGCGTGGAACCGATGCTGAAAGGGCACATGGGTATTGCGCTGAATGTAGGCGTAACACCGGACGAATTACGCGGTGTGCTGGCTATCATTGAAAAGAATATCGGACGTAGCGAAGCCGATAATGGCAAACAAGTATTGAACGAATTATTGCAAAGCAAAGGGTTGACTATCAAACCGGAAACCCCGATTGTAGCAGTGGAGAATGACGTGAAGAAACAGAAAGTGACATTCCACAACCGTTTTTTGATTGATATAGTTGGCGACCTCTATTTCCCTGCAGACTATGATGCCACAAAGAAATATGCCGCCATCATCGTCGGTCATCCCTTTGGTGGCGTCAAAGAACAGACTTCGGGACTCCATGCCCGTAAGTTGGCGGAACTCGGCTATGTGGCATTAGCCTTCGATGCGTCCTATTATGGCGAGAGTGGCGGTTATCCGCGTCGTATGGAATCGCCCGAAGTGCGGGTAGAAGACTTCAGTGCGGCAGTCGATTTCCTCACGAACCATCCGGCTGTCTATGCTGATAAGATAGGAGTAATCGGCATCTGTGGCGGAGGCTGCTACTCTGTCAGTGCTACGCAGATAGACCATCGCATCAAGGCACTTGCCACCATCAGTATGTACGACATGGGCCGCGCCCGCCGTCAGGGTGTAGGCGACTCGCAGACTTACGAACAGCGTATGGCTATCCTTGATGAAATCGGCCGCCAGCGTACGATGGAATATGGTGGGGCTGTACGCAAGGATATCCGTGCCCTGCCCGAAAAAGTGGATGAGAACACACCGAAGTTTGCCATCGACTTCCTCGATTATTACGACAATCCACAACGCGGTCAGCATCCCAACTCTACGGGCTATTACTCCTACACGAGCCTCGCACCGATGATGAACTTCTTCCCCTTTGCGCAAATCGAGACTATATCGCCACGTCCTATGCTTTTCATAGTGGGAGAAAATGCAGTATCGAAATATTTTTCTGAGGACGCATACGCGAAAGCCGCCGAACCGAAAGAACTGTTTGTCGTACCCGGAGCTACGCACGTGGATTTATACGACCAGCCGAAATATCTGAAAATCACGCTTCCCAAACTGGACTCTTTCTTTAAACAACATTTAAAATAACTCTTCAAGATGAAAAAGATGACTTACTTATTTCTACTGGCTGCAACACTTGGTGCTTGCAGTCCGAAACCGGAAAACAAGATTGAAACACCCCCAAAAGCATCAGCCTCTCTCTTTCCCCAAGGAGATGCCATCGAGGGCAGCAATTTCAACGGAACGGCATACCTCCAACGGCTGATGACCGACAGTGAAACATTCGATGTGGTAGTCTCCGACGTGATATTCGAGCCGAAAGCCCGAAACAGCTGGCATTCGCATCCGGGCGGACAGATTCTGATTGCCACCGCCGGAAAAGGTTACTATCAGGAAAAGGGGAAGCCTATACAAGTGTTGAATCCCGGCGATGTAGTCGCTATTCCGGCAGATGTGGTGCATTGGCACGGAGCGGCTCCCGACAGCGGATTCACGCATATAGCTATCAATACAAAAGTTCATTTGGGTGCTACACAGTGGTATGAACCTGTAAGCGATGAAGAATACACTAATCAATAAATATCTAAAAACAACTCGAATATGAAAAAGTTACTTCTTATTCCGCTCTTGCTCCTCTCTCTAACGACAATGGCAGCATGCTCTACCACCGACGACACTCCCGATACTCCATCCGGAAACGGCAATATGCTTGTGCTCTACTTTTCTGCCGAAGGACACACCCAGGCCATTGCCGAACGTATCGTGAAACTTACAGGCGCAGATATCCATCGCATTGAGGCTGCCGAACCGTATGCTGCAAATCCTTACGATGACAGCGACCGCATTCAGCATGAAGCCTATAATGACCTGCGCCCTGGAGTAGCGAATCTGCTTGATAAAGAGGCATTGGCGAAATATGATACAATTTTCGTCGGTTCGCCTTGCTGGTGGCATCAACCCGCAATGGTAGTCTGTACATTCCTCGAAGCATACGACCTGAAAGACAAGGTAATCATTCCTTTCTTTACCTACGGGGCTACTACCTATCTGAACGAGTCCATGCAGAAAATTTACAAGGTAACATCCACTTCAAGACATATTCCGGAAACACTTCCCGAAGACCTTGATGCGGAGGATATTACGACACCAGGACGCCCTGATGATGCAGATATCGACATGCCGGGCAACGCTAATGGTACAGAAGGATGGTTACACCGAATCGGAATAGCAGTGCGTTCGGGAATATTCAATACATCTGCCGACTAATTGATAATATCTTTTTCTTCTTCGAGCACTCCGTCTGCCAATGCAATATCTTCCCCCATCTCCCAATACTTCATCCACTTTTACTGGAATTCTCGTAAGAAATCTCTATTTTTGCACTTTAAACAAGAAAAATTATGGGAGCAGCTAAATGGATAGGCGGCATCATCGGCTTCATGGCCGGAGGACCGCTGGGAGCCTTGGCAGGTTTTGTATTCGGTTCACTGTTCGACACCGATTCAAGTGACGCAGGCAGTTATTATGGAGAAGAACCAACGCACGGCACTACCTATACCGGGCAACGGAACAGTTTCCTCTTCTCCATGCTCGTGATGGCTTCGTACATTATCCGTGCAGACGGGCGCATCATGCATAGTGAAATGGAATTCGTCCGCCGCTTTCTGAGAAGCACATTCGGTGAGGCTGCCGTGGCCGAGGGAGAACGGATACTGCTCAACCTCTTCGAACAGCGCAAGCAGATGGACAGACAAAACCCACTGGCATTTAAAAACACCATCCGTGACTGTGGAACGCAGATTGCCGCCAACCTGACATACGAGGAACGCTTGCAACTGCTGGTATTCTTGGTAGAAATTGCCAAAAGCGACGGACACGTCTGCAACGAGGAGATAGAAGCCTTGAAAGAAGTGGCCATGTACATGGGACTATCCGTCAAGGAAGTGGAATCCATGCTTAACCTAGGCGGTAGCTCACTGAACGAGGCCTACAAAGTACTTGAAATTGAACCCACTGCCACCAATGACGAAGTGCGTGCCGCTTACCGCCGCCTAGCCTTGAAACACCATCCCGACCGGGTGGCAACGCTGGGCGAAGACATCAAGAAAGCCGCAGAAGAGAAGTTCCAAAGCATCAACAATGCCAAAGAACAGATATACAAGGCACGAGGTATGAAATGACGTACCTCGCTCCTTGCCTTGTGGACAGCATCATGACGTTTATAAACATTCTATAATTAACATCAACCCACACACTTATGAAGAAAACCCTTGCAATCCTTGCACTAGGCCTTACTGCCATTGCCGGACATGCCGCCACGCCGCTCTGGATGCGCGATGTGCAAATCTCTCCCGACGGTACGGAAATCGCATTCTGCTACAAAGGAGACATCTACAAGGTGCCCGCCAAAGGTGGAACCGCCACACAGCTTACTACCCAAGAGAGCTACGAATGTACCCCCATATGGTCACCGGACGGCAAACAGATTGCCTTTGCCAGCGACAGATACGGCAACTTCGACGTATTCGTGATGCCGGCAGACGGCGGAACCGCCCAACGGCTCACTACCCACTCCACCGGTGAGATACCCTCCACATTCACTCCGGACGGAAAGTATATCTTGTTTTCCGCCTCCATCCAGGACCCGGCAAGCAGCGCTCTTTTCCCCACTTCGGCCATGACCGAGCTTTACAAAGTACCTGCAACGGGAGGGCGTACGGAGCAAGTGCTGGGCACCCCTGCCGAAGCGGTCTGCTTCGACAAGGCGGGCCATCAGTTCCTCTACCAAGACCGCAAGGGATTTGAAGATGAATGGAGAAAGCACCACACCTCCTCCATCACCCGCGACATCTGGCTGTATGATGCAAAGACGGGTACCCATACCAACCTCACCGACCGCGCGGGCGAAGACCGCAACCCGGTGTTGTCACCCGATGGAAGAACGGTTTACTTTCTGAGTGAGAGAAACGGCGGCTCATTCAACGTGTATGCCTTCCCGCTGGCACAGCCCCGAGAGGTGAAGCCCATCACCAGCTTCAAGACACATCCCGTGCGCTTCCTCTCCATGAGTGACGGCGGGACGTTGTGCTACAGTTACGACGGCGAAATCTATACCCAGCAGCCGGATGCCACCCCGAAGAAAGTCGCCATAGAACTGGTGCGCGATGACCGGCCGCAATTCGCCAACCTGCAGTCTTCCGACGGAGCCACCTCTGCCGTTGTGTCCCCGGACGGAAAACAGATTGCCTTCACGCTGCGCGGAGAAGTCTTTGTCACTTCGGCAGACTATGCCACTACCAAGCAGGTGACGCACACACCGGCACGCGAAGCGGGCCTCTCCTTTGCGACGGACAACCGCACCCTGGCCTACGCCAGCGAGCGAGGCGGCAACTGGCAGCTCTACCTTGCCAAGATAGCCCGCAAGGAAGACCCTAACTTCCCGAACGCCACGCTGATTGAAGAAGAAGTGCTGCTGCCCTCCACCACCGTGGAACGTGCCTATCCGCAATTCTCGCCCGACGGCAAGGAACTCGCCTTTATCGAAGACCGCATCCGGCTGATGGTGCTCAATCTGGAGACGAAGAAGGTGCGCCAGATTACGGACGGCTCCACCTGGTACAGCACCGGCGGAGGATTTGACTACGCATGGTCGCCGGACGGTAAATGGTTTACACTTGAGTTCACGGGTAACAAGCACGACCCCTACTCCGACATCGGCCTGGTCAGCGCAGAGGGAGGCAAAGACATCATCAACCTCACCAATAGCGGCTACATGAGCGGCTATCCCCACTTTGCGCTGGACGGCAACGCCATCCTTTTCACCACCGAACGCTACGGCATGCGTGCCCATGCCTCATGGGGCTCGCTGAACGACGCCATGCTCGTCTTCCTCAACCAAGACGCCTACGACAAATACTGCCTGAGCAAAGAAGACTACGAACTGCGCAAGGAGCTGGAGAAGGAACAAAAGAAGTCTGCCGGAAAAGACACCCCCCAAGACAAAAACAAGGATAAAAAGAAGAAAGACGACAAGAAAGACAGCAATGCTGACGAAAAAGATGACCAGCCGAAAGACATCGTCGTAGAGCTGAAAGGCATCGAAGACCGTGTGGTGCGCCTCACCCCGAATTCTTCCGACATGGGCAGCACCATCATCTCCAAGGATGGCGAGACACTCTACTACCTGGCAGCCTTCGAAGGCGGCTACGACCTCTGGAAGATGAATCTGCGCAAGAAAGAGACCCGCCTGCTGCACAAGATGGATGCCGGATGGGCGGACATGCAGCTGGACAAGGACGGCAAAAGCCTCTTCCTGCTGGGCAGCCGCAAGATGCAGAAAATGGACACTTCATCCGACGCGCTGACCCCCATCACCTTCCAGGTAGATGCCAAGATGGACCTGGCTGCGGAGCGCGAATACATGTTCGACCACGTGTACCGCCAACAGCAGAAGCGATTCTACAATACCAATATGCACGGAGTGGACTGGGACAAGATGACCGCCGCCTATCGCCGCTTCCTGCCCCATATCAACAACAATTATGACTTTGCCGAACTGCTGAGCGAATGGCTGGGCGAGCTGAACGTATCTCACACCGGCGGCCGTTTCTATCCCAAAGGGCAATCCGAACCTACTGCCAGCCTGGGACTGTTCTTCGACTGGAACTACACGGGCAAGGGCATGCTCATTGCCGAAGTAGTGGAGAAAGGCCCCTTCGACACAGCCAACACCCGGGTGAAAGCCGGCACAGTCATCGAGAAGATAGACGGCGTGGAAATCACCCCCGATGCAGACTACTACACGCTGCTCAACAACAAGGCACGGAAGAAAACACTTGTTTCTCTCTTCGACCCGCAGACCAAGGAGCACTGGGAAGAGGTCATTATCCCCATTACGAACGGTGCGTTCAGCGATTTGCTCTACAGCCGCTGGGTGAAGCAGCGTGCGGCAGACGTTGACCGATGGTCGGGTGGCCGATTGGGTTACGTGCACATCGAGTCTATGGGAGACGACAGTTTCCGTTCCGTCTACTCGGACATCCTGGGAAAATACAACAACCGCGAAGGCATCGTCATCGACACCCGTTTCAATGGCGGCGGACGCTTGCACGAGGATATAGAGATACTTTTCAGCGGACAGAAATACTTCACCCAAGTGGTGCGCGGCCGCGAGGCGTGCGACATGCCCAGCCGCCGCTGGAACAAACCCTCCATCATGGTGATGTGCGAGGCCAACTACTCCAATGCGCACGGCACGCCGTGGGTTTACAGCCACCGCGGACTGGGCAAGCTGGTAGGCATGCCCGTGCCGGGAACCATGACCAGCGTGTCGTGGGAACGCCTGCAAGACCCGTCATTGGTATTCGGCATCCCCGTCGTGGGCTACCGCCTGTCGGACGGCAGCTATCTGGAGAACTCGCAGCTGGAGCCGGACATCAAAGTAGCCAATTCACCCGAGACCATCGTGAAGGGAGAAGACACACAGCTGAAAGCTGCCGTAGAGGAACTGCTGAAGGAACTCGAAAAATAAGTACCGCCCTGCCCCACGCAGGAATACCGGTCATATAGGCCGATATATATATTAAGATGATGTGTCAAAACGGTTGATGGCACATCATCTTTTTTTATATGCCACAAGGAAGCAAGACTTTTTCTATCTCACTTTTTTGCACTATCTTTGTGACATAAATTCCTAACTCTTTAACTGATTATGTTTGCTGACTTGTTAAACTCCTCCTATTTCGCGCTCTTTCTCATTGTGGCTTTAGGCTTCATGTTGGGAAGAATCAAGATTAAAGGGCTTTCGCTCGACGTCTCCGCCGTCATCTTCATTGCCCTGCTGTTCGGACACTTCGGTGTCATCATCCCCAAAGAATTAGGAAACTTCGGACTGGTGCTCTTCATCTTCACCATCGGCATCCAGGCCGGTCCCGGGTTCTTCGACTCTTTCCGGTCAAAAGGGAAAACGCTGATTTTCCTGTCTCTGCTCTTCATCGGATCAGCCTGTCTGACCGGATTGATTTTCAAATATGCCCTGGGGATCGATACACCCAGCATCGTCGGACTGATCGCCGGAGCACTGACCAGTACACCGGGTTTGGCCGTTGCCATCGACAGCACCAACTCTCCGCTGGCTTCTATCGCTTATGGTATTGCCTATCCGTTTGGCGTGATTGGTGTCATCCTGTTTGTGAAGTTGTTGCCGAAGATAATGCGTATCGACCTTGACAAAGAGGCCCGTCGTCTTGAGATAGAGCGTCGCGGACAGTTTCCGGAACTGGGAACCTGCATTTATCGTATCACGAATCCGAGTGTATTCGGCCGTAGCCTGATGCAGATCAATGCACGTGCCATGACAGGAGCCGTTATCTCACGCCTGAAGCATCAGGAAGAGATATCCATTCCGACAGCCCATACGGTGCTCCATGAAGGGGACTACATTCAGGCAGTGGGTAGCGAAGAAGCTCTGACACAACTTGCCGTGCTGGTAGGTGAACGTGAAGAAGGTGAACTTCCGTTGGAAAACACGCAAGAAATCGAATCATTGCTGTTGACCAAGAAGGATATGATCAATAAGCAGTTGGGCGACCTGAACCTGATGAAGAATTTCGGTTGTACCGTGACACGTGTCCGTCGAAGCGGTATCGACCTCTCTCCGTCACCCGACCTGGCATTGAAGTTCGGCGATAAACTGATGGTCGTTGGTGAGAAAGAAGGTATCAAGGGAGTAGCCCGTCTGCTGGGTAATAATGCCAAGAAACTTTCCGACACGGATTTCTTCCCCATTGCTATTCGGCAAACTCAATATCTCGTTCCCGGGCGGATTATCCTTTTCACCGGGATTGACAGGTGGTGTGCTGATGGTGGCTTTGCTGCTGAGCGCGATAGGCAAGACCGGGCCTATCCTTTGGTCTATGTCCGGACCTGCCAACCAATTGCTTCGTCAGTTGGGACTGTTGCTTTTCCTTGCCGAGGTAGGTACGTCGGCAGGTAAGAATCTGGTCGCTACTTTCCAGGAGAGCGGTCTGCTGCTGTTCGGAGTAGGTGCCGCCATTACTTTAGTGCCGATGCTGATTGCTGTGTTCGTCGGACGTCTGGTGTTTAAGATCAGCTTGCTCGATTTGCTGGGTACCATTACCGGCGGTATGACCAGTACGCCGGGACTTGCGGCTGCCGACTCGATGGTAGACAGCAATATCCCGAGTGTAGCCTATGCGACGGTATATCCGATTGCAATGGTATTCCTGATCCTGTTTATACAGGTGATTGCGACAGTGGTGTACTAAGCCGGCTGACCATAAAAAGATACTGCGGAGGGCACAGAGCATAACTATTCTTAGGAATAGCGCTCTGTGCCCTCCGTGTCTTTCATAGCCGGCAGCGATTCCTTTCCCACAGCCAGCAAACCTTTTCTTGCGGATTTTGTTTACACCCTTGTAACTAATCTCAAGAATTATGGACGCTGCAAATACATCGAATCCCTCTGATAAGAAAAAGTTTATCTGGCTGGTGATATTGCTTATCATCGCTATTGTCGTAGCCGTTGTCTGGTGGTGGAACTATCGAAAATACGTATCTACCATAGATGCAAACCTGGATGGCAGTCGTGTGAATGTGTCCGTCCGTGCGATGGCCCCTTTGTCTGCTGTCTTCAAGCAGGAGGGTGACAGCGTGAAGAGAGGTGAACTGCTGGCTGTGCTCGACAGCACGATGACTGAAGATTACCGGATTGTTTCACCTGTCG
>OGDA01000823.1_pt1 | contig 13401 bp, 10 predicted proteins | sample 1570281 | NCBI WGS metagenome assembly OGDA01 (sample SAMEA2582184, study PRJEB24529) | metagenome
TGGATATGTTTGTGCAAAGTCACTTGAAGGGTGAAGAATTATAATGGAAAAGTTAGGGCATTCGTACTCACCTTATTATTCATTAAAATAGGTAATGAAAATGAAGCAGATCTTTTTATTTTTATTCATTTTCCTGCTTACCTCCTGTATTTCAGGAGGTGCCAAGCAAGATCAAGTTAAGGTTATGGATCGTACCATTCGCATTGGTGATGCAATGGAGTATCCTGTTCCAATGAAACTTTCAAATTTTGTTGATAGTATAACTTATGTTCCTTTGGAGACAACAAAAAGTTATGTAAAAAATAAGATGCTTATTTCTTATGTGGAGCCATATTGGGTCGTTTATCCGGGAAGCTTATTTGATAAAGAAGGACGATTTGTAACAAATATTGGTGCATTAGGGCAAGGGCGTGGTGAGGAAACCAATGGTTGGGGATATAGTGTTTTTTATGACCCTCAGAGAAATGCTTTCTATACATTGGGGGATAAAATTATAGAGTTTGATAGTAATGGAAAATTTACTGGAAAAGAAGTTCGAATATCTTATCGTAAAAGAAATGCGATGCAGGTAGCTGGTGGATTGAAAAATGTGGTTGCTCTGCTAAAAGCTGATACAAAATATTTATTGGTAAATTATCCGGATTCCATTTTTTGGATGGGCTCTGATTTAGAAGTTACACATAATACCCGGATTATTCCGGATAGCTTATTCCTTGATCCTCCGGGAGACGCGAATGGAATGTCATATACATTCTCACGTTATAAAGATACGACTATCTTTTATAATTGTTTTACGGATGCCATTTATGCAGTGACTGATACGGGGCTTCAAAAACGGTGGGACTTGGACTTGAAAGGGCTAAAACCGGACAATCGTTGTTTTTTAAATGAGCTTAATCGATTGTACTTGCAAGAAATGGTTAAAATAGTTCGTTCTTCAAGTGGGAATGAGAATGTAGTAAAGTCGAAAGCTGAAAATAGTGAATTAGCTCAATTGATTGATGATAAGAAATGGGTCAGTCATGCTTACGAAAGTGAACGTTATGTACTGATGTCCTGGGTTAACTTGAAGGCTTTTTCCGGATGGAGAGGTCTGAAAGAAGAATCGCATTTAGCTTTCTATGACAAACGATCAGGAAAGACAATAGCTGTGGCAGGAGATGGTTTAATAGATGATATTGATGGTGGAATGATGTTTTATCCATCACTTGGGGTTTGTGACGGTGCGATGGTGTACTCTGTCTGGCCGTTTGAACTGAAAGAATATATTCAAGAGAAGAAAGCAAAAGGAGAAGCCGTGAGTGATCGTCTTATTGCACTTGCTGATTCACTGGATGATGAGCAAAACCCGATTCTTGTAATTGCTCATTTAAAGAAATAGCTAAATATAGAGTTTGTTATTTGGTCTTGTGTGAAAAATATTATGTATTTTTACTTCTAATTTAATGATGGACAAAGCTATGCGAATGATATTGATACTGGGTGCTATGATATTGGGCTTCACGGCTTGTAGTAACAAAAAAACAGTGAATCCTAATCCTGTTGTTCGGGATAATATTATTCATTTGTCAACTGCGATAAAGAATGTTCGAGAGGAAATGATGCTTTCGGAGCTGGTGGATAGTGTCAGTTATATTCCTTTGGAAACGAATCCGAATTGTATGTTAGGTAATTATCAGCGTTTGACCTTTTCTCCCCAATACATATTTTACTTAAACTATTGTTTTGATTGGAATGGGCAGTTCTTGTTCCGTATTGGGAGCCAGGGTCAAGGGGCTTGTGAAGATATCTATGCGCATGTGGCTGATATAGTGTATTTGAATAATCATTTCTATGGGAATGCCTCTAAAATAATAGAATATGATGACCGGGGGAAGTGTACGGGGAAAGAGCTAAGCTGGTTTACCCAGAAAACAATGGACACTGCACCGGTTGGACATTTGGTCAATCAGGTCTGCTTTGCTCCGGCAGGAGAAAACCTGATGTTTTATAATTCTCCGGATACGGTTTATTTCATAAATACGGATTACGAGTTTGTAGCCAAACGCAGTATGATGCCGTGGGGCAGGAAAGGGGGCGCACCGTCCATGAGTGGCGGAGATCCTCGTTTTAAGTACACGAGTTACTATAAAGATACGACCTTATTTTATAATTTTTATACGGATACAGTTTTTACTGTTACCCCCACTTCCCTGATGCCTCGCTGGGTGGTGGAGTTGGATGAAGAATTACGGTTTCCTACCCGGTATCTATATGAAGATGGATTGTTGTCTGAAGCTTTTAAATGTTGGGAATCGGGCAACTTGGAAAATGCAAAAATGATTAAAATGCTGGATCACAAATATATAGTATCCGGTGTTTTTGAAACAGAGTGTTTCGTTTTTTTATCTGTCTATGAATGTATGCCATTCAGGGAGCTGCGTAAACTGCCTGAGACTTCTCCATTAACAGCTATTTACAATAAACGTACGGGTGAGACATTTGCCGTGAAGCAGTTTGTAGATGATCTGGGTGGAATGAAGACCTTCTCTCCTTCTTGGGGAGCGTGTAATGAAAAGCTTTTAGCCACTGTATGGCCTTATAAGTTGAAAGAATTTATAGAAGAGGAACAGTCTGCCGGACGGGCTGTGGCTCCGCAAATAGTGAACTTGATGCAGCGCGTGCGAGAAGATGATAATCCGGTTCTTATAATAGCTCATTTGAAAAAATAGATTTGTCTGTTTATCGAAATCTAGAATGTTGGATTGTTGTTTTAAATATAAATTGGTATGAATAAAGTTCGATTGGCCTTGTATTTGGGTATATTGGTGCATCTGATCGGTTGCTCTTCTTTTCATTCAGAGAAGATTGATTTGTTAGCTCAGGTGCCATCTGATTGTCCGATTGTTCGGTTCTATATCACATTAATCATTTAAAGTTACCGATATTATGAAATCACTTTTATTTTTTTGTTTAAGTACATTTCTCTTTTACTCGTGTAGTAAGAAAGAAAATAGTCTTTATCCTGTAATAGACTTAGCCGATGCTATCGAGAATCCGGTGGAGAAACCTGTATATGATATTGCGGAAAGTGTAGAGGTTGTACAATTAGAGACGAATGATTCGTTACTGATTCCATACGTGAGCCAGTTAATAATGACCGATCAGTATTTTATCATAGGATATGGTAAGAAGTGCTCTCTTTTTTCTCATTCCGGAAAATTTGTTTGTGATATAGCTCAGAAAGGAAGTGGTCCGGAGGAATATACAATGTTGATGAATTTGCTTTATATAAACAATCGTGTTTTGATTACAGACTTAAATAATAAAGTTAATGTTTACTCCTTAAATGGGAAGTTTATTGAATCCTATCAGGCACTTCCGGACATGTTTTCTGCCATTTATCCAATGTCGGACAAGAACTTTATAGGTTTTAAAGCTCAGAGTGGAGGAGATGAAAAAGAACGTCTTGTGTTCTATCGACGGGATGAAAAGAGGGGGGCCATTCCATATCAACAAAACTATCAGGCAAAAAAAGTTTGTTTCTTCCCTCGTGAAGCCCAATTTTCATCTTTACATGATAAATTGTACTTTAAGCAGTTGCTTAATGACACTATTTTCTCTGTGGATACGGTAAAGCATTCTCTTTCTCCCGAATATATAATCGACTGGGGAAAGCTGAGATCTAACGATAGATTGCGCTACTCTTTGGAAAATCCGGACGAAGAATTGTTTTTACACATGCCATACGTTCCTTTGTTCAGTATGACTGCTAATGGATTAGTCTTAGGGGCTATTACAGTAGACATAGATCAGAAGAAGCAATATTACTTAACTGCATTCTATGATAAGGCAAATCATCAGGCGGATCTTTTCGAACTAAAATTATCAAAAAAAGAGATGGATTATTTTGGTGAACCTACAGGTAAGCTTCCTCCTTATCTGGAGGGTGATACTTTTTTCCCGGAGTATATTTCCCAAGATGGCAATTATTTGATTTCTGTCAGAACTCAACCTTTAAAAGAAGAATTGAATCCTGCGTTGATTGTAGTGAAGCTGAAATAATGAATATGGCCAGACACTGATAGATTTCTGATTTTTATATAAGTATTAGTAGCTGCGGAACTAATAGCCTGTTATTTGGGACAGGCTATTGCGCATTAATGTCTCTATTGGTGCTTGAGGGATGTTTAGTTCGTGTAACAGGCTAAGAACCAGATAAACTTCGCATAATACAGGCCGATTATTTGTATCCGGAAGCAACTCTGCTATCCAATTTATCAGGTGGAACATATTGAGGAAACAGAGCCACTGGATACCCATACCGAAAGCGTGTGGGAGTGTTGAAGTTTTCTCTTGTACATAGACGTGAATAGAAATAGTAAGCTAAGCCCGAAACTCCTTTTCTTAATCCGAGGTCAGTCAAAGACTTTTGTTCAATGACTGAATATACAGCGGAGTCTATTTGATGTAGTATTTCATCACTATTGCCTTCGACCAGTTTCTTTTGCAGTAAATATTCAATTCCCGTTCCAATGCCACATAACCCATTCTCGTAAGTGATAGGAACAGCCAGAGAGCAGTGGTCTATTATCTTGTTCAGTAATTTATCTGCCTCCTCTTCTAATTCTGTATCGTTCGTTTTTTGGCTTAATTGAAAAAGCTCAATCGTTCGTTCCATCCACCTTGATAAAAGTCGATTTTTGATTTTGTTCATAGAGCTATTGTATTTGCAATATAGCTCTTTTAATACTTGCCAAGTGTACTCTTGATGCCATGGCTTTATACTTCCGGTATAATGAATGATGATGATGTCGGATAACATTTCAGGGGTATGCAAAGTTTCACTGGTAGTGAAATTATAGATATTGGGAATTAGCTTTATTTTGCCTTTACATATACAATTAATTGCATCTTGATCCTGATATCGATCCCGGTTTATATAAATTGATGTGTGTTGCAATAGCTTTTCCTGTATTTTATCTTTTCTAAGGTCTTTCAGATTCAACAGCAGTACGCCTGCATTGATGTATACATCCTTTTCCGTTAGTTCCAGTATCTTTCTATAATTGATTCGTCTTATAAAGATATCATCCACTCCTGCACAATAATAACCTTCCAAATCCAGTTCCCACAATGGCTCTATGCTGCCATTGATTACTAAATCTGCATCCAGGTATAGGGCTTTATCCAGATTGGGAAAAAGATCTGCGATGGCATAACGATAAAGAGTGTGTTCGGTGATGTATCCTCCTTTTTTCTTGAGTTGCTTGAATGATTCTGAATCTATTATTTCCCATTGGATAGTTACACAGGTAAATACATTTTCTATTTCCTGAAGGAGCTCTTTGCTTTCTAACGAAATATAATCTGTCAGAATGTATATGCTTATATTCAAATATCTATTATTCTCAAGAATAGATACTATAGAGGTACAGCAATGGTCAATGTATTCTTCATTGATTGCAAAGAAGATTGGTATTGTGTTTTTCATGCTTGTGTGGTTCAAAAGGATTATTTGTCAGAGGCAAATATATCTGTTTTTTAGATATATTTCTGTTTATAAGGATTATTTCTATAGGTATATGACGTTCGGTATAAAAAAAGGCTACGTTCGGTACATCTTTTCTGATAATATTTGGATATGAAGTAAGGTGGGCATACCTTGCAAATCTAATAGAATAATATTGTAGCCGGTTAATAAGAAGTTGAAAATCTATATTATGAAACACTTATATATAATTGATCAATGTAGTTCTGCATCCCTTTATGGTATAGGCACATATATTCAACAAATTATTAATATTTGGAGAATGGATGTTTGTAGTGCGTTGACAATTGTAAAGTTGGAATCTGGCACTAATGTAATAGAAGAAGGGTGGTCAGATGGAGTTCGATATTTATGGTTTCCTTCTGAAACAGAGGAAGAAGAGATGCGACATGAAAGTTACTGTTTGGATTTAGCAGAGTCGCTGAGATTTTGTATGAATGAAGAAGAAGATAATATATTTCTGGTAAATTATTTGAGTCATTCAGAACTCATTCTGAACCTAAAGAAGATTATTTCTAGTTGTCGTATTATAATTGTAATACATTACGTTGGATGGTACACCATGAAAAGGAGAAACGGAAGCTATTTGGAATGTCTTCTGGGTAAAGTATCCACTGACAGGGATGCTACAGAGAAAATTGTCTATAAAGAATTTGTTGCAAATAAGGACTTTTTTCTGAAAGCAGACAGAGTGGTCTGTTTATCGGAGCATACTTATAATTTGCTTCGAAATGTTTATGGGATTGTGGAACAAAAAATAAGATTATTATATAATGGTCTGGTGGACGAAGCACGGATTTTAGATATAGAACAGCGTAAAATTCAAAAAGGTAATTTGTCATTTAAAGTGGAAGATCAAATAATTCTTTACGTGGGACGACTAAATCAGATCAAAGGTGTGTACTATCTAATTAATGCATTTCGAAAGCTTTTAGATTGTTTGCCTAATGTTCATTTGTTAGTGGTAGGTGATGGGGATTATTCTGCTTATTTATCTGAGTGTGAGGGTATTTGGAGCCATGTTACTTTTACTGGTCGAATCAGAAAGGAGAAATTATATCAGTTATATCAAATATCAGATATAGGTGTTCTTCCTTCTCTTCAAGAACAATGCAGTTATGTTGCTATAGAAATGATGATGCATGGAATACCTCTCATTGGCACAGCTTCTACAGGTTTAGAAGATATGATTCAGGAAGGGCTAAATGGATATGCTATATCTATAGAGGATGTGGATGCTTACCCGGAAGTATTTATTGAGAAATTGAAATCCAGTATGGTTCGAATTTTATCTTTATCAATTGACGAAAAGAATGCTATGCGGCAGCAAAGTAGAAATGTCTATTTGAAACACTATACTTTGAATGTCATGCAAGAGGGAATGAAAGAGCTAGAGTGGATTTGAAAGGCCACTCTGCTGAATTTATAGTATTAACTTATAAAAATTATTATTATGAAAAAAATTTCAGTATTGAAACTTGGTAATCTAGACAAAAAATGTCTGGAGGAGAAAGAAATGGATCGATTGGTTGGAGGTAATGAATGTGCATTTGGAACAGCTAATCAATGGGCTAATTATTATTCAGGCAAGTGTTCTTGTATTTGTGGTGGAAGTGGGGAAGATGCTTACTACAATGTTATTTCTGATGTCGCTAAATTTACCAAGTCAAATGGTACGGTTTTGCCAAATAAGTGATTTCTTATAGGTTGCTTATAGTGTGATAAGAATTTTTTGATATTGAAATTTATCTGGCTATTAGGTAAAATGGGTGTGAAGTGGGACTTTTTATATTTTCCACTTCATACTAATTTAATTGGCAATATTAGATGAAAAATACATTTTTGTTATTATCCATTTTCCTATTCTTGGCTTGTTCATCTGACAATACGAAGAAGAAGCAAACCAAGGTTATAGATCGTACTATTCGAATAGGCAATGCAATGGAGTATCCTGTTTCAATGAAGCTTTCAGCTTTTGTTGATAGTATTACTTATGTTCCTTTAGAAACAACAAAAAGTTATGTAAAAGATAAAATGCTTATTTCTTACATGAAGCCATATTGGGTTGTTTATCCAGGAAGCTTATTTGATAAAAAAGGACAGTTTGTAGCAAATATTGGTGCGCTGGGGCAAGGGCCAGGTGAGGAAAGTGGTTTTGGATATAGTATCTTCTATGATCGTGATCGCGACCTTTTCTATACCCAAGGAGATAAGATTATCCAGTTTGATGCAAAAGGAAAATTTACAGGGAAGGAAATTAGAATAGCATATCGTGATAAAAGTATAGAAGGTAAAGTCGCTTCTGGATTAAAAAATGTATATGCTATGGTAAAATCTGGGGAAAATTATTTGATAGTAAATTATCCTGATTCTGTATTTTGGATGGATGAAGAGTTGAATATTCGACATAGTGCTAGAATTATTCCGGATAGTCTCTTTCTTAATCCTCCGGGAATTGGTGGGGGAATGCCTTATACTTTTTCTGATTATCAGGATACGACACTTTTTTATAACTGTTTTACAGATGCTATTTATGCAGTATCGGATACGGGACTCCAAAAACGCTGGACTCTTGATTTTAAGGGTCTAAAAGCGGATAATCGGTGCTTTTTAAATGATTATAAGAAATTATATTTAAAAGAGTATACTAAAATAGTTTCCTCATCAAAAGGAAATGTAGAAACAATGAAAGAGAAAGCAAAAAATAGTGAACTAGCTCAGCTAATTGATAATAAAAAGTGGGTATATCAAGTCAGTGAGGGAAAGCGGTATTTATTTTTATGGTGGTTGAATCTGAAAGCTTTTTCTTCAGCTTGGAGAGGGTATAATGAGTCACATATGGCTCTTTATGACAAGCAAACAGGTGAGACTGTAGCAATAGCAGGAGACGGTCTGATAGATGATATTGATAATGGAATGACATTTTTTCCACAATATGGCATTTGTAATAATGCGATGGTTTCTTCGGTTTGGCCGTTTGAACTGAAAGAATATATTCAAAAAAAGGCGGAAAAGGGAGAGAGCGTGAGCAATCGTTTGATTGCACTTGCCGATTCATTGGATGATGAAGAAAATCCGATTCTTATAATAGCTCATTTAAAACAATAATTGAATATGGAATCAACGGTTTATTTTGAAAGTAATAATGGAAATGGATATTTATATGATATGCAGAATTCTTGTATAGTTAATTGTCATCCAGTATTTAAGGATTTCATGAAGTTGTCAGCAGACAATCTTGAGAGTGATCTATATGCTGTTATTCAAACTAAATATCCTTCAATGACAATAGAAGAATTGAAACATTATTATCAAAAATATTTGCATTTGAGAGGGGGGGGACTATTTGGATCTATTGACTCCAAAAAGCATTTGGCTGGGCGAATATCAGCTCAAGTAGTGGCACAACAATTAGCTAATATAGACAATGTGGTTTTTCAGGTTACACATCAATGTAATTTAAATTGTGTTTATTGTTGTTATGGGGATCTATATAATCATGCAGATATTGCACCCCGCCATGATTCCATGAATTTTGAGCAGGCTAAAGTTCTGATAGACCATTTAGTAGTTCTTTGGGATTCTGATTTGAATTTGTCACAAGGTGGGAATATTATGTTAGGCTTTTATGGTGGAGAACCTTTGATTAATTTCAGGTTGATAGAACAGATTGTGGAATATGTCCAAACACTTCATTTAAAAAATCATTCGACTTTTTTATTTAGTATGACTACTAATGGCATACTACTTGATCGTTATATGGATTTTCTAGTGAAGCATGAGGTTTCTCTATTAATTAGTTTAGATGGAAATAGCGTACATAATCAATTGCGAGTAGATAAAAAAGGAACCCCTTCATTCGATCGAGTTTATGCTAATATCAACTTATTGAGGGAGAGATATCCTGGCTATTTTAAACGTAAGGTTCATTTTAATTCTGTATTAAACTGTTACTCTAATGCGGAGTCGGTACATCAGTTTATTTATGGCGAATTTAATAAAGTTCCTGGGATAGAGACAATTACTTATACGGGAGTGAAAAAGGGCAAAATGGAGCATTTTCGTAAGATTTATCGTCCTTATGTTGAGTCTACTGATCTTTTAAGAGCTCGTGAAAGAAACTCTGCTCAAATAAGAAATGCTGGCTATTTTTTTTATTATCATATAGGTAATTCGTATAGGCATTATATAGAGTTGCTTTTAAAAGAGAGAAAGGGATACCCACGAATACCCACAGGTACTTGTTTGCCTTTTTGGAAAAAGCTTTTTGTGACTCCGAGTGGTGATTTGTTGGCCTGCGAAAGAATTGGGTTTCAACATGTATTGGGGAAGATAGAGGAGGTCGTAAAAATTGATTGTGTAAAAATTGCGGAAAAGTACAATCGCTATTATGAGGCGATAAGTAAGCAATGTGAGCATTGCTATCAAGCGGATTTTTGCCCTCACTGTCTATTTCAATTCGATTTTAAAGGCGGTCTTCCTGTCTGTGAAGTTGCTATGGATGAGAACGAATATAAAGAATATTTAAGCGATAAGATTTCTATGTTGGAGATCGCTCCAGATTTATATAATAGTGTTAATACAATGATTTTTGCGTGATGAAGAGATTTTGGTTTTTTTTAGAATCGTATGTTTTCGTATGGACAAACCATGAAGCCGTATTGCTATACGATTCTCTGTCTGGGAAAGGAGTGACATGGAAACTTACAGATCCTGTCCGTACGATTGTTATGGAATTGATGAAAAAAGAGAATTTGTATTGTATGGAACTAACAGAGGATGATTTGAATGTTCCTGAAGTAACGGAATTTGTGTCCGAAATTCGGCGAAATTTTATCGGTGACTTATATTCGCAGGAAGAGTTTAGGCGGAAACCATTAGTTATTGTGCCTGAAGTTAGTGTGAATGAGAATTTGGAAAATGATGTCGAAACAATGAATAATTTGGAGCTTTTTGGACAAAAGATTGTAAATAATCTACGTGTTGTAACGATGCGTCTGACCGGTGAATGTTCCATAAATTGTCGTTATTGTCAAACTGTTGATAAACAAATTGTATGGTGCCGTAAACAAGATAATCGGCTTTCCTACAATGAGATATGTCGTTTGTTAGAACAGCTTAAACACACTCCAGTCACTTTAATTAATTTTGTAGGTGGAAATGTACTGTCATATCCTTTCTTAGATGAGTTGTTGAATGAACTTAAAAAATATTCTTTTGGAAAGTGTTTTTATCTTTATTATAAACAATCTGTTGATTATGAGCAGATTAGAATTAAGCTATTGAATGACCCATCTGTGTCTATAAAATTTTTGATTGATTATCCTGTAAATGAATATGCAATAAGTGCCTGTGTTGCTTTACCTAATGAACGTGTAGAATACTGTTTTGCAGTGACTTCTGAAGAAGAATTTCAAGAAGTGAGCCGAATTATTGATGTTTATAAATTGAAAGCTAATATTTATCCATTTTATACAATTGATAACTTGGATTTCTTTGAAAAATATGTTTTCCAGACCCTTGAGGATGTGATGGCTTTGTGTCGAACGAAAAAAGATATTTTTGCTCACCAGTTAGTGAATACGCACTTTTTTGGTACATTATACATTGATTGTGACGGAAAGGTATACCCAAATTTTAATTCAAAGTCAATAGGAACAATTGATGGTTATGTAAAGGACTGGGTATTTCAAGAGATGAAACAAGGGAAGATGTGGCATTGGACTCGTGATTCATTGCCTGCTTGTAAAGAATGTTTATACAAATATCTTTGTCCTTCACCCTCTAATTACGAATTAGTAATTGGAAAACCTAATTTGTGTCATGTTAAACCGTGGAAATGCTAGCTTATCTTCATAATACTCGGTTGGATGTCGTGGCAGTACTTCCTGTTTGAGATAGGAAAAGAGGAATTGTATGAAGAGTCAGCCGGAGTTAGGAACTTAATAAGGGGGTAGATATGCAGGCTATTATATTGGCAGCAGGAATGGGCAGGCGTCTGGGAGAATTGACCCGGTACGACACTAAGTGTATGATTGAGGTGAACGGTATCCGGATCATAGATCGGTTACTGGCAAACCTGGCAGTCGCAAGACTATCGAGGATTGTGCTTGTGATTGGTTTTCAAGGTGACAAACTACGGGCGTATCTGGGAAATGAATATTGCGGAATTCCTATTTATTATCTGGAAAACCCTTACTATGCACATACTAATAATATTTATTCTCTGTTTCTGGCACGGCATCACTTAGCGTCTGATGATACTTTATTGTTAGAATCGGATATTGTTTTTGAGAAGAGAATACTTGAAAGAGTGCTCGAAGAACCGTATCCGGATGTAGCAGTAGTAGACCGTTATAAGAGTTGGATGGACGGGACTATGGTGACTGTGGATGAAAAGCAGTTTATTGTGGACTTTGTATCTAAACATACTTTTTCGTACGAAAAAACTTCTACTTATTTTAAGACGGTGAATATCTATCGTTTTAGTAAGGAGTTTTCTGTAGGTAAGTACGTACCTTTTCTGGAAGCCTATTGCAAATGTTTTGATAATAGTGCATATTATGAACAAATACTGGCCGTTTTGTCTTTGTTGGATAAAGCCGGGCTGAAGGCTTTGCCGCTTGAGGGTGAAAAGTGGTATGAGATAGATGACATGCAGGATTTAGATATTGCCGAAACGCTATTTGGTAAGAAAGAAGGGCTTTTGCCCGGTTACCAGAAACGTTATGGAGGGTATTGGCGCTTCCCTTTCTTGCTTGATTTTGCTTATCTGGTGAATCCACATTTCCCGACAGAAAGGATGCTGGAAGAACTGAAGGCTAATTTTGATAAACTGCTCAGGCAATACCCTTCGGGGAGTTATGTAAACAGGCGATTGGTGGCGAAGCACTGGAACATTCCTGCGGAGGCTGTCGCGGTGGGGAATGGCGCGGCAGAGTTGATAAGAAAGCTGATGGAGCTGCTTCCCGGTAGAATGGGGGTGATTCTTCCTACATTTGAAGAATATCTGGTAGGTGATGACCGGATAGAGACTTTCTTGCCGTTGGGGTCAGGTTATCGCTATACCGTAAGCGACCTGAAAACATTTTTTGAGGATAAGGGAGTGACTTCATTACTGTTGCTGAATCCGGATAACCCCTCCGGAAATAGTATTCCTTACGAGGATTTGATTTCATTAGCGGGATGGACTCAGGAGCGTTCGATACGGCTGATTGTGGATGAGTCTTTTATTGACTTTTCGGAGGGAGGAGAGGAAACTTCTCTGATTGATGACAAGATACTGAAGGAGTATAATCATCTGGTGGTGATAAAGAGCCTGTCTAAGTCACATGGAATTCCCGGATTACGATTGGGAATTGCTGTTTCCGGTGACCATAAATTAATGGATGAATTACAGCAGAAACTTCCGGTCTGGAATATAAACTCTTTGGCGGAGTACTATTTACAGATTCTGGACAAATACACAATCGACTACCGTCAGGCATGTGCCCGCTTTAGAGAGGAAAGAGCGCTCTTTTTTGAAGAACTTCAGGAGGTAGGCTATTTAGCGGTATTTCCTTCACAAGCAAACTTCTTTTTATGTGAAGTGACCCATAAGTACAGCGCCCGAGAGCTTGCGGAAGTTTTGCTGAGAGAGCATGATATTCTGGTAAAAGACTGTAGCTTGAAGAGGGGAATGTATGGAAAGCAGTATATTCGTATTGCTATCAGGAGTAAAGAGGAAAACCGGTATTTGGCCGGAATATTAAAATATAAATTATGAATATAGATATAAAGGAGGCACATCGGAGGATGCTTTATTTATTGCAGTCTTTCGATACTGTCTGCAAGAAGCACGATATTGATTATTGGCTCGATTATGGTACACT
>OGDA01000826.1_pt1 | contig 13373 bp, 9 predicted proteins | sample 1570281 | NCBI WGS metagenome assembly OGDA01 (sample SAMEA2582184, study PRJEB24529) | metagenome
CTATTAGTTCCGTTCTTGTTCCCAGCTACGAGCCACATAAAAACAAGCCGGACCACATACAAACACTTTCTTTCCGCTATGAGCCAACCCGGCTGAAATACCCACAGCATCCTGCTCCGCAATACCACACTCCACGAATTGCTGTGGCAATTCTTTGGCAAAATCATTTAACGTCACCGAACCACGTGCATCCGTTGTCACAGCAATGATATCTTTGTCCATCCGGGCCAATGACAACAAAGTGTCGGTGAAACTTTTTCTGCAAGCTATCATATCAATTATATTCTAAATTTTTTATCCTTTCTGAAATTTCCCGAATAGCCAGTTCATACTGCTCGTTGTTCGGAACCCCATGATGCCATTTGGCCACTCCCTCCATAAAAGACACTCCCTTGCCTTTTGTTGTATGAGCCACCAGCAAATGAGGATGGTGATTTGCATAATCAATGGAACGGAAAGTCCGGATAATGTCTTCCATATCGTCACCATTCATATCCTTTACCTCCCAACCAAATGCCGTCCAACGGTCACGGATGTCATCAATCCCCATCACATCTTCCGTATCTCCACTAATCTGCAAATGATTACGATCTATTACAGCTACCAGATTATCCAGCTTGTACTGCCGGGCAGCCATTGCAGCCTCGTATATGGAACCTTCACCCTGCTCACCGTCTCCCATCAGCACATAGGTTTTATAATTCCTCTTATCCATTTTAGCAGCCATGGCTATACCCACCCCGACAGACAAGCCATGCCCCAAGGCTCCAGTATTCACTTCAATACCCGGAACTCCGATAGTGGGGTGCCCCGAAAGAATGGAACCATATTGCCCCAATGTGTCCAAAATGCCTTTAGCCATGAACCCTCTGGATTCCAGCGTCACATACAAAGCCTCCACACAATGTCCCTTACTCAAAATGAAACGATCCCGCAAATTATCCTTAGGGTTACCTGCATCTACATTCATCACATCAAAGTAAAGAGCAGTAAGAACATTGAGGCAAGACAAGTCTCCACCGATATGTCCGGCTTTTGCTTTATAGATAATTTCAATTAATCTTTTTCGATTTCTTTCTGATTGAAGAATTAATTCTTTTGTTTTCATAGCTTATACACTTTCGTTTCCTTTGCAAATAAAACAAAAGAAAAGTATAAATCGAAAGAAAACGAAAGATTTTCACCTTATATTAACATATTTTACGATTAACAAGAAGGGAAAAGCAAATAAATAAAATATAAAACAAAAGCAATCGATAAAATAAAAGATAATTATTAGAATAAAAAAGAAGAAAAACAGTAAAAACGAACTTTCATTTGACTTTTTTTGACTACCTTTGCGAAAAAATTAAATGATTGCACAATGCTCAATACTATAGACGAAGGAATCAAAGCGGTTCGGCAAGGAAAAATAGTGATAGTTGTCGACGATGAAAATAGAGAAAATGAAGGGGATTTTATCGTATCCGGCGAAAAAATCACCCCTGATATTGTCAATTTCATGATTACACATGGAAGAGGGCTTCTTTGTGTACCATTTCCTCGTTCCCGGTCTGAAGAGCTTCAACTATACCCGATGTCGGAAGACAACACTTCTCTTTTGGGCACTCCGTTCACCATGTCTGTCGACCTGAAGGGCTACGGCTGTACAACGGGGGTTTCTGCCTATGACCGTTCTGCTACCATACGCGCTTTGGTTACTGGCAATATAAAACCATCGGAATTGGCACGTCCCGGACATATTTTTCCTCTCTACGGACATGAGAATGGAGTATTAGGACGCGACGGACATACAGAAGCCTTGCTAGACCTGACAAGAATGGCAGGATTGACACCCGGTGGCGCCCTCATTGAGATACTGAACCAGGATGGAACAATGGCTCGTTTGCCTCAATTACTTGAAATAGCAGAAAAGTTCCAGCTGAAAATTATAGCTATCAAAGATATCCAAGAGTATCGCAGGAACAACAAGATATAACAATATATAAAGTAGATATGGCACTAAACCAAAGAAGAGTCAAGATTTTGGACCTAATCCGCGAAGACGGACATGCAAAAGTTCAAGAATTAAGCAGGATTTTCAATGTTACGGATGTTACAATCAGACAAGACTTGGAAGCCCTTGAAAAATTAGGGTATATCCAAAGAGAACATGGTGGAGCTTTCCTAAAAGACGTAGGCTCATTTGCAAAAACCGGAAAGGTCTTCAACCAAAACCATATTGAAGAAAAAAGAGAAATAGCCCGAAAAGCGGTATCGTTTATCCGCGAAGGCGAATGCATCATTCTCGATTCAGGTTCCACCACTACAGAAATAGCCAAACTACTTACGCAATACAAAGAGCTCACTGTCATCACCAATGCACTGAACATAGCGTTGATATTGGGCGAAAATCCCGGTATCACCCTCATCGTGACGGGAGGAGAGTTCAAAGCGCCTACCCTTTCACTGACCGGAAAGATGGCAGCCGACTCACTCAAAGGTTTCCATGCCAACAAATTATTCCTCGCCACAGCAGGAATATCTCCGGACATGAGCCTGACTTATCCAAGCCTCAGCGACCTGATGGTAAAATCGGCCATGATAAAGGCTGCCGAAGAAGTCATCCTGGTAGCCGATTCTTCCAAAATCGGGATAAGCGCATTCGCAAGTTTAGGGTCGATAACTATGGTGAACTCCTTCATCACAGACAATCATATCTCGAAAGAGAATATTGAGAAAATGAAGGGGAAAAACATAAATCTCCTGATTGGATAATTGAAAGGAAAAAAGAGACCCGGCCCTCGTACCCATTTATATTATATTACAAATATAAGTACAATCTGCCTGCATTCCCATGCCTTTTCATCTCACTCACTGAACGAACCGGATTCAGTCAGGGACTGAAAGCCTTTCACTCAGGGACTGAATGCCATTCAGTCCTTGAGTCATTACACCCCCTCTCAGAAGGTATCAGGAAGGAGGTATAGCAAACCACCCACCCCGTAAAAACAAGCAATAAAATTATAGGACATCCTCCTCTGAAAGCCGATATGCTTCCCTGACCACTTCCTGCGGATAGCCGCACATCTCGATAATCCGGATGGCATTACGTTCCGTCACCGGTCCCGGCTTCAACTTATAATCAAAAGACAATGTATTGTCGGCAACACACTCACAAAAATGAAACAATTCATATTCGTCCTCAAGTAAGGAAGCCAGTTCGACATCGTGAGTGGAAGCAAACACAATACTGTTCTTGTGCGCCAAAGCAGACAGCACAGCTTTGGCTATAGCTATCCGTTCCACCGTATTCGTCCCCTTGAACAACTCGTCCAGCAGGAAAAACCGCCAACACTCCTTTCCGGCTTCCAGCATCTCTCGAACAATTTGCACCTCCTGCAGAAAGAAACTTTTTCCCTCCATCAGACTATCCTCCAGATGGATAGCAGAATATAACGCAGTATCCATAGGAAAACGGAAACTGCGAGCAAAACAAGTATGGAGCACTTGTGCGGAAAGCAGGTTAAGTCCGATGGCACGGATAAAAGTTGTCTTACCGGACATATTGGAGCCGGTAACAAGGACAGATTTGCCACAGAGTGTAATGTCATTAGGGATACAACGTTCTATAAGCGGATGATAAAGCCCTTCTGCATGAAACGTTTCACCCTCGCTGCAAGCTTCCGGTAAAACATAATAAGGCAGCCCATTCCGGAGTTCGGAAACAGAGCAAAGCACATCCACCAATCCGAAATAGCGGAAAACCTCTTCAATCTGTTCCTGTCTACCCTGCAATAGAAAGAAAGCCTTGGAAACCGGAATAACTTCCCGCAGAAAAAACACATTCACTATCTCGGTGAAGAAATAAGCGAAAATGGCGATGTCGCTCTCCAGTCTGATACTGAAACGGAAAGTGGAAAGTTTCTTTCGCAACGGATGCAATGCCTGCAAAGTCTTTTGGATATCCCGATGCACGGATGCACACAACGGAATCTGTGCCAACTTCTCCGCTTGCCTGAGCAACTGCCATAACTGAGGAATGGAAAAGAAATAGCCCTGAATCCGCGCCTTGCTGCGATAGTGCAGTACCATGTTCACCAATACCGATGTGCACAAAATCCCCAAAACATAAAGCGAAGACGTAATGTAAACTATTCCCAACAAAACAAAAGGCGCGAATTGCAAGATAGTCAGCAAACGGTAAAAGCGGCGGGAATACACGGGATGGGAAATGGAGAATAGCGATGCAATGGTATAAGCATCCGGCGTATCCAGTTTCCGCAACTCCGACCGGATTTCTGCACGCAACTCCTTGTCAGCAGAAAGCTTACGAATCACTTCCTCTTGTTCCGAAATCTCCGAAAGACGGTTGTAATGCAACACGTCGTAGAGGTACTGTCGGCCCACACAAGAAGAGGTACGGTCAGCCCATTCGAAAAAATCATCCAGATTGAGGTCATCCCAGGTTTTCTGCGACACCAAATGTTCTGTCTCCCTCGCCGACCGGTACTCGTGGTATAGCGATATATCCGAAAATGACTGTTCCATCAAAGAATTATTTGGAATGATGCACAAAAATAATGAAAAGATTGCATTCTATCTAATTTCCTTGCTGCTTTCCCTATATTATGTTTACTTTGCGGATACAAACACTTTTCATTACTTCACCATTAAAATTATAACAAGATGAAACACACTTTTTTCACATTGACACTGTTTTTACTGGCCTTACTGTCAACATCATGCGGAAACAAGAAAGTAGCATATCAGAATCCCCTGCCCATGGCCTTCGGAGACCCGTTCCTACTGAAAGCTTCCGACGGCAAATACTATATGTACGGAACGGGCGGAGTATCGAACGGTTTTAAAGTATACTCCTCCGATGACCTGGTGACATGGACAGACGAGGGTCCCATCTATCAAGGCGGCACCTCCGACTCATGGGCCACCGACTGTTTCTGGGCACCCGAAGTGTATGAACGGGACGGCAAATACTACCTATGGTTCAGCGCCAACTGGAAGGAAAATCCCACTAAGGAGCAAGAGAACTTCCGTATCGGTGTAGCCGTAGCCGATAAGCCTACCGGCCCTTTCAAAGAGCTGTTCAACCAACCGGTATTCGACCCCGGCTATCCTATCATCGACGCAAACATACTCTTTGACGATGCATCCGGAAAGACCTACCTCTACTACTCCCGCTGCTGCTACAAACATGCCGTCGAGAGCGAAGTCTCAGCATGGGCCAAAACAAAGGGCTGGTTTGACGAGATTGAGGAGAGCTGGATTTACGGCGTGGAGCTGAAACCGGATTTCTCCGGTGTCATCGGAGAGCCGGTAGCATTGCTTTGCCCGCCCAAAACGATGGACGACCCTCAAGCGAAATGGGAGAACCGTTCGGTGACTACACATGAGGTCAACAGACGCTGGACAGAAGGTTCGTATATGGTGAAACACGGGAATCTCTATTACATGCTTTACTCTGCAAACTTCTTCGGAGGAAAGAATTATGCGGTGGGCTATGCAACCTCCCAAAGTCCTTTAGGCCCATTCACAAAGGCTGCCAACAATCCGGTGCTGCAAAAGAACACAGAGCAAGGCGGCATCGTGACCGGAACCGGGCATTGTATGCTCATCGACATTCACAATCGGCTCTACTGTGTCTACCATGGACGCACCGAAACCACCGGTGACGAACGAATGGTATTCATCGACCTCATAGACATCCAACCAGACGGGAAACTGGTAGTCCACGGACCGAATACGGATTTACAGAAAATCACATATTAAAGCCATCAGGCGCAGACTGCACAGCATGTCACGGTTCATTATTCTCCGTGGTTCTCCTATACATTCCGCGCCTGATGAAAATTAAAAAGGACATATCCATACACAACAATCCGCTCCATATTTGTTCCTGACTTCAATTCTATTTTCACCGGTATCCAATACAATGCCTTTCCATTCCAGTACATTTACGGAATCAGGTTTTGCAGTCCCATATGCTTTGCCATTGATATACAATTTGGCAGCTCCGCTATTGCTGAATACTTGCACATCAACGGTTTTGCGGGTTCTGTTTACCAATCGTTTTCCTGCGATATATACAAACTTATCTTCTTGATTCCAGTTTGCCTTATAAAAGTAAAAGGCATCTTTCTTTATTTTCCGGTCGTAAGTCACCAGCCCCTTATCGTTGCGTCCCATAATGGATCCCTCCCTACGGCCTGCCGCCGAAAAGTCGAACATGCACCAGATGAAGTTGCACCACAAGAATTCACGTTCCTGAAGCTGTTTCCAATTCTCCACATGATAATAAGTCTGCCAGTTTTCGGGATGCCATTGCCCCCACGGTTCCGGATGCCTCAGCGAGTCTGCCTGCTGGAATACGCATGCCCCGGCACCATACTCGCTGATGCCCATCTTCCGCTCCGGATGTGCTGCATGCTCGCGGTCTATCCAGCGCCCCATGTCATCCATGTTGTCGCCATACCAGCCGAAATACTTGTTGAAAGCAATCAGGTCGGTGAATCCGTTGAAGTCGTCATCCTGATTACTGGCTCCCATAGTGGGACGGCTCGAGTCCAACTGACGGGCCAAAGCATGAAGCTCTGCCGCCATACGCGAAGGACGGTCCAGCCAACCGGAATTTATCTCATTGAACAGCCCCCAGAACAAAATGCAGGGGTGATTGTAGTTCTGTAAAATCAGTTCCTTCAATTGCAGGCGCAAGTTTTCATCATAAGCAGGATTATTCACATAAACATTGACAAAAGGAATCTCAACCCATGCCACCAGTCCCCGCTTGTCCATCTGTTGATGCATGTATTTGGCTTGCGGATAGTGGCAAAGACGCACGGCATTGCATCCCATTTCCTGCATCAAGTCCAAATCTTCATCATGGTCTTGCGGATAAAATGCCGAAGCGCGTTCTGCCCTATCCTGATGCCGGTTCACGCCATTCAAGCGATAAGGCTTTCCATTCAGGAAGAAACCTTTCTCCGCATCGGCATGAAAGTAGCGGAAACCTATCTCTTCTTCGCGGCGGTCTATCTCTTTTCCATCCTTACGCAATATCACCACTCCTTTATATAAATAGGGATTCTTCACTCCATCCCACAAATGAGGCCTTTCAAGCACCATGTCCATCACCACCTTTTTATCCTCACCCACCTCTGCACTGGCAACACGGCAAAGCAACTTTTCCTTGTCATATAGTCGAAACTCCACCTCGCAACCGGTCACAGTAGTTTCCCTTGCCGAAAGCAGTGCTTCAATTTTCAAATGGGCCTTTTTCTCCGATACATCGGACTGAGTGAAGAATACACCTGAAGAGGCATAATAAGCAGGTTCTATGCAGACATCCTCCGTTACCAGCAGCTCCACTCCCCGATACAACCCGCCAAACATATTGAAGTCACCGCAAATGGGAGCGATATCCATAGTCTGAGCATTGCTGACACGAATTTCCAATACACTTTCTGTTCCCGGGACCAGGAAATCAGTCAATTCTGCCACAAATGCCGTATAACCACCCTTATGTTGCATCACAAAATGATGGTCGATAAAAATGTCGGCAACCGTCTGTGCAGCCATCACTTTCAAGAAAAAACGTTTGCCCCGATAATGGGCAGGAACAGACAACTTACGACTGTAATTGCATAATCCCCTATAATAATCGGCATTGCCAAACATGCCATCGCCCGCATTCCAAGTGTGAGGCAAAGTAACCTTCACTATTTCCGAAGCAGGTGCCTGAAAACCCCGGTGGAAATTCCATCCTTCATTCAGTGGAATCACCTCTACGGCAAATACACATGTTGACAATATTCCCAAAGAGAATAAAAATAAAATGATGAATCTGTTCATTTTCGATAAAGTATTAGAAGGTTAATCATATTGGCAGGAACCAGTCCTTCCCTGCAAAGGTATGAAATAAATGTTGAATAATAAATGAGAAAAACACTTCAAGACACGCAAGACAACAAACGGATGACATGTTTAAGACTTATACGACCGCGATGCAACATTACAGACCTATTAATGCAACATATTTACGTTTATTTAAATAAGATATTGCTATCTTTGAGAATTCAATTTCAGATTATATAGTATGTCTTTTACAAACTATTTACACAAATTAGTGTTCCCCCTCATTATTCTGTTACTGGCTTATCTGCCGTTAGCAGGACAAACTCCGTATGTATTTCGCCATCTGAAAGTAGAAAACGGGCTTTCAAACAATAACGTAAAAACCATATTGAAAGACTGTGAAGGCTTTTTATGGATAGGGACCGCCAATGGATTGAACCGATACGACGGATATAGCTTTAAAGTGTATCAACCCAAAGAAAAAGACATCCATTCTTTATTGTCTAACGACATCTGGAACTTACAGGAAGACGGTTTGGGCAATTTGTGGATTGGAAGCGAGGCAAGATATTGTATATACGACCGAGACAAAGACAACTTCATTACCGATATTCCCTCATACCTCCTTAAAATAGGCATCCAGATAAATGGTACCTACAAAGTACATGTTGACAAAAGACACAATTTATGGGTACTGCAAGGCCAAAATGCTTTTTACTTCAATTTTTCTCATAAAACCCTTAAAATATTCAAAATAGAAAACTTTCCAGAAGAAACTCCGGAACTGAGTATCAGCGATGATGGTGAAAACCTATATCTTCTTTGGAATTCGACCTTATTGAAACTAGAGAACAACGCAAAGAAATGTAAACGGGTAGATAACATCAGCTTACCCTCCAACTCTATTATCGAAAAGCACATATACATTGATTATCATGGAGGCATCTGGCTATATTCATATACCGATGAACAAATATTCTATAAGAAAAACATAAAATCGGAATGGAACCAAATCAATCTCCATTCCAAAATAGAGACAAAAAGTAATGCGGTAAGGAGCATACTGGATGACTCGAACGGACATGTCTGGATAGGAACGGACCATAAAGGAGTATTCATTTATGACTACGTAAATGATAACCTTGTCAACCTCCTGAATACCCCTATGTCTTCCACATCCCTTGCTTCCAACAGAATAAATACAATCTACCGTGATGATTCAGGCGTCATTTGGTTAGGAAATTTCAAAAAAAGGAGTTTCTTATTATCACGAAAGCTTCCATGAATTTATTGATACCCAGCATAAAGAATGCGGTGATATAGCCTCCATTTTAGAGGATAAGGCCGGAAACATTTGGCTGGGAACAGATGGGAACGGACTTTATGTAAAAGAAAAGCAAAAAGGATTTGCCATTCGCAAACTATCCATCCCCGACATAGCCATCATCAGTCTTCTCGAAGACCATAAAGGACGGATTTGGGCAGGAAGTTATCAAGACGGATTGTTCTGCTATGAGAACAACAGTATTCGCCATTTTACTCCAGAGAACAGCCAACTGCCATACAGTGGCGTATGGAGTATGAAGGAAGACCGATATGGAAACTTATGGATAGGTTATGTACTGGAAACTTTGGTTTGTTTTAATCCGGACACAAATACTGCGACAAGTTATCTACTACCTGATGGGAATAATATCAATGTACTCAATATCTGTTATGACTATGGAGACAAAATGTATATCGGGACTACATACGGACTCTGTGTAATGGACATCGTGACGAGAAAACCCGAAATGATTTATGCCAATCGAAAAGAGACACAGCCATTCAAGCAGCTCTTCATTTCCACTGTATTCAAGGACGACAGAGATATATTGTGGTTAGCCCATAAACAAGGATTGACTGCCTGGGACTTAAAAAATGATTCACTACACTGGTTCGACGTAAACAACGGATTGTGTGACAATCTCATTAACAGTATAACCCAAGACAATCATGGTAACATGTGGCTTGCAACAAGTAACGGATTGTCTATATTGGAAGTAACCCCAGACACCCAGGAAGGAGTAGACTTTTCTTTCAAGAATCTTTCTACCAGAGACGGATTGCCAGAAAATCATTTCAACTCCCATTCCGCTTGTAAATTGTCCAGCGGAGATTTACTGCTGGGAGGCACCAGTGGCTATACATCTATAAATCCGAACAAGCTGACCGAAAAGAGCCGACCGCTGGCAAAGGTGTATTTTACAAATCTGACCATTGGCAATCAACATATAGAAGTAGACTCAATATATGAAGGGCGTAAACTATTAACAACTGTACTTGGCAGAACCCCATCATTGTCTGTCAGATATGACGATTATTTAATCTCCATCGAATTTGCCGCAGGCGATTTGCTGAATGCTGATAAAATAAGATATGCCTATAAACTGGAAGGATTAAATACCCAATGGTACTATACAAACGAGAACAAAGTAGCTTTCACCACCCTTCCTCCTGGCAATTACAAACTATTGATTAAAGCTTGTAACAGTGACGGTATATGGAATGACGAAGCTAGTGAGTTGAATATAACCGTTTCATCTCCAATATATTTATGTAATGTTGCTATCATCTTATACATATTGTTTGCCATTGGTATAATATCCTATGTAATATACCGATTCAAAAAGCATCACAACATAAGACTGGAGCAACAACGAGCAAAACTGGAGCAAGAACAAAAGTTGCTCCTGAATGAGATGAAGCTAAAGTTCTTTACAAATATAAGCCATGATTTACGTACACCACTGACGCTTATCATTAGCCCGTTACAAATGTTATTGTCAGAAACCCTGGATGACGGAATACGCAAAAAACTAAATACAATCAATAAAAATGCACAACAATTACTTACATCGATAAACTCTCTGCTTGATTTCCGGAAACTGGATGTAGGAGCCGAGACAGCTCATTACAAATCGGGAGATATTGTCAACTTTATCCGCGAGATTTGCAGTACTTTTCAAGAGTATGCTCTTGACCATACCATCAGCTTCTGTTTCATGTGCGAAGTAGAAAACCTGAACATGTCCTTCGATCCGGTTAAAATAAAAAAAGTAATGAACAACTTGTTGTCCAATGCCTTCAAATACACTCCTGATAAAGGAGAAATCAATGTACATCTTTATCGCGAAGATGACAATGTATGCATCTGTGTGGCAGACAACGGACAAGGTATCATAGACAAAGACAAGAAACATATCTTCGAACGTTTTTATCAGGTGCAACAAACTTCGGAAAAAACCGGCAGTGGAATCGGCCTGCATATTGCAAACGAATATGTACATCTACACAAAGGAACAATCTCCGTTACAGACAATTTTCCTAAAGGTTCCGTATTTACCGTTAAATTGCCTATCGTCACATATGCCAGTGAAAAGGAGGAATTACTTCCGGAACTGCTAAACAATGACAAAGCTCCGAATGAACTTCCCGTTCCAAATGCGGAAGAATTGCGGTATACCATCTTGTTGGTGGACGACAACAAGGATTTCTGTAGTTTCATGTCTGAATACCTGTCCGATGAATACGCCATACAGGTTGCCTACAATGGAGCAGAGGCATTGAAGATATTAGAAAAAAACAGTGTCAATATTGTAATAAGCGACATCATGATGCCAGTGATGAATGGAACAGAGCTATGTCGGCAAATCAAAACAAACATGCAATGGTCCCACATTCCCGTTATATTGCTTACAGCCCGTATGGCAGAAGAATACAAAAGTGAAGGATTTGAGCAAGGAGCCGATGACTATATCGTAAAGCCTTTTGACTTCAAATTACTAAAGCTGCGCATCAGGAAATTTATTGAATGGACAGAAAAAAGCCATCGTAAATTCAGTCAGAAAATAGAAGTGACACCTAATGAAATAACAATCACTCCACTAGACGAACAATTTATTGAAAAAGCTATCAAAATAGTAGAAGAGCGCATGAGTGATTCCGACTTCTCTGTGGAAATGTTAGGAGCAGAATTGGGGTTGAGTCGTAGCCATCTCTACAAAAAGCTGATGTGTATCACCGGTAAAGGTCCGGCAGAATTCATCCGGATTATCCGTTTGAAGCGCAGTAAGCAACTTCTAAAGGAAAGCCAGAAACAAATTGCAGAAATTGCCTATGAGGTGGGATTCAGTTCTCCAAAAAGGTTCACTGTAAACTTCAAGAATGAATTTGGAATATCACCATCTGATTACATCCGCAGTCTAAAATGATAACTTGAAACATAAAGGTATGTTATTTGAGACATGATAGACCTATGCTATTATGATAACTTTCCATATTTGCAGTAGCTTTTAATAACAGTTATTTTTAAATCTTAAATTAAAGTATTATGAAGTTACGCGCAAATGTACGTCCACAATGGCAATGGGCAAAATTAAAGCAATTGCTTGCCATTGTGCTGATGTTTTGGGGTACAATCTCCATGTACGGACAAAGTAAAATGATTTCCGGTATCGTTCAGTCAGAATCGGACGGTGAACCACTTGTAGGAGCCACCGTTATAGTAAAAGAGACCAAAGCCGGTGGTACCACCGACCTCAACGGACGTTATTCCGTCCAAGCAGGACAAGGGCAGACTTTGATTGTTTCCTACATCGGCTACCGTTCCAAAGAAATAAAGGTCGGAAAAAACAGCCGTATAGACGTGCAATTACAAGAGGACAACGAAATGTTGGACGAAGTAGTAGTTGTAGGTTACGGTACGATGAAACGCAGTGACTTGACCGGTTCCGTGGTCAGCGTGACGGGTGACGAACTGAAAAAATCCGTAGTCACCTCGCTCGACCAAGCTTTGCAAGGACGTGCCGCCGGTGTGCAGGTGACCCAGAATTCCGGAACTCCGGGTGGCGGTATCTCGGTCAGCATCCGTGGTATCAACTCCTTGAACGGCAACGAACCGCTCTACGTTATCGACGGTGTAGCCATCTCAGGCAACAACACCAGCAACAGCAGCGTGCTCAGTTCCATCAACCCTGCAGACATCGTTTCCATGGAAGTATTGAAAGATGCATCGGCCACAGCCATCTATGGTAGCCGCGCCTCCAACGGTGTAGTACTCATCACCACCCGTCAGGGCGAAGAGGGCAAAACGAAGGTCTCCTACGAAGGTTACTATGCCTTGCAACAGCTTCCCAAGAAACTGGAAACACTGACACTCCCCGAATATGCAGTTTACCAGAACCTCCGCGCCGCCACCATCGGCTTCGGTGCACGCGAAGAGTTCAAAGACCCCTCACTCCTCAGCCGCGGTACCGACTGGCAGAATGAAATCTTCCGCACTGCCCCGATGCACAACCATCAGATAAACATCTCCGGAGGTTCGAAGAGCATGAAATACTCGCTCTCCGGCGGCTACATGCAGCAAGACGGTATTGTATTCGGTTCGGACTTTGAGCGTTTCTCTTTCCGCGTCAACATGGACAACGACATCAACAAGTGGCTCATCACCGGCTTGCGCGCCTCCGTAGCCCGTACACAGC
>OGDA01000829.1_pt1 | contig 13311 bp, 8 predicted proteins | sample 1570281 | NCBI WGS metagenome assembly OGDA01 (sample SAMEA2582184, study PRJEB24529) | metagenome
AGTATCAAGGTGGCCGAACCTCAGTTCGAGGGACAGACAAAGACGAAGCTGGGTAATAGCGAGGTTACCGGTGCAGTGGATATGGCGATCGGTGAGGCGTTAGGCTATTATTTGGAAGAACATCCGAAAGAGGCGAAAATAATCGTCGACAAGGTGATCTTGGCCGCTCAAGCCCGCCATGCCGCTCGTAAGGCTCGCGAATTGGTACAACGCAAATCTCCGCTGACAGGAGGTGGGCTCCCCGGTAAATTGGCGGACTGTTCCTCTAAAGACGCAGCGATCTGCGAATTGTTCCTTGTCGAGGGAGACTCCGCAGGGGGTACGGCTAAGCAAGGACGCGACCGTAACTTCCAAGCGATCCTACCATTGCGCGGTAAGATATTGAACGTGGAGAAAGCGATGGATCATAAGATCTTCGAAAGCGAGGAAATCCAGAACATCTATCGCGCGATGGGCGTAACCGTCGGTACGGAGGATGACCCGAAAGCGTTGAACATGGAGAAGCTGCGTTACCACAAGGTGATTATCATGACCGATGCCGATGTGGACGGTAGCCACATCGCCACATTGATCTTGACCTTCTTCTTCCGCCGTATGCGTTCCTTGATCGAGAACGGATATGTGTATCTGGCGACTCCTCCCCTCTATTTGTGTAAGAAAGGTAAGGTTGAGGAATACTGCTGGACCGAGCAACAACGTCAGCAGTTCATCTTAAAATATGGAGGAGGCAACGAGAACTCGATCCATACACAACGATACAAAGGTTTGGGAGAAATGAACGACCATCAATTGTGGGATACGACCATGAACCCGGAAAACCGTACGTTAAAGCAAATCACGATCGACAACGCAGCCGAGGCTGACCAAATCTTCGCCATGTTGATGGGTGAAGACGTAGGCCCTCGCCGCGAGTTTATCGAGGAAAACGCTACATATGCTAACATAGATGCTTAAAATCATGAAAGTCCGTCGTCCGAATCTAGAGGCCCTATACAAAGAAGTTGATAATTATATACCGGCTAAAGAAAGCCTTCAACCTCCCCGAATAGGAATATCCGCTAACCGGAGAGACGGACTTTCCTGTATAGCCGAGACCTACGTGCAAGCCGTGCTGGATGCGGGGGGAGCCCCGGTACTTATCCCGGTGATCACGGATCTGAAAGCATTGACCGTACTGGTTTCCGAACTAGACGGATTAGTTATGAGCGGGGGTGGAGACATCAATCCGCTCTATTTGCATGAGGAGCCTATCCCGCAATTGCAAGACGTAGATACGCTACGTGACGAATACGATTTGATCTTGCTTCGCTTGGCCGCTAATCGACAAATTCCGATCATGGGTATTTGCCGAGGGCATCAGATCATGAATGTAGCGTTCGGAGGAAGTGTCTATCAAGACCTACATTCACAAGCCGGTCAACCGCTATTGAAACACAGCCAGACATTGGCGCGGGAATATCCGTCGCATACGGTAACACTCGAACCGGGAATGAACCGCCTACGTACTATTTTCAATGGAGATGAACAAATCCTTGTCAACTCTTTCCACCATCAAGCGGTAAAAGAGGTCGCCCCCGGATTTAGGGCGACAGCGACCGCCCCGGATGGAATCAATGAGGCTATGGAACATACGGAGAAAACGATATTCGGCGTACAATGGCATCCGGAGGCCATGGCTCCGCAAGAGGATGAGGCCATGAAAGCCCTATTCGCTTACCATATCGAGAATGCCCGCCGTTTCGCGAAAGCCAAAGCGATCCATCAACGGATCGTGACGATCGATTCCCATACAGATACCCCGATGATCTTTCCCGGTGAATTTAATATCGGGGAGAAAGAAGGAGGGAAAGTAAATCTTCCTTTTATGGAAGAAGGGCGTATCGACGCAACCTTTATGGTCGCCTATATCCCGCAAGGTAAACGAGATGAGGCATCCTTACAGGCAGCGACAGCGTATGCGATAGAACGGCTGAATCAAGTAAAACGCCAGCAAACCTTACATCCGGACCGGATGGTTATAGCGACTACCCCCCAAGAGATCCGGACGATTAAGGCGCAAGGGAAAAAAGCGATCTGCCTCGGCATCGAGAACGGGTACGCTTTAGGGAAGCTGGTCGAAAACCTACGAATGTTCAAGGAGATGGGAGTTTCTTATATCACCTTATGCCATAATGGGGATAACGATATTTGTGATTCCGCTAGAGGAAAACAGGAATGGAAAGGACTAAGTCCTTTCGGTAAGGAAGTGGTAAAAGAGATGAACCGATTAGGAATCATGGTTGATATCTCGCATGCGGCGGAAAGTACCTTTTATCAGGTACTGGAAGTGAGCGAGACGCCAATCATAGCCTCCCACTCTTCCGCACGTGCGCTTTGCGATCATCCCCGCAATTTAACGGATGATCAACTGAAAGCGCTGGCCGCTCAAGGGGGTGTCGCCCAAATCTGCCTATACAAAGGATTCATCAATAAGGAAGAGGAAAAAGCTTCTTTAAGCGACGCTATCCGCCATATCAATCATATCGTGGATTTAATCGGTATCGATCATGTAGGAATCGGCTCGGATTTTGACGGAGACGGGGAACTGATCGGTTGCTCGGCTACCAATGAGTTGATTAACATTACCGTCCGACTTTTAGAAGAAGGATATACAGAAGAAGATATACGGAAAATATGGGGTGGGAACTTGCTAAGGGTTATGACCGCTATACAAGATTTCCCAAACAAATAGCAAACGAAAACAACTACATATTATGAAAAATATCTTATACACAGCAATATGCGCCTGTAGTATCTTATGTGGAGCACAGGCACAGACACCCGGATCGGAAGTCCCCAACTTAAAAAAGCTATATGAGTTGACAGACTCTTGCGATGTAAACGTGCGGGCACGATTCTCCCCATTGATCGGGATTTCCGCTAGTATCTCCAATGGTGCTTCCCGGGTGGGGGCCACCTATATCCAATCCATCGTAAAGGCAGGGGGAACTCCGGTTATCATCCCGGCTGTTACTGACGGTAAAGTACTCAGGAATATCGTATCGAATTTAGACGGGTTAGTTCTTATAGGAGGAGCGGATGTAAACCCTCTATGGTATGAGGAGGAGCCTCGGGAAAAGCTGGAGGAAGTCGATCCGGTACGCGATTTGTATGAGTTGAAACTAATCAAGATGGCTACCGACCAAAATATTCCCGTCTTAGGCATATGCCGGGGATTGCAACTGTTGAATGTAGCGTTTGGCGGTACGCTTTACCAAGACATCCCCTCACAACGTGGCGATCATTCTGTCAAGCATAGGCAAGATTTACCCAGTTCGTATGGCTCACACCGTGTCTTTGTTGACGCGAACTCACAGCTAGCCACTATTCTAGGGAAAGATACCTTAGCCGTAAACTCTCTTCATCATCAAGCGATCAAGGAGTTGGCGCCTATCTTCAAGGCTACCGCTTATGCGCCCGACAGTATTATCGAGGCTATCGACGCTTATCCGAATCGATCCATCATGGGAGTTCAATGGCATCCGGAAGCGTTGACTTACGGAGGCGACACTACGATGTTAAAGATATTCCACCATCTGATAGGAAAGGCCGAGACTCTCCACCAAGCCAAAGAGATGCACAAGCATTTCCTTTCCGTAGATACACATACCGATACTCCTTTCTGGTTTAAACGTGCCGGATTCAGCATCGCCGACCGGGAACGTAACCGGGTAAACATCCCTAAGATGCAAGAAGGGAAACTAGACGGGGTGTTCCTTGCGGCCTTCATCGGACAAGGTAAACGTGATGAGGTCTCTTTACAAGAAGCCGTACAAAAAGTAACAGGCTTGATCGAAGGTATTCGCAAGCAAGCTGAATTGAATAAGGATTTATGTGGCATCGCCGTTACGAACCAAGACTTCATCCGCTTGAAAAATGAAGGGAAAAAAGCGTTCTTTATCGGTATAGAGAATGGATACGGCATTGGTAAGGATCTGGCGAATATCGCTAAGTTCAAGGCGATAGGTGTCAATTATATCACGCTCTGCCACTCCTACGATAACGATATTTGCGACTCATCCACCCATACCAAGAAAGAATGGGACGGTTTAAGTCCGTTTGGTGAAGAGGTTGTGAAAGAGATGAATCGCCAAGGTATCATGGTGGATATGTCTCATGCCTCTGAGAAGTCATTTTGGGATGTTATCAAATTGTCCAAGGCCCCGATCATCTGCTCGCATTCCTCATCCATGGCGATGTGCAAGCACGACCGTAACCTGACCGACGAACAACTAAAGGCCCTTGCCCAAAATGGAGGCGTAGCGCAAGTTTGCTTGCTCGACCGCTATATCAATGAGGATTATAAAAACGCGAGCCTTACCGACGCGATCGAACATATCGATCATATGGTGAAAGTCGCCGGTATCGATCATGTAGGTATCGGCTCTGATTTTGATGGCGGTGGCGGAATTATCGGTTGCGAAAGTGACAACGATTTCATACAGATCACTGTTAAATTAATAGAGAAAGGATATACAGAGGAAGATATCGCCAAGATATGGGGTGGAAACTTGATGCGTGTATTAGACGAGGTTCAAGCGACTGCCTCCGTAAAAACATTATAAACAAAACAGATTTATGATCAGATTATTTTTTGCGTTATTGAGTTTTGCTCTTTTATCATGTGGAGCCAAAGGAACCAAAGAGACAGGTAATATGCCGGAGATCAAAAAACAACCGATCACTTCAGCTGTTCCCGATTTCAACGCAGACAGCGCTTACGCCTATGTAGCGAACCAAGTCGCTTTTGGTCCCCGTGTACCTAACACGGCGGCTCATAAAGCATGCGGGGATTACTTAGCATCTGAATTGAAGCGCTTTGGCGCCAAAGTCTACCAACAGGAAGCGATACTAACCGCCTACGACGGAACGAAGCTGGAAGCGAGAAACATCATAGGCTCGTTTGATCCGGAGAATAGTAAACGTGTTTTACTATTCGCGCATTGGGACAGCCGTCCCTATTCGGACCACGATCCCGATCCTTCCAAGCACCGAACTCCATTGGACGGGGCGGACGATGGCGGTAGCGGCGTAGGTGCCTTATTGGAGATCGCCCGCCAAATCGGACAAAAAGCCCCGGGTATCGGTATCGATATTATTTTCTTCGATGCGGAGGATTATGGTACGCCGGAGTTCGTAACCGATTATACACCGGATAGCTGGTGCCTAGGTACCCAGTTCTGGGCAAAAAATCCGCATGTCCCTAATTATACGGCGGAATACGGAATCTTATTGGATATGGTGGGCGGCAAGAACGCCACGTTTTTCAAGGAGCAACAATCCTTACGTGCGGCAGCCCCGATCGTCGAGATGGTATGGAGCGCGGCCCGCGATCTGGGATATGGCAAATATTTCATTAACGCCGCAGGTGGAGCCATCACAGACGATCACCAATATGTGATTAGCGGACGTAATATCCCGAGTATCGACATCATTAACTACGACCCTGAGTCTAAAACAGGTTTCGCCAGTTATTGGCATACTCAAAAAGATAGTATGGAGAATATAGACCGTGAGACTCTAAAAGCTGCCGGTCAAACCGTACTGGAAGTAATATACAATCGATAAAATACTGATAAAATGACAATCAATGAACTTCAAGACAATGTAATCGAAGAATTCTCAGTCTTCGATGATTGGATGGATAAATATGCGTTATTAATAGATCTGGGAAACTCCCTTCCCCCGCTCGATGAGAAATATAAAACGGAAAGCAACTTGATCGAGGGTTGCCAAAGCCGGGTTTGGTTCCAAGCGGATTATGCAGATGGAAAGATTATTTTCCAAGGAGAAAGCGACGCCGTGATCGTAAAAGGTATCGTATCTTTGCTGATACAGATCTTATCGGGCCATACCCCTCAAGAAATCTTGGATGCGGATCTATACTTTATAGACAAGGTAGGATTAAAAGAGCATTTATCCCCTACCCGTTCCAACGGGTTGGTAGCGATGGTGAAGCAAATGCGTCTGTACGCAATGGCTTACCGGGCAAAGGAACAACAATAAAAATAGGTGTTTTCACACGTATATAGGCACGAGCCGATACGTATATACGTGTAAGCCTACACCGATATAGGCATAGCCTCATACGTATATACGCATAAGGTTATGCCTATATACGTATTAAAAACCTAGTGTAAGCTGCTCCGGTAAAAGCGTGAATGTCTTGCGATGATAAGGCGTGATTCCGTGGGTACGAATCGCTTCCCTGTGGACCTTGGTAGGATAACCTTTATTGTCCAGCCAATGATAAGCGGGGTATTCCAAGGCCAATTCATTCATATAATCATCACGATAGGTTTTAGCCAATATAGAGGCGGCGGCGATACTCAGGTATTTGCCATCGCCTTTTACTACGGTCGTATGCGGAATATCGGGATAAGGGGTAAAACGGTTTCCATCGATCAATAAATGTTCCGGCCGTACTTTCAGTTGCTCGATCGCACGATGCATAGCCAAGAAAGAAGCCTTTAAGATATTAATCTTATCGATCTCTTCCGGACTGACGATGCCTACCGCCCAAGCGATCGCCTCACGTTCGATGACAGGACGAAGCTTATACCGTTTCTTCTCGCTTAATTGCTTGCTATCGTTTAAATCCTCATTCTTAAAATCTTCCGGAAGAATCACGGCGGCGGCGAATACCGCACCCGCCAAGCAGCCTCTTCCCGCCTCATCACACCCAGCCTCTATACGCCCGGTTTCCATATAGGGTAATAACATGTATCTATCTCTTTTTATCGTAAAACACGCCACATGCTTACGATGCTCATTCAAGCATCCTTACAATGGGCATCGTAAGCACCTTTAAATGCCCATCATAAGCTCCATTGAATGGGCATCGTAATTTTAACTATTCAAATCCTTCACAATCCAAGGGCGAAGCACGAACCAAGCGAATGCCGTAGCGGCGATCACCCCGCAAGTATTCGCCAAGAAATCAAACCAATCCCCACCCCGGTACGTCGTACAATATTCTTGCAATATCTCAATAATCCCACTCATAACGATCGGGCATAAAACCGCCCCGATCCAAGCATGCCATAATACCGTCTCATACTTCCGGTGATTCCGCAAGAACTCCAGCCATAGCATACCCGACATCCCCCCATACATACAGAAATGAACCACCTTGTCCACACCCGGGAATAAAGGGATATCATCCATCCTCGGCGGCTTAAAGAACGACAAGTAAATAACGATCAATATAATCGCCAGTGAAAACGGATATTTCTTAATATAATACATCATACTCAAAACATCTTCCGAACTCGTTCCACACCTGCGATGAACGTATCGATCTCCTCTTTCGTATTATAAAAGGAGAAAGACGCCCGCACCGTACCCTCGATTCCTAAGGCATGCATCAAAGGCTGGGCACAATGATGCCCTGTACGAACCGCTATTCCCAAACGGTCCAGCAACATCCCCATATCGTAATGATGGATATTACCCACCAAAAAAGAAAGCACCGCTCCTTTATGATCCGCTTGTCCAAAAATACGCATCCCTTCAATCGTATTTAATCCAGCGGTCGCATATCGTAGAAGCTCATCCTCATAAGTAGCTATATTCTCTATACCGATCCGGTCTACATACCGCAAGGCTTCCGCCAACGCCGTGCTACCAATATAATCCGGAGTTCCCGCCTCAAACTTAAAGGGAAGCTCATTAAAAGTTGTCTTCTCGAACGAGACCGTAGCGATCATCTCGCCTCCTCCCTGATACGGAGGAAGTTTATCCAACCACTCCTCTTTACCATACAAGACCCCGATACCCGTCGGTCCGTAAATCTTATGCCCGGAGAAAACATAGAACTCCGCATCCAAGTCCTGCACATCCACCTTCATATGCGGAACGGCTTGAGCCCCGTCTACCAACACCGGTACGCCTTGTTCATGAGCGATCTCGATCATCGCCTTTACCGGATTCACCGTACCCAAGACATTAGACACATGAGTCACGGAAACCAAACGAGTCTTATCCGAGAATAATTTACGATACTCATCCAGATTCAACTCCCCTTTCTCATTCATCGGGATCACCTTCAACGTAATACCTTTCCGGGCCGCTTGTATCTGCCAAGGAACGATATTGGAATGATGCTCCATCACGGACACGATCACCTCATCCCCTGCCGACATACATTCATCCGTAAAGCTGGAAGCGATCAAATTAATGGATTCCGTAGTTCCCCGGGTAAAAATAATCTCATTCGAGGAACGGGCATTCAAGAAATGCTGTACCGTTTTGCGAGCCTCCTCATGCGCCTCTGTCGCCGCTTGGCTCAAGAAATGTACGCCTCGGTGGATATTGGCGTTTACGTTATAATATCCATTCTCTATCTTTTCTACCACTTGACGAGGTTTCTGGGTAGTAGCGCCATTATCAAAATATATCAGCGGTTTATCGTATATCTTATGATCCAAGATCGGAAAGTCTTTTCGGATCGCTTGAACGTCTAACATAGTCTTACTTCTTTTTGTCTTAAAATTACGAGAGCCAAAGATACAAAAAAAAGGCTTTCTCGCTGAAAGAAAGCCTTTTTTATCATTACCTAACAGATATTACGCCTACACTTTATTCTCTTCTCGCACGTTTACTTTTCTCTTCCAAAGTCAAAGTACGGAGACTCTGTGCGGGCGTTGTCCATTAAGGATACTAGTTCTTTTACCTTATCGGGATACTTCTCCGCTAGATTCGTATCCTCATGTATATCATTACTTAAATCATACAGTTCCAATATAGTCTCACCCACGATCGGTTGCCGGATTAGTTTCCATTTACCGGAGCGTAATGCTTCCCGGCCATTCAACTCGTGAAATTCCCAATATAAATAATCATGGGCCTGTTGATTTTTCTTTGATAACAAGGTTGGTAAGAAAGAGATTCCATCCGTCTTCTCGGGCAAAACCGTACCTGTAAGTTCTGCCAATGTCGGCATGACATCCCAGAATGCGCTTATATGATCCGATTGGGCTCCGGCCTTGATCGTACCCGGGCACCATGCCACCATAGGTATACGGATGCCTCCTTCATATACATCCCGTTTGATCCCCCTAAAAGGTCCGTAACTCTTGAAAAAATCGGGATCAGCTCCACCCTCATGATGCGGGCCGTTATCGCTGGTAAAAATCACGATCGTATTCTTATCCAAACCCAACTCTTTCAATTCAGCCATTACATCCCCCACGTATTTATCCAACCGGGAGACCATGGCGGCAAAGGAGGCCAAGGGCTTCTCCGAGGTGTTATAACCGCCATACACTTTATCAAACTTACCAATATAAGGAGTCTCCTCGAATGAGTTCTCGTACATCTTATAAACAGAATCATGCGGAAGATTCAATTCCGCATGAGGCAGCGTATAGGTAAGCATCGCGAAGAACGGTTGCTCCTTATGATCCCGAATGAATTTCAAAGCTTGCTCATGAATCAAATCTTGTGAATATGTCTTGCAAGCATTGTTCTCGTTTTCAGGAAAAAGAACCTTCTCCTCATTATGCCATAAATGATCCGGATAGAAGGAATGCGACTGCCGTTGGCAATTATATCCATAAAACTCATCGAAACCCATCTTATTAGGAATGGAGACAGAGCCCGGATTTCCCAACCCCCATTTACCAAAGATACCGGTCGTATAACCGGCCGATTTCATTAATTTACCCAACGTATAGGTATCCTCCCGCATCGGCTGTTGGCCTTCGGGCGTGATCTCCCGGTTTCCCCGGACTTGCGTATGTCCCGTATGCAATCCGGTCATCAAGGAACAACGGGAAGGGGCACTCACCGTACATCCGGCATAATGCTGCGTAAACAACATTCCCTCCTTCGCCATCCGGTCTATATTGGGAGTCTTGATAATCTGTTGGCCATAACAGCCAACATCTCCATATCCTAAATCATCCGCTAAGATATACACAACATTCATAGGACGCTCCGGAGTTTTTTCGCAACCGGACATTCCGATAAGCGTCAATGTCCCGGATATACATAAAGTCAATTGTGTTTTCATATACCTTTAAAATAAATAGAAGTGTTAGAAACCAATTACAATCTTCTGATCCTGATTCGTAGACAAGCGGTTCGTCCGTACCTTAACCCTTCCCATACGATCCGAGGCATCGAAGTACCAGCCTTCTTGTCCGGCATTGAACGCTTCGGGGGAGATGGCAGATAGCGGCTTCCCGGCTACGGTTACGTTTGACGGGCTGGACTCCGAGCGGACATCCAATAGGTAAGTACGCTCTTGGTAACGTCCTTTATAATCTCCTTTCGCTTTCGCAATATCCACGGTGATCGTGCCTTTCTCTCCTTTTGGGGAGGAAACAGAGATCAAGGTACAGGCAAACTCGCCTTTCTTATAATCACGGGTGAGACCGTCATCCTCATATAAGTTGAAAGAGGTGTTTCCGTAGGGATATAAGTCCAAGGTCAAGACATCCGCAGGTTTCTCGCCTACATAATTCATATCCGGATACATCGGGATAATGGCGCCTTGACGGATAAATACCGGGCAAATATCCAATTTAGCCTCATATTTATCCAACCACTTGCCACCCTCGTATGTCTTTCCGGTCCAATAGTCGTACCATTCTCCGGCAGGGAAGTAGATACTGTCGCGTACATTCTTACGGGTATATACAGGGGCAACCATCATCCACTCGCCACTCATAAATTGATATTGGGTGGTCGTATCACGGGTAACCACGTCATCCGGGAATTCCAGTACCATCGCACGAGCCATCGGTACACCGGTCGTATGCGCCTCATGGCAATAGGTATAGGCGTACGGGTTCAGACGCATCTTCAGCTTTAAGAATTTACGGTTGATATCCGTGTACGGATGCCCATATACCCAAGGCTGACGGTCGGCATCCGCCCAGCCGCTCATGGTCATAAAGATCGGGGTGAAAACCTTCCATTGCAAGTCGCGGGTATAGGTTTTCGGGGAACCGCCGAAGATACCGTCCACATCGCTAGTAGCGGCGTTCATGGCGGAAAGGCCGGCACCCGTGATCGTCGGGATATGGTAACGGATATAATCCCAATTGCTCACTTGGTCACCGCTCCATACCGTAGAATACCGTTGGGTTCCGGCCCAACCGCAAACAGCCCATACGAAACCCCGTTCATTCGTATTGTTCTCGATCCCCTCGAATGCGGATTTACAGCCGTTCAAGGCAAACTCATAGCCTTCTCCAACCCAAGCCACATCCAATTTACACAGGCGGGTACCACATTTACCAACCTCGTAGGCGATCTTATCCACACCATTCTCTGTCCACAAGCCCGTATGGAAGCCTCGTTTACCTAATTCCGTCACAACAGAATCCAATTTCACATAGCCGCAACCATAGCCATCGTTCGGCAAGATCCAGCCACGGGGCATATCATATTCCACATATTTATCGGCAACTTGGCTGATTACGTCCGGGGTGGATTGAGGCCATCCGGTGCGCTGTTCCCCTTTGTTATAGCAGTCGGCGTCTCCCATCGTAAGCATCCACATCGCCGGCATAAAAGGTTTTCCGGTGATATCCGTATAGTCGTTCAATAGGTCTTTCAAGGAAGGGCCGTAGAAGTAGAACGCGTCAAAGCGATTCTCGTTATGCGTCAACTGACTGGTGAAGCCCATCAGCTTAAAGCCATCATCATAGTTCTTGTCCAACATCTCCGTGCCGTTGAAGGCATAATGTCCCGGGGCAAACGTATTGCGGAATACGCCATATCCTTTCGTGGACATATAGAAGGGAGCCGGGTTAGAGGATTGATCCTCATCCCAACCGGTCACCTCGATATCCGCTTCCTTCCCAGCGTATGAGAAATTACCTTGTTGCATACCGCAACCGTAGAAATCCTCATCACCGCTACGGCGCATCGTTTGGGTCGTTTTTAGTCCGAAGGCAAGTGGTTCGGCCTCCTCGTAGATCACGGCACGGTTATTCTTGTCATACATGGCGAAACGAATAGGGTTCTTATAGACACGTACGACACATTGGGGAGTCGTGAACTTATAATAGCTGCCGTTGTCGGCCATGGAGACTCTCGGGTTCTTTACCCCATAATCCACAACGATCGAGTTTGCCGCCGGATTGGTATATTCCCCATCCGGTGCCAACCAGATACGGAAGATATCATCCCGGTAAAACATCAACTTAACCTTAGCGTACCCGGAGACGAACTCATATTCCGTGTTGCTGATCTTATTGAACTTCGTCAACTTACCCAAGTTCATACGGGCGGCGAACAGGTTCGCTTTTAATACGTTGTTTGACGAACGCTCATCCTTCGGGTATTGGATAGCGAACTCTATTTTATAGGAGCCCATCTGGGTGAGGTCGGTAGCGGGGAAAGCTACCTCATATTCCTCTTGTTTAGCGATCGGATGCCCGGAGGCGGTTACCGTGGCGGTTAGTTTCTGACCGTTGTTCAAGGAGGCGGTTACCGTGAAATCCTCGTCTACGGGCTGGGAACCAACGTTCTTCAGCTTCACTTTCAACACGTCTTCCTTCGTGAACGTATTCCCGGTTTCTTGGTGTGAGGTCACTTTCTCCAAGGCCAAGTCATGCGCGAAAGGCTCTGTCAGCTCAATATCATCGACCATCCAATACCAAGAGAAGATATCCCGCCAGAAGAAACGCAAGTAGACAGTTTTCTGGTTCGCGGCTACCTCGCTGATGTTAATCTCCTCATTCACCGGGGCATGAAGCTGGGTAGCGGCGGGGATCTTATCCATCACGTTATACTCTTTCCAATTCACCCCGTCGTTGCTGACGCCTACCCAAAGGCCGGCACGTTTTCCGGTGAACCAATTATTCCAACGAAACAGGTGCTGGAATTTCAATACCACATCGTTCTTTCCCGCACAATCGATAGCGCTGGTCTGGAAATAGCCGTTCGGGTATTCCTCCCGTTGATTCCACTTCGTGATCTCCTCCCCGGTGACTACGCCCGGCCGGAATTGCATATGATAGCCACGGCTCGTAGATGCGATGGGAGGTGCTTGTTGCTCGAACTGGAAAGAGCCGGGATAAGGCTGATCGGTTACAATCCATTCACACTTTGCCGATTTCGTTGAATCGACAATCATCCAGCCGTCGGGTAATTTCCCGGCGGAGAAATCTTCTTTCCAAAAACTTTGTTGTGCGGACAGGGAGGAAACGCAACCTGTCAGAAGCATGGATACAATTAGACTTTTTATCATTTGAATTAGTTGATTAGATTTAGGCAGTAAAGATAGTCTTAATTTACGAGGGTTCGCAAACGTTC
>OGDA01000840.1_pt1 | contig 13163 bp, 14 predicted proteins | sample 1570281 | NCBI WGS metagenome assembly OGDA01 (sample SAMEA2582184, study PRJEB24529) | metagenome
ACACGTAATAGCAGATTGCACAAAATTTTCTTCCCCAACGCACCAATCTTTGTGCAAAATGTCAATAGACACAAAATATAGTACCCACACCCCTTAGGGTAGGGGAGTACAGCAATTTTTACAATGTAAATAGCAACATATACAATTTAGAGTGTGGTATAATATAGACAATGAAAGAACGAAAAAAGGGGGTTCACCAATGAAAAAAGAACATCGTAATTACAATCACTTTGACAGATGATAAGATTACTCTGGATGGACAGAACCTAGAGCAATTGACCACAAAAGACGTTGTCGATAGTATCAAGACGCTTGGAAGCTTTGGAATGATGTTGAGTGGTTTTCAGGAAGGAGACGTACCTAATGGAAATGCGTAAATTCATTATTGAGATTCACCCGGACGGCAAATTGACGTGGTGTGAATATGAGGAACCCACGGAGGCTAACAGAGCCGCAAATGATCGTTCCTGGTTATCCGGGTATCGGCAGGCCCTTGTTCATTGCGATGAGCATGTCAAAACGCTTGAAGGTATTAAAGATAACAGTGTCGCGGCCAGTTTAATGTACCAAGGTGCGGCCCTTGAGCGTGACGGTGTCGAGGCCATGTATCGAAAATACGCACAAATTTTTCAGCATTAAGTCGAAACGGCCTCCGGGCCGTCTATCGGGGTCGCCCGCCCGGTATTGATAATGACAGGGCACATAATGAAAGGAGTTATATTATGTCTGAAGCGATGAAGTCCGAGAACAATGGTGTTATGATGGCCTCCGAGGTGATGAACACCGGTGTAGGGTACACCGATATGAATCTCTCTGACCGCTCTGCCGCAGTTGCATTCTACAATGCAACGAGCAACCCCGTCAACAAGCTGAAGGATCACGTCAACGAGGTGCTGTCGCTGGTTCATGTGTCGGTGGAGTGCGTGGAGGTCAGTCAGGACGATGCCCCCGGGGGCAAGGCGATTGCACCCCGCATTGTCCTCATTACCGAGGACGGGAATTCCTACGCCTGCGTTTCCGTGGGCGTATACCAGTCTCTGAAGCGGATGTTTACGCTGCTCGGGACCCCTGATACGTGGAAGGAACCGGTACAGATCAAACCTGTGCTGATTAGCACCAAAAAAGGCCAGGTTTTGTCTTTGAACCTGGTTTGATCTAACCAATGGCTGCCACACATGTGGCGGCCATATTTATTATAGGAGCGACCATGAAAAGTAAAGATAGCAGAGATGCCTTGCTATACTGCGACGAATCCACGATTCATCTTGCTTCTGTCATTGTATATAGCGGCGTCGTAGATACTGATATTGATTTTTTCCGCTCAAAATGGGCCAAAATCCTTTTTGAAGGCCTCGGCATAGAAGCAGAGCCCCTCGACTGGTATTATAAGATTATGGATAGAAAGGAGCGTTTAAAGAATGGCCGTAGGAGCAGCTAAAGCGCGAGCAACTCTAAAATACAGCCCCGAGCTGTACACCCCCTACGCCCTGGAATCCTGGCCTGATAATCAGATGCGCAGAGAGTACACCCGATTGCGTGATATTGCACAAAAGCGCATTAAGCGCCTGTCAAAAGACCCCATTAGCGGCACAAGTGACGTTTATAAAGAATTTGCAGGAGGTTTCCCGACCCTAAAGGCAATGCGCGGAGACCGTAAAGCATTGGAGCAGGCTTTGGCGGATGTAGCGCGTTTTGTGCGTTCCAAGGGTTCCACCGTTGGCGGAGCGCGTGCAAAATTCGAGCAGAAAATGAAAATCGGTAGTATTGATATTACCGACGTGCCCGAGGATCAGTACACGGCCCTGTCTGAATGGTGGGAGATCGTGAAAGCATCGGGCGTGTACTACTACCCATCTGACCAGCCGGTTATGTACTGGCGCGAGAAAGGTGGCTATAATGTCAGTATTGACGATTTTGTAAAGTATCAACAAGGGGAGGTTAGCTATGATAAAGACTGGGATTACAGCGCCGGTAGCAGCTCCTCCGACCTGCGTGGAGGCTTTGGCGGAGGCCTGTAATTATAATCCTGTCCCGTGGCTCATGGAGCATTTAGACCGGAAGCACACAAAAGGCAAGAAACGCAAAACAAACAAGAGGCGCTTGTATGTTAATATGCCGTGTGCTTTTGATATTGAGACTAGCCGAGTATGTGTGGATGTGGACGAGAATCCGCACACAATTATGTATATCTGGCAATGTCAACTCGGTCTGGATATTACCATTATCGGTAGAACGTGGGACGAGTGGCGTAACTTTACGGGATCAATCAGCGACTATTTGCAAGCAAACAGCGGTCCGCAAGGTGACTGGTTTCTGTGTATGTACGTTCACAATCTTGCACATGAATTTCAATATCTGTCGGGTGTTCTGGATTTTGGCCCTGGTGATGTATTCGCCAGCAAACCCCGTAGGGTCTTAAAATGCGACAATCGCGCTATTGAGTACCGATGCAGTATGCAGCACAGCAATTTGTCCCTTGATGCATGGGGCAAACAACTGGGAGCCCCTCATGCCAAATTGACGGGGGCACTTGATTATTCCAAAATTCGGTATCCATGGACTTCTTTAACGTCTACAGAATTAGCGTACTGTATAAATGATGTCAGGTGTATTGTGGAGTGCTTGTTAATCGAGATGAACCGAGATGGGGACGACCTCTATACTTTGCCGTTGACGCGCACTGGTTATGTCCGACGAATGGCTCGAGAAGCTATGTATAACTGGGGCATTAAACGCGTCAAGCGTCTTTTGCCCTCCTGGGATTTGTATCAAATGCTGCGGGAAGCGTTCCGGGGTGGTGACACACACGCGAATCGCTATTATGTAGGGCTGCGCCTAGAGAACGTTGGTTCCGTCGACATGTCGAGCGCCTACCCGGGAGTTCAGTGTGAGTGCTATTTTCCTATGACGCCATTCCGGCAGGAACCGGCCACCGTAGAGCGTCTAATGCAATGTATGAGGCACAGCAAGGCCTGCTTGATGCGCTTGCAAGTGAAAGGTTTACGCCAGCGTTTCAAGTGGTGGGGGTTCCCGTACATCCCCCTTGCGAAGGTTCGGCATTGTGAAGGATACATTAACGACAATGGACGTTTGCTGTCTGCTGAGCAGTTCGAGATTACCATAACCGATATAGATTTTAGGATCATTGCAAAGGAGTATGACTGGGACGCTCTTAATGTTCTGGACTTGTACACGTCCGACTATGGTAAACTGCCAAAGCCCTTGACAGATTGTGTAAAAGAGAGCTACACCGGAAAGACATCCCTTAAAGGGGTTCCCGGTCAAGAGTTATATTATGTGAAATCGAAGGGCGATTTAAACAGCTACTACGGCATGACCGCACAAGACCCCTTGCAATTGGACACACTTTTTGACGAGGACAACATTGACAATCTATGGAGTGAGTGTTCCGACGACCCGGAGGGCAGTTATAACGAGCACTGTCCGCACTTGTTCCTGCCTTACCAATGGGGCGTGTGGACAACAGCTCATACACGCAAGCGCTTAAAAATAGCGCAATGGGCCGCAGGCAAAAATGGCGTTTATTGCGACACTGATAGCGTGAAGTACATGGGAAGTATCGACTTGACGGATTTCAACAAGGCCGTTAAGCAGCTCGCGAAAGATAACGGAGCTTGTGCTTCAGATCCTAAAGGAACCTTCCATTATATGGGCGTTTATGAGCAAGAGCGCAGCTACGCGGAGTTCATGACCTGGGGTGCCAAAAAGTACGCGACTACTTATAAAAAAGGAGGGCCGATTACTACCACGGTAGCCGGAGTTAATAAGCGAAAGGGAGGTCTAGAGCTGTCATTATGGGGAGGCTTTGAGGCTTTTAAGCCCGGCTTCACGTTTTGTCTTGCCGCCGGAAATAAGGTTATTTATAATGACCGGCCCAATGTGCCCGATTTTGTGGTTGACGGGCACACGGTACATATAACAAGAAACCTGTGTATTTGTGATAACACCTACACGTTAGGGATTACGGACGAATACGCAAAGATACTTGGTTATAAGATTATGGAGGTTATCTAATGATTAAACTGTACACTGATGAGGGGTGGCCTAACTTTTCTGAAAAGGATGGCATTTTGTCCACGGGTGCACCTATTATTTTTATCTGGGGCGGGCGCGGAACCGGAAAAACCTATGGAGCGCTATTACATGTACATCAGACCAAAGACGAATTTTTGTATTTGCGCCGCACGCCGCAGCAGGCGGAACTTATCTGCTCGTCGCCCAGTATGTGGCCGTGGTCTCCGTTGAACGATGATTTACAAACACATTACGCCCCTTTTAAATTGCCAAAAATAGCGGGTCTGTATGAAGTGGGCAACGCAGGAGCCTACACGGATACAGGGTCGCCAATAAAACCGTCCAAGATGTCGGGCGTAGTGGGTAGTGTAGTTACACTGGCCCGCACCAGAGGTTTCTCCAGTCCGCACACTAATATCATGTTTTTAGACGAGTACCAAAAAGAGGAATCGGACTATTACCGGCGCGGCGAGGGCGTCGGCCTGGCCAATATCTACGAGACGATCAACCGTAACCGCGAACTAAAAGGACAGAAGCCCTTGACGATGGTGTGCATGTCTAATGCCGTGGGTATGGCGAACCCATACTACATGCAATGGGAGATTACGGATACGGTTGAGAAGATGATCGGCAAGAAAGAGCGCGTCAAGCTGCTGGCCGACAAAGGTATTTTACTTATTGACTTGGTCGATAGCCCCATAGCGAGAGAGAAAGCAAGTACCGCGTTGTACCGGTCAATGAGCGGCACAGATTTTTATAGGTCTGCTATCGAAAACCAATACAGCTCCGAGGAGAAGAGCCTTGTTGTATCCAGGCCCTTGCGGGAATATTACCCACTTGTGCAGGTTGGCCGATGCTGTATTTATGAGCATAAAAGCAAACCTCTGTATTATGTATGCAGACACCGGTCGGGGCAGATGCCAATGTATGGAACCGGCGAATATGAGCGGAAACGGTTCCGTGCCGCATATGGTTACATCTGGCCCGCCTACTTGCAACGTCAGATAGAATTTGAACGATACTCGGATGAGATTTTTTTCAGAGAATATTGTGGGGCTTGACAATTTTTCACAACCGTATTATAATAAAGTTAATCCCAGGTGCCCAGAGGCAGCTCCCAGAAGGAGTGGGCATGCGTCAGCCAGCGCAAGAACCTGGGATTTACTTATATCTGTAAGGGAGGTGATGTTATATGAACGTTTATGCAATTCTCGCCGTTCTGGTATTTATTGGCATGGATGTAGTCAGTGGGATGGTTAAAGCTTTTTCTACCACGGGGTTCGATTCCAGCGTGATGCGCCAGGGGTTTTATCACAAACTTGGTGAAGTTCTGGCCGTGGGGCTGCTGGTCGCTGCCGATTTCTACCTGCCCATTGTTGGCGTTAATGTCAATGTGTCGTTCTCGGCCATCGGCTGCACTTATTTTGTTTTGATGGAAATAGGCAGCATCATCGAGAATATAGGAGCAATCAACCCAGAATTGGTGGGGCCTCTTACTAAAATTTTTGCAAAACTCAAAGGTGGTTAGATATGAGTTGTTATATCATCCTCACCCAGTCGATCACTAACGAGCGCGCGTTTCTGCTGGCTGACCTGTGTGCTCGTTTGAACGTTGACTATTACAGCGACTGGGCCAACGTCGCCCAGACGCGGCAATGTTGCGCCGTGGGCCCGCTGTCTAAAGGAGATAAAGACCAGGTCATTAAATGCCTGGCGCATGACACATACGTTGTGATGGAGGCGATCAAAGTTGAAAATCAGTGAAAAAGCGGCCCTCGCTATGGCGGGCTACACCAAAGCCGAGATCGAAGCTATGGAGCAGCCCGTGCCGCAGCCCGTGCCGCAGCCCGTGCCGCAGCCCGTGCCGCAGCCCGTGCCGCAGCCGCAGCCCGTGCCGCAGCCTGCGCCGCAGTATGACGGCCTCGAAACCATGTTGCGGCAGATTTTGCAGGGTCAGCAAACTATGACCCAGACGATGCAGGCAAATGCCCTGGGTCTTGGCATCCAGCAGCAGCCGGCGGCAGATGCCGCTACGGTCACGGCCCGCATTATTGACCCCACCTACGGAAAGGAAGTGAAGTGAGATGCCGCTCGGCATGGATTTTGCGGATATTGCCGCAATTTTGACCGAAATCAATAAAATGGCAACCGGCCAGGAAACGACGTCGCCCATCGTGGACACATCCAGCTTCGTTTCGGTGGCGCAGGCCACTCTGCTGACCGGCACTGATAACTACACTAAAGCGATTAGTCAGGTGCTGGGCCGCACGATCTTCGCCGTTCGCCCTTATGACGCGCCCATGAAACGCTTGCAGGTCACGGGCGACGACTGGGCTAACCATGTGCGGAAGATCAACTTCTGCGACACTGACCCCGTCACCGACAAGGCGTGGGAGCTGGTGGATGGCCAGAGCGTGGATATGTACGAAGTCCACAAGCCTAAAGTCCTTCAGACTAACTACTATGGCCAGACCAATTACAGCCGCGTTTACACGCAGGCCGACACCCAGATGGAGGCGGCGTTTAAAGGCCCCGAGGAACTGGCGCAATTCTGGGCTTCGTTCGTGCTGCATTTGTCGAACCAGATCGAGGCAGACCGCCGTAACCTCGCCAACAACCTGATGGCTAACCATTTGACCGGCATGACTGTGACAAGCCCTCACAGCGTTATCTATTTGCTCGACGAGTACAACGCCCAGCAGGGCACCGCTCTGACGGTGCAGGACGTGTACAAGGAAGCGAACTTTCCGGGATTTGCAAAATACGCATATGGCCGTATCAATGACATTTCCCGCCTGATGAAGGAGCGAACTATCAACTGGCATCAGAACTGGAAGATCGGCGGCACGACGTACAACATCATGCGTCACACGCCGTATGACCGCCAGCACCTTTATCTGTACAGTGGTACGCAGAGCCAGATCGACGCCCGCGTGATTCCCGAAGTATTTCACGATAATATGTTGAAATATCGTGACGCCGAACAGGTCACGTTCTGGCAGAACATCGGCGAGCGCGAGACCATTTCCGCAACGCCTGTTATTACCAGTGCCGCCGGCGTGGCGACCAAAAACGCCGCGGTTAAGCTGTCTAATGTGTTCGGGTGTCTGCTGGATTGGGACGCAATCGGCTACACTCCTAAACTGTCCCGCGTGGTTCCAACCCCCATGAACGCGCGCGGCCTGTATACGAATTTCTGGTATCATTACGGCTGGTCGTGGTACGACGACTTCACCGAGAACGCCGTTCTGTTCCTCATGACCTCCGGAGACGTCGCTGCTCCCAGCACGGGCAGAGCAGCCTCCACCCTGAAAACCACCACCTACAAGGACGCAGACCCCTCGAAGTCCTGACCGGTACCGGCGGGCGTCCTGCCCGCCGGTTATTTTTAGGAGGCGTTATGCAAGCAACATTTTATCAGTTCGCAAAGCGCACAAACAGCACAAAACGGCCCAGCGGCGGTCAGGAGCTCGGAATTGATCTTAAAGCCCCGTGCAACATTATCAACCCCGAAATTAAGATTGCCACACAGAGTGACCCGACGGGATACAACTACTGTTATCTGCCCACATTCAGCCGCTATTACTGGGTTAAGAATTGGACGTACTCCGGGGGCCTCTGGGTCGCATCGCTGACTGTTGACACGCTGGCGAGTTATCGCGAACAGATTGGCAATTCTACAGAATACGTAGTGAGGTCGTCCGCAAAGTCTGACCCTAAAATTATAGATAATTTGTACCCAACAAAAGCCAATATTACCACGAGAACACTTTACGCAAATTCAACGCCGTTCACGGACGACCCGGAAAGCGGCAGTCAAGGATTTTTTGTTGTGGCCGTCAATGCCCCTGGGTACGTGTCTTTTGGCGGCGCAATTTATCTTGCAATGAGCAGCACCACGTTTCAAAAGCTCATGGCGGCTCTTTTGCAAAATACTGATTATCTTAATATTAGTGCGGACGAAATCAGCAGTAACTTAACTAAAGCGCTTTTCAATCCTATTCAGTACATTTCAAAAGCATTCTGGATGCCTTGCGGCAATACCGCTATCGGCGTCCCCATTAACGAAATCCCCGTAGGATGGTGGAAAATGCAAAATGTAGGGAATGCCTATGTAATTAATAACAACAACGATAAGAACGTTTTCACATTCAGCATTTCGACCCCTCATCATCCGCAGCACATTACAAGAGGCGTTTATACAGACGGGGCCCCCTATTCCGAATATACTTTGTATTGCCCGCCCTTTGGCGAAATCAAATTAAATGCCAACCTGTTTGTGCTGCAGAGCACGTTGTATTGTAGATTAACTGTCGATTACAGAACCGGCGATGCGATACTGGATTTATCATTTAATAAAGATTTTGACACTATTTTCTTTTCCACGACAGGAAATGTCTCTGTACCTGTGCAGCTGGCGCAGATAGCTACTAATGTAGACGAGTTGGCAAGTCTTGGCGGTTTGATTCAAACCGCGGTGGGTGCAGTTGCAGGCGGTATCCAGTCCTTTTTCGGCGGAGGTGATGTTATAAACGGTATTGCCTCCGGTGCCCAGCAAATGACAGTTAAAAGTCAATCAAAAGGCGGAGGGGCCAGCGTCGCAAAATACGGAATCACTCCTTATTTGACAGGCGCATTTTATGAGCTTGTTGACGACAACAACGAGCACCACGGGCGGCCCCTGTGTCAGCGGGTGCCGCTATTCAGTATCCCCGGTTTCATGATGGTGGATGACCCGGATATAGCGTTGCCCGCTACAGCTGCCGAGATTGATAGCGTCAGAAGCTATATGAAAAATGGATTCTTTTTAGAGTAGGAGGCGTAAACAATGGCAGTATATAAACAGTGTATTACTGACGTGTCGCCCATCAGAGTGACCGCCGGTTATCCGGCATACTCGGACGGAAGTCCCCACCGGGGCATTGACACGGTACACGGTAATCATAAAGTCTACGCGCCCGAGGCGGGCGTCGTGGTCGTGGCGCAGCACTGGAACGGCAGTACCTCGGGGGATCAGTCCTGGGGTAATATGATCAAAGTCAGAATGGCCGACGGTAGTACCTGGCGAGCAGCGCACTTTGCATCGCAGATCTGGAATGTTGGTGACACAATCACAAAGGGGCAGTTTATCGGCACACAGGGGCGCACAGGCCACGCGACGGGCGTTCATACACATTGGGAGTACGCAGACGCCGCCGGACACTTGAGAGACCCCTCGAGCATTATTAGAATCCCCAATCAGGTAGGCACCTGGGAAGTGGAGTGGGATTCCGGCGAAGGCCCTGGCCCTGACCCTGGCCCTGACCCTGGCCCCGGCCCTGGCCCTTGGCCTACCGGCACATTGCCAGTGTGGTTGTTGTTCAAAATGGCTAAAGGGGGACGTCTGTTATGAATGCCCCTTACAGCTATGAGCAGATTAATGCCCATGTGTCGCCGGTCACTCCGTCCGTGATGCACACAAAAGGCAATTATCTATCTTACTATTTCCGCAAGTACCTGTTCCTTGAGGCAGTGTCTATGGTGCGGTGGACGCTCCCCGACACCTGGCCAAGTAACCGCCTACAGTATCTTGTCTTCGGCACTGGCGGCGTCACAGTATTTAACACAGACCGCTTCGGCCTTGTGTATGACCGCATGGGGCTAACCGGCATCAATATCTTTTACAATCCCACGCACTCCATCATTGCAAACCCGTTTATCAAAGGGTCTCCATATCTTCAGATTGGCAAACAATGCGAAATTATCAACCTTCAGCCCGATTACCGCGGCATGGTGGATATTGTAGCGTACTACGGGGATATGATGGCCCTTGCGGCCCAGACCATCCAGAGCAATTTAATAAACAGCCGGCTTGCATATGTGTTTGCGGCTGGCAACAAAGCAGGTGCGGAATCTTTTAAAAAAATGTTCGACGCCATTATGCAGGGTGACCCCGCAGTGTTTGTGGATTCTTCGTTGCTCAAAGCGCCCAAGAACGGCTCATCCAGTCAAGCGCCATGGATGTATTTCGCGACAGACCTTAAAGGGAACTTCATCACAAACGAACTGCTCACAGCCCTTAAAACCATTAAAGCCCTATTCGATACTGAAGTGGGCATCCCTAACACAAACACAAGCAAGAAGGAGCGGATGTTGACCGACGAAGTGAATTCTAACAACGTTGAGACCGCCGCTAAAGCGTCGCTATGGTTGGACAGCTTGCAGCGTGGTTGCGCCCGAGTTCATAAGCTGTTTGGAATTGGTAAATCTACTTTGTGGGTCGATTGGCGTTTTCCGCCCGATACTGACGTAAAGGAGGTTAACAACGATGCACGCAACGTTGAGCTTTAACGGCCTGCTGGTAGGGTACCCGGAGCTGTTCGACGACTTAAAAGTTCCTGACAGTGTCTCTAAAGAAACTGTGTGCAATCAATTACTAGTTGATACGCTGGAATTGGAGGTGCTCTATGCGGACGGCCCCTCAATGCGTCGGGCGCTGGGCGTCTATTCTGAAACGATGCTGCCGAGCTGGACTAGGTACGCCAAGGCGCTGGGCCTTAAATACGATGCTTTGGCATCCGATGACCGAATCAGAACCACCGACCATGCAGGAACCAGCGGCGGCACAATCAACCGCACAAACGGCGTGAAGGGAACAACTACGCGAGCGCCTAACCTGACCACCACTGGCCATAATACCGGCAGCGACAGCACCACCCGTGACGTCACGGGGTTTGACAGCGGAACATTGCAAACCGCTGAAAAGAGTACAACGGCCCTTGGAACTGGAAACACCATTACCAGCAGCGGCACGGATACGACCACCACCGATCAGACCACCACCGATAAAAACACATCGGAGTTGCACGACGGCTACAAAGATACCGTGACCGAGAAGGGCCGGGCAGGACGAGACCCGCAAGACCTTATTGCCAAAGAGTTGTCTCTTGCAATGAAAAATGCAGTTCATAAAATCGTTACGGACATCCGGGCAAACTTTTGTTTGCTGTTATATTAAGGAGATATGATTTATGAGTATCAATCCTATTCACAGAGCGCCCTACACCAATTTTCATGATCTCAATCTGGATTGGATTATTGAGGTGCTGAATGAATTTAATACCAAACTGACGAATTTCGTCAGCCTGGCCACGATTAAGTACGCAAACCCAATCCAATGGAACATCACCAGCCAGTACGAGGCAAATACCGTTGTTGTGGACAGCAACGGTAACGCCTATCTTTCCGTAAAGCCGGTGCCGTCCGGTGTTTCTCTGGATCGCGCCGAGTTCTGGACCAAAATTGGCAATTTCGATGAACTTTGGGCCGATGTGAAAAAAGCCATTACTCCCAACGATGAGGGGCACAGCCCCACCGCGACAGCCGATAGATCTGTCAACGATCTTGTCTGGGTCAACGGGGCTCTGGTGCGTGTCACAAGAGCAATGAGCGCCGGCGATGCGTACGTGCCCGGTTCCAACTGCGTTAGTAGCTCCACAAATGAAGTTCTGCACCACCTTATTAGTGCATTTAATGATGGCTTGAGCGCCGAGAAAACGGCCCGGGAGAACGCCGACAAGGCGCTTCAGTCGGCTATTGACAATGAGACACAGGCCCGGAAGGACGCCGACACCCAGCTTCAGACGGATATTGGCAATGAGACACAGGCCCGTATTGAGGCAGATAAGAAATTACAAAATCAGATTGAGGATGTATCCTCTACTGCATTTGCTAACGTTAAGAAATACGGCGCATTAGGCAACGGCTTAGCGGATGATACGGAGGCAATTAGGCGTGCTATGGCATCCGGTCTTCCACTGCTGTTCCCGGATGGTACATACAATATTACACAGGACGTCACACTGACCGGTTCCTATTTTGCGTACAACGCAATGTTGATTGCGACCACATGCACAGTAACCATCACCGCACCGATTGCCGGTGCTAACTGTCATTTCCGTAAAGCACAAAACGGCACAATCAAGATGACCGATAGCGTTGTACTGGTTGATTGGTTTAATTATGGGGGTGATTTAGGGTCTGCTATCAGCAATTATCTCTTAGGTTATGAAGGTACAGTAAAGTTTGGTCGTCCTGCTACATATGCTGGACTGGGCACTGATACCACATACATTATAAATAATAATATTTATCTTCAACCGCACACAACATACGATTTGCAGGGGTGTGTTATTAAGCTCACTACTGCCAACAGCAAATTCATTTTTGGCGGCAGTAATACAGCCCATGTGGAGCGCACTATCTTTCGCAATGGCGTTATTATCGGTACAACAGATGAGGTAGACGCGGCTTTTACTTCGGAGTATTCTGAGCGATTCTTCATTGAGGATATGTTTATAATCGGTTGCCGAAAGGTGTTAGAATGTGCTCATACTGTCAATATGCAGGTACGTAATATTATACATGATATTGCCCTTACGACCTCTAAGCCTATTACAAGTTATCATTTAATAGAGAGTTCCACGGGTGTAACTGGTATCTCCGGCAACGCCTCTTTCCGCGCAGAAAACTGCATTTCCAGCCTCGGCAGTGCTACAGGGGATAGGTGGATGTTCATTGCTGATTCTTCTAACGACATTCGAGATATTTATATCAGCAACTGCGAATGTAGCAACTCAAACGGCATCTGGATTAACGCCAACGATACACCATCAGCGGTATGGGACATTCTGATTGATGGTTTCATTGCCGACCAGTGCCCAAACACCGGTATTTACTTATCAAATTGTCTTTATGGCGCAATACATATTCTAAACAGCTATAGTAACGCAACATCATACGGCATACGCCTAGTAAAATCAACGGCTGTTATCAATACATGCCAAGTCCTCGCTACGGGATCCATGAATGGTATTTACATCGAAGGGGGGTGTAGGGCAGTTTCTATCAGTCATTGCACTTTTATTGATGTACCGCGTCCGATTTACATCTCAGACGGCATAGGAACCATCGTGGACGATATTACGGTAGAGCGCAAGACCCTACATGGAGAAAACGCACCGGCTGTATTTATCGGTTCGGAGTGGTGCATTATTACTAGGCTTTCCGGTTGGGATATTAATCCGTCCTATACTGCCGGCATTCAGTTTGGAGCAGGTAACTGCACGTTCGGAATGATCAACGGGTTC
>OGDA01000843.1_pt1 | contig 13065 bp, 6 predicted proteins | sample 1570281 | NCBI WGS metagenome assembly OGDA01 (sample SAMEA2582184, study PRJEB24529) | metagenome
GGTACGCTCTATGGCGAATCGGCTCCGTTGCTCGTTGTGGACGGTCTTCCGGTCGAAGGCTCTATCGAAGACCTCAATCCCTATGACATCGCTTCGGTGAACGTTCTGAAAGACGCTGCAGCGTCGGCTATCTACGGTGCGCGCGCCGCAAACGGAATCATTGTTGTAACAACCAAGAATGCCCGTAACAAAGGCAAGATCGACATTGACTTCCAGGCAAACATAACCTTGTATGAAAACAAGAATGTCGATTATCATGATAACTTCCTGATGAACGCCGAAGAACAGGTGGAACGCGCCAGCGAATACTATGACTATTATTTCAACCGCAAGTATGCCGACGATCCGAGTATGACCCGGGACAAAGTCATAGAGAATTTCGGAAAGAACATTACCGACGGCGCTCAGATAAACCCCGTGGCCTATGCCTGGTATCAGCACGCGGCGGGCAATATCGGTCGCTCCGAACTCGACAACATTCTCGCTGATTTGTCGAAAAACAACTTCGCACAGGATTTCGCCGACAACATCTATCGTCGCCAGGTCATGCAGCAGTATAACCTCTCGCTCCGTGGTAGTTCCGACAAGTTCCGCAACAACTTAGTGATAAACTATCGCACTGACAACATGGGCATCATAGAGCATAAGAGCAACTGGCTCAACGTTTACTACAAAGGTAGTTGCGACCTTGCAAAATGGCTCGTGGCCACATTCTCGGTAAACGGCGTATACGCCAATATAAAGCAGTATGGCAACGATTACAACGTTAATCTCGACCCGTTCTCCTATGCCCAGTATCAGTCGTTCTATAATGCCGACGGCTCCGTTAAGAAACTCTATTCATGGTACTGCGGCAATGAATACATGCCCCTTCAGGAAGGCATGGAAGATCTCGGATTCAACCTCGTTGACGAGCTTAGGGATAACCAGACAAAGACGCGCCGTCAGGAAATGCGCTACCATGGCGATCTTCTCTTTAAGATTATCCCCGGACTTACGGCTCAGACCCAGTTCGTATATGAAGTCAACTCTCAGAACGTCCAGCAACATGCGACACAGGAGAGTCACGCCGCACGCACAATCAAGAATGCGTACGCCAAAATGGATACAGAGAGCCACAAGCTCGTTTATATGACTCCCGAAACCGGTGGATTTCTTCAGACTACTCATACCAGCGGAAACTTTTGGACTGCCCGTGGCCAGCTGAACTACACCAACACTTTCGGCAAGCACGAGATTTCGGCTATCGCTGGTCTGGAATTCCGGGAGACGAAAACCAATGGTGACAAATCGCTTGTTCTCGGATATGACGAACAGCTTCAAAGCAGTGCTACCCATACTGTTGATTTCGGAACTTTATCGCAGATGAGCAATTCGCCTTACTTTCAAATGAACGGCTCTCCTTTCCCGTGCAACCAGTTCGCGTTCACACCCTATCTTGAAAACGGAATGGGAATCGTGAAAGAAGTTCGCCATCGCTATGGTTCGGGTTATTTCAACGCAACCTACACCTATGATAACAAATATAACATTTTCGGTTCGTTTCGAAAAGACTATGCCGACATCTACGGTCTCGACGCCAAGTTCCGTGGCAGACCCCTGTGGTCGGTAGGTATAGGCTGGAACGCCCACAACGAGAGTTTCCTCCGCGACCTGTCCTGGATGGATTTCCTGAAACTCCGTTTCTCCTACGGTGTTACCGGTAATATCTATCAAGGTGCTACCTCTCACATGACGGCATCGTCGGGTGACATAAATTCAACGACCAATCTGCCTGTCGCCTCCATTTCATCGCCCGCCAATCCTGACTTGCGCTGGGAGCAGAACCGGACGACCAACGTCGGTCTCGACTACGGTTTTATGAGCTATCGTTTGCGTGGATCGCTCGACTATTACGTGAAGACCGGTAAGGATATTTTTGCCCCGATCACTCTTGACCCGACAACCGGTTTCTCATCGATGGTTGCCAACGTGGCCTCAATCCGGAACAATGGTATTGAGCTTGCCATCGGCTATGACTGGTTTGTTCCCGGAAACCGCCGTGGATTCAGCTGGACAACCAACCTCACCGTAACCTACAATAAGAACAAGGTTCTCGAAGTGGAGAATCCTGCCACTCGCGCCTATGATCTCGTCAGCTTACCTTATAAGACCGGTTATCCCGTAAATGCGCTATGGGCTTATCGTTTCGCTGGGATCGATGACCGGCCGGGTCTGGTGGGCCAGTCGATGTATTACGTTGAGAATGGCAACACATCGCACAACGCAAGTAGTGCTAGCGTCGACGTTCTTGAATTCGGTGGTCAGTCCGATCCGAAAGCGATCGTCGGAATGGATAATCAGCTGCGCTGGAATGGCTTGAGTCTCGGATTTCTCCTTGTCTACTACGGTGGCCACAAAATGTTCGCCCAGCCCAAATCGGAAGTGTTCGAATCGTCATGGGACAGTCCGCTGAACATTGTCTATCTCAATTCCTGGACTCCCGAAAACCATTCCGATGTTCCGGGTATCGGCGAATATGCCTCTACGTCACTGGGCAGTGAATGTCGTACGGCGACAAACTGTCTCTATGACGCTGATTTCCTGAAAATCCGTAATATAACTATCGGTTATGATCTTCCTGAGCACCTAACGGAAAAAGTCGGTATCAGTAAGATTTCACTCCGTTTTCAGATCAACGACCCGAAAGCCCTCTGGATTAAGAACAACGCCGGAATCGACCCCGAGACACTCGGAATCCGTAAACAGGCATCGTATATGTTCGGCGTGAACCTGAGTCTCTAACATTTAGTAATATTTAATTTTGACATGACAATGAAAACAAGATATATCGTAGGTCTTTTTCTGGTGGGAGCTTCGGTGCTTAGTTCCTGTTCCGATTTCACAGAAATCGACCAGAAAGGAATGAACCTTCTCTCCACCACTGACCAGCTCGAGATGCTTCTCAACCAGGAGTATAATATCAGAATTGCCGATATTCAGCGTGTATGCGGTTCGGTACAGTATTATCCCGGCAATGTAGGGACTGTTCTTGCCAATCCGGTTAAGACAACAACCCAGATCCTTCTGAAATACGACGAGGCGGGGCATGCTTTGGAACAGGTAGACCTGACTTCGAGCGACAGTTATTATGCAAATTGCTACAACTATATCGGAACAGTTGCCAATCCTATTCTGAGTCTTGTGGATGCCGCGACAGGTTCCGAAGAAAAGAAAACGGCACTAAAAGCCGAAGCTCTGACGATCCGCGCCTATTTCCACTGGCTACGGCTGACTCCGAGAAATCTATCGCATATGTTCTGGAAACACAGGATATCAAACAACCTACCGAACAGCTTACTCAGAAAGAGGTCTACGAATACATTCTCGCTGACCTCGATGCTGCGATCGAGCTGAACGCGCTTCCGCAGTCGGCTGTAAACCGAATGCGCTTCAACGCCGCATGTCCGCATGCGATCAAAGCTCATGTGCTGATGTATATGCAGCAGCCCGGCGAAGCTGCAAAAGAGGCACAGAAAGCGCTTGCGGTTAACAGCTCGGTATCAGACTATGCCAACTACTGCACCGAGGCACCGAGCAGTGCGGGAATTCTGGTAAAAACATTCGAGACGCCCCAACTGGCACTTGCCCAAGACTATTTTACTGATACCGATGTCGAATTTTTCTCGTGGCTTACACCGCGCTACTACGAACGTTATGAACAGAAGAACATTCAGAAAGACTGGTTTGCCACCTATCACACCATGATGTGGATGGGTAGCTGGGAGACGACCTCTCAGGTGGTAAAGGGGGCGTTGGAAAGTATGTTTGGGGTTACCGAAGGTTCCATGAGCTACGGAGTACAAGGAAATGACCGCGTCGGACGAATAAATCTGAGCGTGCCGCAGATGTATCTGATTCTCGCCGAGAATGCCATCAACAACAACCTGATCGACGACGCAATGGACTATCTCGACAAAATCCGCGTGGGCCGCTTCTTCCCGGAAGACTATCATGCGCTGAAAGGCTCGGTGACGACAAAAACCGAAGCCATCGGGATGCTCAGGAAAGTTGCCCATGGCGAGAATGTGTTCAACATTTATGACTTTATTACTCTTAAACGCTGGACACTGCTCGATGACTACAAAGAGGATATCAGTTGGACATACTCGGGCACAACCTACACCCTGAAGCCGGAATCAACCATCTGGGTGTTCCCGTTCCCGAAGAATCTGATGGAAAAGAACGGTAATTTCGAACACAATTATCCGGTTACCCAGAACTGATGATCGATCGGTTCGGATCTATAGGACCCACAACCGTGTCTGACAGAATATCGGGGTTGTGCCAGTTTTTGACACACCCCCGGAAAATCAATTAAATCAAATGAAAGCACAAAAAATCATTCTTCTTGCAGGTGTAACGGCCTTGTTCTGTGCCTGCAACTCAAAGCCGGCCGGCCATTTCTGCGTAAGCGGCAAAATTTCCGATGCCGACGGCCGGGAAATCTATCTTTACAGAATTTCAGCCAACCGTTCGACTGCAACGGTCGATACAGCCGTGATCGGGAACGGACGTTTTATTTTCGAAGGCATTCAGGAAACTCCAATCGGGGCGACCCTTATGATGGGCGACCCACGGAACTGGGAGAACAAAACTCGCGTGGGTCTTTTTGTGGAACCGGGTGAAATCGTCATTTCAGGGCTTATGGTTTCGGACTTCTCCAATGTCGCCATAACCGGTTCGCCGACGACCGACGAACAAAAAGCATATGAAAACTCACTCCAACCGTTCACGGAACAGATGACCCGTCTTCATGAGTCGATAAAAGTCGATCCGGACAATGCCACCCTGCGTGATTCGCTCGAGATCCTCAGGGAAAGTATGCAGCAAACAAGCATTGACTTTATCCGCAATAACGGCAAGTCGTTCGTAGCTCCTTCGGTTCTTATGCAGATTCAGGGAAACCTCGACTACCCGACGATGAAAGAACTCTATGACGCTCTTGCTCCCGAGGTTCAGTCCGAAGCTGCCGGGACTAAAAAAGAACTCGAAGCCCTCGAGGCCGTGCTGCCCGGGAAACCGGCTCCCGACCTGATCAATAAAAATCCCGAAGGCAAGGAAATAAAGCTGAGCGATCTGAAAGGCAAGGTTGTTCTGGTTGATTTCTGGGCCACCTGGTGCGGACCATGTGTTGCTTCGCTTCCCCACATTCAGGAACTCTACAACAAATACCATGACAAAGGATTTGAAGTTTTCTGCGTGGCCGACAACGATTCTTCTGAAGACGAATGGAAAAACTTCATCGCCGGGAGTAAAGTAGGCATGCAGAACTATCACCACATTTTGCGCGGACTTAAAACGCTCACGGATGAGAACGGCGAATTCGTTGGTTTCGACAGATCGAACGACCAAAGTGACAAGTATGCTGTCCACTATTTACCTACGAAATATCTGATCGCTGCTGACGGAACAATCATCGGCAAGATCGGGACCGACGAGGAGCTCGATTCAATCCTCGCCGAAATTTTTGCAGAATAATTTAATCTTCCGACCGGTAGGAAGAATTTTTAAACCAATAAAATCAAATGTAATGAAAAGACTTTTTTCACTGATTCTTGTCGGCATGCTGGCCGTTTCGGGATTGTCGGCAAAAGTAAAACTGAGCGTTCTTTACGTCGGCGGTACCGCCAACATGGATCCGATGCTCATGGCCCCCGGTAGTGTCGATTCCGTAGCGCTTGCGGCTTCGGTCAAAGAGCGCATGGCGCACTTCACTAAATTCCTGAAAAAGAACTTCACGAACGTGAAATTGATAGAAGGGAAGGACTACACTCCGGAAATGTCGGCCGCCTATGACGTTACGGTTTTCGACGGGCGAACCGTTCCCTTCAGGAAAGGCGACCGCATGAAAGGCGAGCGCGACAGCTATCTGCCCGAATCGTTCGACCGCGCCGCAGTCATGATCGGTCATATGAGCGAAGATCTCGGCCGCAGTCTCGGAAATAAAAACGACTGGTATTGCCTTTGTCTCGATAACTATGCTCTCGGCATGAAGAACGATCACCCGGTTTTCAACGGGCCGTTCAAAGTGGACATGACGACAGAGATGCACCCTACAGCCGCTCCTGCTCTTGAAGTCGCCGAAATGATGGGCGAATCGCTTCCGGAAGAAATGCCTATGCTGCTCATGCATTCCAAATGGACTGAAGAGGAGATTGCTTCGGGTAGCTGCCGCATCGGCATGGTGAGCCGTCCCGGCGGTTATCTCGACTCTCCCGACACGGAAGTGATTTCGGGCGGTCTCTGCGGAAAGAGCATCGATGCCGTTGCCATCGGCCGTCATGGGAATCTGTTTCACTTCGGTTTTGCTGCCGATCCCGAGCGTCTTACTCCTGCCGGACAGGCGATTCTGCTCAATTCCATTGTTTATGCATCGAAGTTCAACGGACAGAAACCCATTGCACGCAAAATGAAGGAAGGAATCGCCACCCGTGATCATTTGCCGATGACAAAATGGGCTTGCACACGCAAAGCGAACGACCGTATCAACGAACAAGAGCTGACGTTTCGCCAAATGATAGACAGCGTTCATGCTGTTGCAGTCGAAAAAAAAGCCAAAGGTGAGGAACTTACTATGTCTGAAGCCATGTATCTCGATATGTCGCAGATGCCTCCGGTAGTGAAAAAATCTTTCGGACAATATCTGAAGGAACGTAATCCGAAGCTCTATGAAGTGTTCGGAACCGATGAAGCTGCCTATGCGAACTATTACGACAAAAACGCTCCATATATGCGTCCCGACTTGCGCGGCTACGAACTTGTCATAGATCCGGAAGTGCGCGCTCTCGGGATTCCCAACAACGATATCCGTCTGCTCGACAAAGCGATAGAACTGATGGAACAAGGCGATCCCGACGGCAAGACTATCCTTGAACGCTACACGCTCAAGCGTTTCGCGACTCCTGCCGAGTGGCGCAACTGGCTTGACACCAATCGCCCGAAGATGTTCTTTACCGAAGCCGGTGGTTATCTTTGGCTCGTGAACGAAAAATGACTATTCCGTTCTCGCCACCGAAACTGCTCCGGCGCAAGCCGCAGCCCCGGTTTCTGCGAACAATGACAATCTCGCAACCGATAAGGACAATCCCGTTGCACTTGCCGCACGTATCGACACCCGTGCCGACGGTAAAAAGGAATATGTACTGACCATGAAAATTCACCCCGGCTATCACATCTATGCCAGGCTCGATCCGGCAGATCCGTATATACTGACTACAATCGAAATGGAATATCCTGCAGGTGTCGAAGCCGACGGTGACATGATCATGCCTCCGTTTCAACCGACATCGAACGCAACGTCTTATTACGTCGATACGGTAGAATTCCGTCAGCCGCTTAAAGGCAACGGGAAGGGTGAGGTTGGCGCGTAAATCCGTTATCAGGCATGCGACCACTCGGAATGCAAACTCCCTGTAACGACAACCGTAAAAGCAACGCTATAACCGACCGATCAGTCTTGATTGGCTCAATAATAAGAGCTATAGGGACTACTACGACCGTAACGGGTTGTTGAAGAGGGTCAGATGATCTGGATACAGATTTTTATACAAATGACGGATGGATTGGCTGAATTTGTTATCTGGCGAATCGATCTGTCATTTGTATTTCTTTTAGAATGTACGTTTTAAAATCTCCCGGATGTTGTCGGCTTTTCCCATGGTATAATAGTGGATAGCCGGGGCACCGTGGGCTAATAAATCCTTGCTTTGGGCTGTACACCATTCGATGCCTACCTGATAGATGGCTTTATTGTCTTTACATTTCCGGACTTCGTTCATCAGTTCCTGGGGCAGGTCGATACTGAAAGCCCGGGGGAGCATTTCGATGTGGGTTTGCGTCGAGATGGGTTTCAGGCCGGGGATGATCGGAACAGTAATACCGGCGGCCCGGCATTTGGCTGCAAATTCATAAAACCGGGTATTGTCGAAAAACATTTGAGTAACGATATAATCGGCTCCTGCATCTACTTTGCGTTTCAGATTTTCGATATCGATGTCTATATTCGGGGCTTCATAATGTTTTTCGGGATAAGCGGCGACACCGATACAAAAATTAGTAGGTACGGCATTTTTCAGACATTCGTCCAGGTAAATTCCCCGGTTCATATTGTGGATTTGTTCCACCAGTTCGCAACTGTAACGGTGGCCGTCGGGTTCGGGAACGAAATATTTTTGGCCGGGGATAGCATCTCCGCGTAAAGCGACTACATTCTGAATATCCAGGAAGTTCAGGTCGATCAGGTCGTTCTCGATCTGATGTTTACTGGCTCCTCCGCAGATCAGATGGGGGACGACTTCTACAGGAAACCGTTTCATTATCGCTGCTGCAATGGCTACCGATCCCGGCCGTTTGGTGATGGTCACTTTTTCAAAGGTACCGTCGGCCGTTTGGCGGAATTCCACTTCATCCCGGTGAAAGGTGATATTGATGAAGGGAGGGGCGAATTCCATCAGAGGTTCTATGGCTCCGTATAGTTTGTTGATATCGCTTCCTTTCAATGGAGGCACCAGTTCGAACGAAGCGAAAGGTGCCTTTTTCTGATTGATAATATCGATTACTTTAGTCATGATGTACTGGTTATGGGCATAGGCTTGCCCGGTTTTATAATCCTAATAATCTTTTTCCTTCTTCCAGGGTGATCGCCCGCTTCGTGCAATAGTCCGTCAACTGGTCTGCACCGATTTTTCCAATGCTGAAATAACGGGCAGCCGGATGTGCGATGAGCATACCACAAAGACTTGTCGTCGGATAGATCGCATAAGACGTGGTCAGGGAAACCCCGATTTTAGACGGTGCATCCAATAGGTCGAAGACATCTTTTTTCAGTGAATGATCCGGACAGGCCGAATAGCCGAAGGCCGGGCGGATCAGGGACAAACCTTCACTCAATTGTTCCTGCATCCATTCGGCCAAAGCTTCGGTTAACCGGGCACATAAGCTTTCACGCAGCAGATGGCTGAAGTCGTGGCAGTCACAACCGCCCTGTTTGTCGGCGACTTTCAGGGCGAATAACCCGATGGTGGAAGTTCCGTAAGCCTTGGGACAGATATAATCGGATAAACTCAGGCATTCTTGCCCCGCTTTTTGTTGACGCAACATGGGGAGACGGTGACCGTTATCCAATACGATTTCGTCATCTTCTGCATAGGCATCGAAGAAGTTGACCACGATCGAAGCTTCGAATTCATTGCCGGCAATAACGGTGCCCAACATTTCCAGTGCGGCCTGGTAAGTACGGTCGGCTTCTTCATGCTGATGAATGATTTCCGGGAATTTACCTTTGAATCCCCAGAAATGGAAAAATGGAGTCCAATCGATTTTAGCGATCAGGTCCTGCAAGTCCATATTTTTTCCCAACAGATTGTGTTCCCCGAAACTGGCAGGCAACCGGTAGCTTTCCCGGTCAAAGACAGGAGCCAGGGCCTGAGCTTCTGTATAGGGAAGCAAACGGTCCTGTTTGTGATAATATTGCCCGCGTATTTTTTCCTGTTCTGCTTTCACTTGTGCGAGGTAGGACGACCGGTCGGATAGTAGCCGTTTCATGATCCCTGCAGTCCGGGAGGCATCTCCCCCCTGGATGACGCCATAATCGTATCGGGGGGCCAGTTTTACAGCGGTATGTACGGTTGAAGTGGTCGCTCCGCCTACGATAAGCGGAATCCGGAGCTGCTCTTTCTGTAGTAACTCACACAAAGCTTCCATTTCGCTCAAGGAAGGAGTGATGAGTCCGCTGACTCCGATCAGGTCTGCCTGATGGGCTTTGGCTGCGGCAACGATTTTTTGGTTATCGACCATCACCCCCAGGTCGATGACATCGAAATTGTTGCAGGTCAATACGATACTGACGATGTTTTTACCGATATCGTGTACATCTCCTTTGGCAGTCGCAAGGACAACTTTAGGGCGCTGAATATTTTCTCCCGTACCGGCGTTGTGTTTTTCGATCTCCGGTTGTAAAATTGCGACAGCTGCTTTCATCGCTTTCGCCGATTTTACCACTTGGGGTAAAAACATTTTTCCTTCACCGAATAGTGTCCCCACTTTATCCATCCCCTGCATCAGGGGACCTTCGATGATTTCGACGGGGGAGGCATAAACGGTCAGCGCTTCGGCCAGATCGGCTTCCAGATATTCCGTATTACCTTTGATCAGAGCGAAATTCAGGCGTTCGGATAACGTACGGGTGCGCCATTCTTCATTTTTTATAGCCTTTCCGTCTGCGGGTTTCTGGCCCTTGATTTGTTCGGCCAGTTCGATCAGGCGTTCCGTGGCTTCCGGGTGTTTGTTCAATACCACCTCTTCTACTGCTTCCAGTAATTGAGGTTCTATCTCATCGTATACCTGTAACATGGCCGGATTGACGATGCCCATATCCATGCCTGCCTCGATCGCATGGTAGAGAAATACGGAGTGCATGGCTTCGCGTACCGGGTTATTTCCCCGGAAAGAAAACGAGAGATTGGAGATTCCGCCGGAAGTACGGCATCCCGGCAGGTTGGCCTTGATCCAGGCTATTGCCCGGATGAAATCGACGGCGTAATTATTGTGCTCTTCCAGGCCTGTTCCTATAGCCAGAATATTGACGTCGAAAATGATGTCTTCCGCACGGAAACCGGCTTGCCGGGTTAAGAGCCGGTAAGCCCGCTCACAGATTTCGATTTTACGTTCATAAGTGACGGCTTGTCCCTGTTCGTCGAAAGCCATAACGACGACAGCAGCTCCCAAATGATGTATTTCCCGGGCTTTTGCCAGAAACAGATCCTCTCCTTCTTTCAGGCTGATCGAATTGACGATACATTTCCCCTGGGCATTTTTGAGTCCTGCTAAAATGGTATTCCAATCCGAAGAATCGATCATCAGGGCTGCCCGGGCAATATCGGGGTCATTGCTGATATAACGGACGAAAGTGGACATTTCGAGAGCACTGTCGAGCATGGCATCGTCCATGTTGATATCGATAACCGATGCCCCGTCCTCGATTTGTTTCCGGGCGATCCGGGCAGCTTCTTCATAAGCTTTGGCGTGGATGAGTTTGGCAAATTTAGCGGAACCGGCAACATTGGTCCGTTCACCGACATTGATGAAGTTATTTTGGGCTTTATCGACTACGACCTTGTCCAGACCACTTACCACAAGCTGGGCCGGGATAACCGGAATCTGTCGGGGAGAAATGGCTTGAAGGGCTTCACGTATGGCCCGGATGTGCTCCGGAGTAGTACCGCAACACCCTCCCGCGATATTGAGTAAACCTGCTGTGGCCATCTGTTTCAGGCAGGAAGCAGTTAGCTCCGGGCTTTCATCATATTCTCCCATTTCGTTGGGAAGACCTGCATTAGGATAAATACTCAACGGACAAGGCAGCGTCTTGGATAAGCGTTCGATAAACGGCAATAAGTCGGTGGCCCCGAACGAACAATTCAATCCGAAACTGAACAGCGGGTAATGGGATACAGTGGTGTAAAGTGCTTCCAGGCTCTGTCCGGTGAGCGTCCGCCCACTTCTGTCGTTGATGGTGGCCGATAACATGACAGGGAGTGAAGTCCTTTTTTCTTCCTGTACCTGGGTAATGGCATAAAGGGCTGCTTTTGCATTCAGACCGTCGAAAACGGTTTCCACTAACAAGAGATCTACTCCGCCGTCGATTAATCCGCTTACCTGCTCTGCATAAGTCGAGACCAGGGTATCGAAGTCCACTGGACGGAATTCCGGCCGGTTGACATCCGGTGATAGTGATAATGTCTTGGAAGTCGGTCCCATACTGCCGGCTACATATACCTGGTGTGAAGCTGCACGGGCTTCCGTTACAGCTAATTTCGCCCCCGCGTAGTTTAAGCGGTATACGAGCTTTTCTCCCCGATATTCGGCTTGTGAGATGGCGTTCGAGTTGAAAGTATTGGTTTCGATAATATCGGCTCCTGCTTCGATATACGACCGATGAATCTGCCGGATCACTTCGGGACAGGTCAGGTTCAGGATATCGTTGTTGCCTTTCAGGTTTACCGGATGGGAGATAAATTCACTACCGCGAAAATCGGCTTCTGTCAGACCGTATTGCTGGATAGCTGTTCCCATGGCTCCGTCGAGGATCAGAATCCGCTTCTTGATTTCGTCTTGTATCATAGTTGTACGTTCGTTCAATTCAAAAAAGTTTGAGTTCAAAATTACCGCATATACCTAATTTATCGTCTTTGATCGCAATGGCGGCCAGTATGTCTTCCTGCTCCCTGATTTTTTCGATGCAGGTCTGAACATCCTCCGCTGTCTGAATCGTGTTGGCGAAAGCGGTTGCATAAGTGTCGGCCAGCATTACGTCTGAACAGACAATCATCACTGCATCGGCTTTACCGAAGCTGAGTGACGGACCGACGGTTCCGGAAGAGGTACAAATCCCGAGGGGGGCATAGGCTGCCTCGATATGCAAACCGACCTTTTCAGACAAGGGGGAAGAACCGGCAAATACCGAAATATCCATATCCTGACAGAGGTCGGCATAAATATCCCCTCCGTTTTCGACGATCACTTCTTTTATACCGAATCGTTTTTTCAGGTTTTCCCCTACTTTCAGAGCGACGGCGCCGGCTACGGCACTCATCGGGCCGATACCGCTTGTTTGGGTTACCCGCGACATCTCTTTGAATATGCCGGGAGCATCCCCGCTTGCCTGAAAGGGGGTTAAAGCCTGGGCATAATCCGGGTGTGAACCGATCCAGCGGTCCATATCCGTCCGTAATTCCCGGACAAATCGTTCTGCACAGGCCGGTATTTCCGGTTGCCAGGAACCCCGGTCCACGCCGATACACAGATCGGTTTCTTTATAAGCTATGGTAAAATAGCTCCAGCGATCCTGGCGGAAATGCTTGCGATAGGTGCGATCGATATATTCCATACGGCATAGGGTAAATTCAGGCTTCGGCAAATTCGATCCGGAATAGTTTGAGAGGACAAGCTTTCAAACATAATTTGCAGGCAATACATTTTTCCGGATTGAAATGCAGTTTCCAATCCGGAGCCCCTATGGTCAAC
>OGDA01000848.1_pt1 | contig 12978 bp, 5 predicted proteins | sample 1570281 | NCBI WGS metagenome assembly OGDA01 (sample SAMEA2582184, study PRJEB24529) | metagenome
CATACCACGATGGATTAAGAAATTCATTACGTCGTCACGGGTGGAAATAGCTTCGTTTAACTTACAAGTTCCATTTTTAATAAGGTCTTGCGCATTATCGAGCCATACATTCGTACCATGAGAGAAACCAGAGATACGTACTAAGTCAGAGAAGGTTTGCGGACGAGAGTCTTCCAACATGCCTCGTACAAACTTCGTACCACATTCTGGTACGGCCAAGCTGGCTACCTGGTCACCTTGCAATTGTTCAGGTGTTAAACCAATCCCCTCTGTAGAGGAGAACAAGCTCAATGTTTTTGGATCATCAAATGGTATTGTTTTGGCGTCGATACCAGTCAAATCCTCTAACATACGAATAATGGTCGGATCATCATGGCCCAGAATATCTAGCTTAGTCATACGACCTTCAATGGAGTGATAATCAAAGTGTGTCGTTAATACGCCACTTTCCTTTTTATTAGCTGGATGTTGAATTGGCGTAAAGTGATGCACATCCATATCTCGAGGACATACCATAATACCACCAGGATGTTGGCCTGTAGTATTCTTCACATTTGTAAAGCCCTTTGCTAAATGTTCAAAAAAACCATTACGAGCTTGAATGTCTCTAATTTCGGCGTACTTTTTAACATAACCAAAAGCAGTTTTATCTGCTATAGTGCCGATTGTACCTGCTTTAAATACATTATCACGGCCAAATAGTTCTTCCGTATATTTGTGAGCTTTTGCTTGGTAATCACCAGAGAAGTTAAGGTCAATATCTGGAACCTTATCACCTTCAAAACCAAGGAAGATAGCAAACGGAATATCGTGACCATTTGTTTGTAAAGCATGACCGCATTCAGGACAGTCTTTACGAGGCAAGTCAAAGCCCCCTGCATATTCACCCTTTTCAAAGAATTCTGAATATTTACAGTTAGGGCATACATAATGAGGCGGTAATGGGTTTACCTCTGTAATCTCAGACATGGTTGCTGCAAAGGAAGATCCAACGGAACCACGGGAACCTACGAGATACCCATCATCAAGAGATTTTTTTACCAACTTATGAGCGATGTAATACAATACGCCGTAGCCATTGGAAATAATACAATCTAATTCATAATCGAGACGTTCTTGTACGACACGAGGCAATGGATCACCATAAATAGCCTTCGCATTTCTATAGCACATTTCTGTGAAAGCTTCGTCAGCACCTTCAATCTTAGGTGAATATGTACCATCAGGCACTGGCTTAATATCTTCAATGCTATCATTAATAGCACGTGTATTAGTAACGACTACTTCGTATGCTTTCTCTTCGCTTAAATAAGGGAAGGACGCAAGCATTTCATCTGTAGTACGTAAATGTAAATCTGGCTGTTCATCTGCATCTGGATAACCACATGCAGTTAACATGATTTCACGATAAATTTTTTCTTCTGGTGTCAGGTAGTGAACGTCACAAGTAGCACATACAGGTTTATTTAAAGCTTCCCCTAATTCGATAACGGTCTTATTCATATCAATAAGTGCCTGCTCGTCGGGCATGAGACCTTTACGAACCAAAAACGTATTGTTAGTATGTGGTTGAATCTCAAGATAATCGTAGAAGGATGCTACTTCCAAAAGCTCTTCTTTTGTAGCTCCACGAACAATGGATTGCATAAGCTCCCCTGCTTCACAGGCAGAACCGATGATAATACCTTCACGATGTTCTTCAATAACGGAGCGAGGCAAACGCGGACGAACCTTGTAATGTTCAAGGTGAGAAATGGAAATCATTTTATATAAATTACGCAAACCAACCATATTCTTAGCTAATAAAATAATATGGTAACGTTTATCTTTTTCTTTCTTTTTCTTTTTATCTAGTACAGGCTCTTCATCTTTTATTACCGTTTCATCTTCGATGAGGTAACCTTCTACACCATAGATAACTTTAACACCTAACTCCTTACCAAGAGCTTGCGCTTCTGGGAAGGCTTGTACTACGCCATGGTCCGTAATAGCCACCGCAGGATGACCCCATTTTTTAATTGTTTTAAACAAGTCTTTTACAGATACGAGAGCATCTTTATCACTCATCTTAGTATGTAAGTGGAGTTCCACACGAGAGTCCGGACGATTTTCAGTTCGTTCCACACTAGTAGTTTCTATTGCTTCAATACTGCGAATAGAAAGGATATAATCCTTGTCAAAACGATCATCAAAGCTGACACTACCTTGTACGCGAACCCGTTGTAAGCCTTTTAGTTGTTTTAATAATTCATCCCCTTCTTCAGGACTGTTCGTAAACTTGATAAATTTAATGCTATTTGTATCATCTACAATGCTGCCGTTAACGATACTTTTACCCGTCTTAGTATCACGTTTATCTAAACCAACAAAGACACCTTCAAAAATTACACTAGGTGTATCCAAGGTGCCCATGATTTTAGATGTGACCCCTTCAATTTTAGGTCCTAAAATCATGCCTTCATCAGTAGGTGCATCCTTTGGTACACGACGAGGATATTTACCATCCCCTTCACTTCCTTTAGCCGTAGATTTTGTAGTTTTTTTAGGTCCAAAGCCTTTGCTTGCTTTAGGTGTACTACTCACAGATGCGATAGTATCACTACTGCTAGATTCGGCAGCCGTATGATTAGAACGAGACACAACAACTGGACTATTGTTGAAATAGCCTAATTCAATAGCTTCTACAAATGGGGCAAAATCATCTTCGTCTACATCATCATATTCATCTTGTTGGTCATAACCCGCAAAAGACTTGCCTCTAGGTTCTTGATTTTTAGCCTCTTCAGCTTCACGTTGTGCTTCAGCCGCTTCAATCCATTCACCAGCACCACAGCCACCGCCATAATAATAGGTATCTAACCCTTCACCCGTTTCAGTATCTACTTTCCAAGCAAAGCAACAAGCTGTATCTGTATTTGTTGGAATATCATCAAAAGAGATATTTTTTTCCTTATACCATGCAGACAACCTTTCACGTAGACTAAGCAATGTGGAAAATGCAGAGTCTGCTGCTTGAATCGTCACATGTTGGCTATGACAGTTCACATAGAAGGATGATTTCTTATTCTGTTTTGGTACAACACGATAACGTACTTTCATTTTTATCCCTTATACCCACAGTAGGTAATACATAAATCTCTAAATCGCCAAATATCGCCCTTGCTGCTACGGCTATCTAATATAATCTCATAAAGCCCTTTTAATAAAGCTCGTAGAGCCTTAATTGAAATTCTTGGACTCGCCTCGTAAGCTAGCTTAATCGGATATGGTTTAAATGACGAATCATGATCCTTACATAAGTTTTGTATGGCTTGAACAGACATACCCACTTGGCGACATTCGCTAACTAGCAACTGTAAACGTAATTGCCCCTCAATATAGCTCATAGCACGATCTAATTCTTTATAGCCGAACATAAATGGAAATAGTTCAAGTAATGTATCGATATCTCTTTTTAATAGAGCCTCTTTAAAAGTAAAAATATTTTTGGCTCCATAGTCACTACCGTTTTCTTCGAGAAATTCTTTGGTAATAACCTTTTCCCCAGTAATCTGTAAGAAATATCGGTCAAACTCAGTTCTCATAAAAGAAACAGGTACCTCTTGCCACAAATCGATAAGATGAGCCACATATTCCTGTGCATCAGGCGTCATTTTAAAGCCGTTAGACGTACAGTACTGACGTATCCACATCACGAGGTCTGCCCCTTCAAGACGCTTACATTGATGATTTGGTATTTTTTCTAAAATCTCTTTATTCTGCTTGATCCGTTTATCAATCATATCATGATAAATCAAAACGATAGGATTATCTCCATTATATTCCATGAGGAGTTCATACAATGGAACCCAAGCATCACTATTTTTGCCACTTTTACGAATGATGGGCAAATTAACTAAACAGAATACCTTTTGATCGCCAAAAAGTGAATCTTCACATAGTTTTTCACTTATTTTTTGTGGGCCCACCTCATCATCTAATACAGTCACTGGAAGGTCTGGATAGGCACTTAAAAATTTACGTTTTTCTTCTTCAATTAATTGTGGTTCGTCGCCATAGATGAGTTGAATATGTGCCATGTTTCCTCCTTTCACAGATAGATATCTTTGATATAGCCGTATCCCATTATATACATATGTTCTGATGATGGATCAACATCGCGTAAAGCACCATGAGGACTACTAAACAAAACCGTACTACGCGGTGAAATACGATCAATTTCATGCATTACACTAAATCGACTCGTTATAAATAAAACATTAGCCTTATCATTTAATTTTAGATTTTTTTCTCTACTTTGTCCATTATATACGACGATTTGGTTCATACCATTTTTATATACCACCTGTGAAGAACCGTTACTGTGAAAGTACTCAACTTTTACATCTTTAGGCTTTACACCATATGCCCTTATGGCCTGATTAATAAGTCTTTCATTAGGTATAGTTTTAATATAATCTGGTGCATCGATTAATAGATATGCTCCTCTATGGTTTGGGTCTATGCAAAGTAACACATTACACTGTTTCATAGGAATATAATGGATTATTGTGTCCTTATGATACTGAGTCACATAGTATGAAGCACCAAAGGTTGCAACCATACATAATAAGGACATCACTATATATACAGTATACTTATTCTTATGTGTCAAAAAATACGTAAACAAACCTAATAGAGCATAATATATATAAACACAATAAAGATGCATCATACCAAGCCAAAGTAGACTATAACTACGTCCTAACACATGATTTAAATATAAAGATATTCGCAATAGTACATCTACTAAAGACCATATTAACGATATAGGGAATACGTAACTGACTAAAGTACTTACAAAAATTAAAACTATGGATATATCTAATAGGGGCGCTACTATACAGGCTGCTAGCAAACTAGCAATACTAATATAGTGAAAGTAATACAGCTGTAGCGGCAAGATGAGCAACTGTGCTGACACACATAACACAAGGGGTGTTTTAATCCATTTTGGTAGCCATTGTATCCGTTCATATAGTACCTTTCCCCATATGAGTAAACCATAGGTTGCACCAAAGGATAACTGAAAGCTTACATCAAATAAAGAAAAAGGATCATATACAAGACATATAATAGCGCATATACATAAAGCCTGTTTAGCTTGATATAATCGTCCTTTTACATAAGCCATGCACATGAGTATACTCATCATCATTGCACGTATAACAGGTGCATCTCCACCAACGATACAGCAATATATACAAGCTACTAATATACCTAAAATTAAGCATGTGCGCTTCCGTAATTTAACGAGTCTTCCTAAACCGTAAATTAAGGCTAATAGCAGTGCAATATGTGAGCCAGAGATAGAAAGAATGTGGATGAGACCCGTATAAGCAAAATCTTTTATTCGCTCTTCCCCTAGCTCACTATAATGACCACCCAAGCATAAGGCTTGTGCTAATACCTTTTGTGGACCATCTAGATTACTAGCAATATTTTTTTCAATAGATTCTCGTATTTGACCACATAAATATAAACTTTTTCCATATAGTTTTTCAGAAAATGTTTTTTTAAAGTGGAATGCTTGTAAATCTTTATTAGTAGCAGATCGATATACACCATCATAGATTCGACCTCTTGTATTAGAGCTCATATATCTACCTCTAAGATTAATGCGTCCTTCCTCTTCGATGAGAAATAAACTTTTTGGTGTACCTTCAATTATTGCTTGATCCCCTAGCCGTATTAAATACTTTGTAGTAGATACCTTTGAGTAAATCTGTAATCGACCCTGCGCCTTAATATAGTCGTTTTTAGCAGAATCTTTATAGGGATGTAACCCATGTAACTCTACATTATATTTGTAATATTCCTGTTTATCGATAGTTACTAATTCAGGATATGATACGACAGTGCCAAAATATTCTCCTTCTTGCTGTAAATAGAAAGATGTATAGCTGTTATAGTTAATAATTCGTAAGTCTGTTTGATAATAGGATAATCCCATTGCAGCAAAAACTAATATTAATAAATTGGCATATAAACGCCACCTACAATAAGATTGCATTATTTTAATAACAGTTACACCAATAATAGCTAAGGCAATCGCAAAAATATAATGCATTTGACTAAGTACGGGATAATATTTACCATATCCTAATATAGTGCCAATTATTATAGATCCCAATATAGTATGTGCCCATTGGCTATAAGTTATAAATGGCTTTGTATTAACTAATACTTGAGTATTGAAGATTGATTCCTCAAACGCTCGTTCTGTATTCCTAAATTTAGATTGTAATTTTATCTTTAATCTTCTTAAATACGCCATCACCGATGCCCTTCACCCCCTTGATACCTTCAACGGATGTAAAGGGTCCTTTTTGTGAACGATACTCTTCAATTCTTTTTGCCATAGCGGGTCCTATGCCTGGTAATGCATCAAGCTCTTTTGCAGAAGCTGTATTGATATTAATTTTGTTACCGCGCAATAAAACCTCTGGATTACCGTGGAAGTTAAATACTATGTGGATATGATCTCCCGCATTAACCGACTTTGCCATATTGACTGATTCTATATCAGCATAAGGTAGTAGCCCACCTGCAAGCTTTACCATATCTCCATAAGTAGCTGAATTTTCATATTCATACAATCCTGGTGATACAACAGCACCTGTAATATACGCAATTGGTTTATTGGGCAATTGTTCTACATTTGATATAGAAGAATTTCCATCTATTGCTCCTTCAACTAAGACAGAATCGCTTTCATCTGTTATAATAGGCCATAGGAAATAAATTCCTACTAAAACACATAGGATTAATATAATTGTCATATATGGCTTCAATTTTACTTTCATAGTGCACCTCCTACTGAAAGATTTCCCTATGAAAGACTAAACTCCTACCGTTGACTCTATTGGTCACACAAGCAGGAGTTTTATAATTGATGTCGAATATAAGGAGACTCAATGAATCAAGATACATTAAGAAAATATGCCCGTACATTATTACAATACGGCGTAAATTTACAACAAGATCAAACTTTAGTTATTTCTGTTGATGTGGAAAATAAAGACTTTGCAGTTATCGTTACAGAAGAAGCCTATCAATTGGGGGCTAAAGAGGTTGTCCTCAACTGGAGATGTTCTCCAATCGCTCGTCAACGTTTATTACATGCTAAGGAATCTGTATTAGAAAGACCGGCTAACTGGATACCTGAATTCTACAAGCAATACATCGATGATAAGGCCGCTTTCTTATCTTTGATTAGTGCAAACCCAAAAGCGTTAGAAGGTATTCCAACAAATCGTATTTCACTACAATCTCGCAACTTAAATAAAGCTTTATCCTTCTACCATACAGCGATTATGAAGTCCTCTGTTACTTGGTGCGTTGCTTCTGTGCCAACTGTCTTATGGGCAGGTTTACTCGGTTATGAAGGTACCGATGAAGAAAAAATTGACCAATTGTGGGCAACTTTGCTTAAACTTTGTCGCATCGAAGGCATTGAGGCAAAGGATACATACCGTCACCACATGGCTAAATTACGCCATCGTCGCGAAGCAATTAATAAACTAGACTTAAAAGCATTACGTTACACTTGTGAAAATGGTACTGACCTCTTACTAGAATTACCAGAAGGTCATATTTGGCAAGGCGGTGAAGAAGCGTCTAAAGATGGTACTATCTTCAATGCTAATATTCCTACCGAAGAAATTTTCTCTGCACCACAGTACAATGGTGTAAACGGCATTGTATATAGCACAAAACCTTTAATTTACCATGGCAATACGATTTCTGATTTCTCCTTCACTTTCAAAGAAGGTAAAATTGTAGAGTACACTGCCAAAGAAGGTTATGAAGTACTAAAAGAATTAGTTGAGACAGATGAAGGCTCACACTACCTTGGCGAAGTTGCATTAGTTGATCATTTTAGTCCAATCAGCCAATCTAATCAAATCTTCTATGAAACATTATTCGATGAAAATGCATCATGCCATCTAGCAATTGGAGCCTCTTACCCTACATGCCTCAAAAACAGTGATGGTTTATCTGACGACGAATTAAAAGAACGTGGTTTGAACCACTCTTTAACACATGTAGACTTTATGATTGGTCATGAACATATGAATATCAAAGGCTATACACGTGATGGCCAAGAAGTAGACATCATGATCGATGGTCGCTTACAAGTATAAACATAAATAAAAGATAACGAAATCCCCCATATACAACTGTATATAGGGGATTTTAAAAGCAATTAAATTTTTATTACATTACAATGTGATATTCAAAGTGCGGCCTGTAGATTTGTATTCAATAATGTCTACACCTGCGGTTTTCAACATCCGTTTGGATGCTTTTACTTCTTTTGTATCCTTATAGAGATCATCGCGATAGATAACGGCCTTAATACCACTTTGAATAATGGCTTTCGCACATTCATTACAAGGGAAAAGTGTTACATATATTTTAGAACCTTCTAAAGAACCGCCCCGATAATTAAGTATGGCATTCAGTTCACTATGAACGGTATAAAAGTATTTATTATCATCCGCCGTATCGCGTTCCCATGTGAAATCATCATCACTACAATTTAATGGCATCCCATTATAGCCAATAGACAATATTTTATTATCATTGCTCACAATACAGGCACCTACTTGTGTGTTGGGATCTTTAGAACGTTGTGCTGCCAAAATGGCAACACCCATGAAGTATTCATCCCAGGAAATATAATCGCTACGTTTTGCCATAATTACCTCACTTAAAATAAGCCCCCTTCTACCTATGTAGTTGGGGGCTTACATTATTAACCAAAAATATCATCATTTATATTTATTTAACAACGATATTTACAAGTTTACCTGGTACATAAATAACTTTTACAATGTTTTTACCTTCTGTAAACTCTTGAACACGGCTAGACTCTTTAGCCATTGTTTCTAATTCTTCTTTCGTAATATTTACGGAAACAGTAAGTTTATCACGAACTTTACCATTTACTTGCAAGACTACTTCTACTTCATCTACAACGAGAGCGGATTCTTCATATACAGGCCATTTTTCTGTGTGAATGGATGTAGTTTCACCCAATTCATGCCACAATTCTTCTGTAATATGAGGCACAAATGGCGCTAAAAGAAGCAATAAGGAACGAGTCAATTCATTTGCTAATGCGCTATTGATAGTCTCTGCTTTGTCCTTATGAGCGTACATAGCATTCACAAGTTCCATGATTGCAGAAATTGCTGTATTAAAGTTGAAATTATTATCTAAGTCTTCCGTAACCTTTTTGATAACACGGTGTAATTCACGACGCAATCCGAATTCGTCTTTTGTAAGATCACCAGTTACATTTTTCTTAGCCTCTTCGTTGTACGCATCAACAATACGCCATACACGACCTAAGAAACGATAGGAACCTTCAACACCTTGGTCAGACCAATCAAGGTCACGATCGACAGGAGCCGCGAATAGAATAAACAAACGAGCAGTATCTGCACCATAGGTATTGATGATTTCTTCTGGAGAAACTACATTACCTTTAGATTTAGACATTTTGCTGCCTTCTTTAAGAACCATACCTTGCGTCAATAAGCCTCGGAATGGTTCGTTAGCTTCGATAAGACCTAAGTCGTGAATAACTTTCACAAAGAATCGAGAGTACAATAAATGCAAGATAGCATGTTCAATACCGCCGATGTATTGGTCAACATTCATCCAGTAATTAGCAATTTTTTTATCGAATGGAGCTTGATCGTTTTTAGCATCTGCATAGCGCAAGAAATACCAAGAAGAATCGATAAATGTATCCATTGTATCTGTTTCACGACGTGCAGGGCCACCACACTTAGGACATGTAGTATTTAGGAAGCTTTCAGATGTAGCTAATGGAGATACGGCACCAGATTCAAATTTAACATTCTCTGGCAAGCGTACTGGCAACTCTTCTTCAGGAACGAGTTGTTCACCACATTTTTCACAATATACTACAGGAATTGGCACGCCCCAGTAACGTTGACGAGAAATCAACCAGTCACGAAGGCGGAAGTTTACTTTACCTTCACCAATACCGCGTTCATTAAGAGCAGCTGTAATATTTTTACGAGCCTCTTCAGATGTTTGGCCATTATATTCACCAGAGTTAACAAGAATACCATCTTCATGATACCATTCTTGCCATTTTTCAAGGCTGTATTCTTCACCTTCACGAGTTACGACTTGTTTAATAGGCAAATCATATTTATGAGCAAATTCCCAGTCGCGTTCATCATGTGCAGGGGAGCCCATTACAGCACCAGTACCATAGTCTACCAATACATAGTTTGCAATCCACACAGGAACTTGTTCGCCAGACATTGGGTTTACTGCATAAGACCCAGTAAACATACCTTCTTTAGGTGCCTCTGTAGATGTACGGTCGATATCGCTCATATTGCGCATACGCGTAATGAAAGCTTCTAATTCAGTTTTATTAGGAGCATTTTCAATGAGGCGTTCCACATATGGATGTTCAGGAGCCAATACTACATAGCTTACGCCGTAAATAGTATCAACACGTGTAGTATACACAGATACGCGTTCATTGATGGATGGCACTTCAAAGGAAAATTCTGTACCTTCAGAACGACCAATCCAGTTCTTTTGCATCAATTTAACGCGTTGTGGCCAGTGATCAAGAGGATCCAAATCAGTTAACAAGCGATCTGCATATTCAGTGATGCGTAAAAACCATTGCGACAAATCTTTTTTCTCAACTGGGTTATCACAGCGCCAACAAGCACCATCGATAACTTGTTCATTTGCCAATACAGTATGACAAGTTTCACACCAGTTTACTTTTGCTTCCTTTTTATAGGCTAAGCCTTTTTTATAGAACTGTTCAAAAAACCATTGAGTCCATTTATAGTAATCTTCTTTACATGTTGCTACTTCGCGGTCCCAATCATAGGACAAACCAAGTGCTTTTTGTTGCAATTTCATGTTCTCGATGTTATCAAGAGTCCATGTTTTAGGTGCTATGCCATGTTTAATCGCCGCGTTTTCTGCAGGCATACCAAAGGAGTCCCAGCCCATTGGATGCAACACGTTGAAGCCCTTCATTTTCTTGAAGCGAGCTACTACGTCACCAATGGAATAGTTACGCACATGCCCCATGTGTAAATTACCAGATGGGTACGGGAACATTTCTAATACATAGTATTTTTCTTTAGATTCATCATATTCTGTTTTAAACGTATGGTTATCTTCCCAATACTGTTGCCACTTTTTTTCAATATCTTGGGCTACATATTTTTCGTTCATGTAGGGGCCTCCTCATATGGTCAACCTCATAAGTTGCCATTTTATAATTAATGTTTTTATTTTACTACGTACTGTAAAAGCAGTCAAACACTAGCGTTTTACGACTTGAATAGTTTTTGTTAAATCATTTTTAGGGCTTGTATTTTGATCCGAACTATAACCAGTATATAAGTCATTTTGCTCTTTAACTGTTTGTTTATTATGCTCTTTTTTAGCTTTAGCCTCTTCTTCTAAGCGTTTTTTCTCAGCTTTTACTTTTTCAGCTTCTTCTTTTGCTTTGCGTTTAGCAGCTTCTTTCTCTTCTTTAGCTTTCCGTTTTGCTTCCGCTTTAGCTGCTTTTTCTTTTTCTTTTTCTTCTAAGCGTAATTTGTATTGTTCAAGCTTAGTTAATGGTTTAGCTTCTTCAACTACAGGTTCAGGAACAACTGCTGTAGGAGATTTAGGAATACCACGGCCTAAGTCTTTTTCTTGAATCATAGTAATCGTAGAAATATCTTCAAACCCTTTACGCCATGCAGCAAACCCACCAAGGTGTAATTCTTTTACCAGATCAAGTTTTAAGCCTAACGATGTATTATCTTCAAACCAAATACGATCTGAACCAGCAGCTGTTGGAATAGATAAATAGTATAACTTTAATCGATCGTCCCAAGTCATTTTATCTCTGTAATTAGCAAAGTAATTCCCTGTATTTTTCATAGCCAGTGTTTCACCCTTAGCATAACCATTTGTATCATGCCATAAGCGCATATAGAATGGTACCCCTAATATTAGCTTTTGAGAAGGAACTTCAGAGAGCATTCTTTCTGTATGGCTACGAACCCAAGGATAACTTGCAACAGGACCTGCAGTAGTACTCTTAGCCCAAGTTTCGTCATATGCCATAAGAACTACATAGTCGACAGTATCTGCCAAAGCTTTGCGGTTATACACTAATGACCATTCTGGACTATCAGAATACCCGGTCACATCGATAGAAGTTTTAATATTATATTGATGTAAATGATTAGACAAATATGCTACAAATGTTGTTAAACGATCACGGTCAGCATAATCGATGTTTTCAAAGTCAAAGTTATAACCATCAAACCCATATATATAGGCATATTGAACAAGATTATGAGCATATTTCTTCCATACCGATTGGTCCGCCAAAATACCACTTGTAAAATTAGAGTCAAACCGATTAGTAATCAACGGCCAAATATGATAGCCTTTATTCTTATACGCTTTCACATAATCAATATTAATATTTGGACTTGCTTCTAAACCTAAGCTATGTAATTTAAACCAACTTGGAGAAATGATATTATCACCACTCGTATTGAGTTTTGCCTGATATGGAGCGCCCTCCGCTGTCCATGGATCAAAAGCCCACGCCAATGGTGTTTGCAATGTATAAGGCGCTTTCACCGTAGATGCTTCTGGTGCAGGGCCTAAAATAAGTTGACCATTATTTTTTGTATAACTAACACCTAGCATAGCTGGATCAGACTCAATATCTACATAGGATAGACCATCTTTTTTAGTAATGGGCAATTTAACAGGTTCACCTACAGCTGCAGGATTTAAAACAACCTTCTCACCTTGTAATTCACTTTGTGGAACATACACGGTATATGCTGTTTTATATTGATTTACGTCGTAAAAATTGTCGTAGGCGCGGACCGTGTCCTTGAGATG
>OGDA01000850.1_pt1 | contig 12974 bp, 8 predicted proteins | sample 1570281 | NCBI WGS metagenome assembly OGDA01 (sample SAMEA2582184, study PRJEB24529) | metagenome
GATGCCATTGGCCAAAAGCGCAGCGGCGGCCAGTACGGCGGCAACGACGAGCGCGAGCAGACCCTGAACCAGCTGCTGACCGAGATGGATGGCTTTGAGGGCAACACCGGTGTCATCATTCTGGCCGCCACCAACCGTCCCGAATCCCTTGACCCTGCCCTGACCCGGCCCGGCCGCTTTGACCGCAGGGTGCCCGTGGAGCTGCCCGACCTCAAGGGCCGCGAAGAGATTTTGAAGGTCCACGCCAGGAAAGTCGCTCTTGCCCCCGGCATCGACTTCAACACCGTGGCCCGGATGGCCTCTGGTGCCTCCGGCGCAGAGCTGGCCAACATCGTCAACGAGGCCGCGCTGCGGGCCGTCCGCGCGGGCCGCAAGAGCGTGACCCAATCCGACCTGGAGGAGAGCATCGAGGTGGTCATTGCAGGCTACCAGAAGAAGAACTCCATCCTGACCGACCACGAAAAGTGCATCGTAGCCTACCATGAGATCGGCCACGCTCTGGTCGCCGCCAAGCAGACCCACTCCGCCCCCGTGCAGAAGATCACCATCATCCCCCGCACCTCGGGCGCACTGGGCTACACCATGCAGGTCGAAGAAGGCAACCACTACCTGATGACCAAGGAAGAGCTGGAAAATAAGATCGCCACCCTCACCGGCGGACGTGCCGCCGAAGAAGTGGTGTTCCACTCCATCACCACCGGCGCTTCCAATGATATCGAGCAGGCCACCAAGCTGGCCCGCGCCATGCTGACCCGCTACGGCATGAGCGATGAATTTGACATGGTGGCGCTGGAGACCGTCAACAACCAGTATCTGGGCGGCGACACCTCGCTGGCCTGCTCTGCCCAGACCCAGTGTGAGATCGACCAGAAGGTGGTGGAGCTGGTCAAGGCCCAGCACGCCAAGGCTGTGCAGATCCTGACCGACAACCGCGCAAAGCTGGATGAGCTGGCCCAGTATCTGTACCAGAAGGAGACCATCACCGGCGACGAGTTCATGGAGATCCTGAACCGGGAGGAATAATTTTTACCCCCCTGCAATAAACAAGCCGCCCGTTCCGTATTCATTACAGAACGGGCGGTTTTTCGTCCATAGTACAGGAGGTATATTTCTTATGAAGATTCTGAATACCATGCTGGGCCGTCAGGCCATTGCCGCAGCCCTGGTGCTGTCCCTTGCCATCCCCATGAGCGCTGGCGCATTTGCCGAAGAGCCTGCCGCTGCAGCTGCCGCCGATGACACCGTTGTTGCAGGCTACCTGCCCCCGCAGGACGAAAGCGTGATGCTTCAGGGTGAGATCGCGCTGCACAGCGGCGACGTTGCCGTGGGCGAGACCGATCCCGCCTACGGCGGCTACGGCGCACCGGAGGGTGACCCCATCCAGGGCGACATCATGCTGATCTCCGCTGACGAGGCAAAGACCACCGAAGCCCGGTACACCGTCAAGGGCCTGCTGGGCCGTCAGGTCCTTTACACAGCCCGGCAGGAGGGCCGGGTCCTGACGCTGGACGTGCCGGACTGTGCCGCCACCTTCCGCACCACCATTCAGGACATGAAGACTCTGATGGAGCAGGGCGTATCCACGCTGGTGCTCACCACCGAGAAGGGCTCCACCACCCTGAACCTTTCCCTGCTGTGCGAGGGCCAGACCGACACCCAGCGGGTGGTGCTGCGGCAGCTGGGCGACAGCGCTTTCCTGACGGTCGGCCTGCGCTGCCGCCGCGACCTCATCGTGGGCCGCTGAGTGGGGTGTGTTCCCCTTTCCTGAAGCTTAACAGAAACACAGCAGGAGCGCTCTGCCGGTATGACCCGGTGGGGCGCTCCTGCTGTGTTTGGGAAATATCAGAGGATGTCAAATTTTACTGCGCATTCTGCTTGAGGTCCTGTGCCTTCTTCCAAGCACGCAACACGCTGATCTTGGTAACCATGTTGTCCGGATAGAACTTTACCTGTTCAGGGGGCAGCTCTGTATCCTGATCGTTCAGGTCAGGCATGAGGTCGTGCTCCATGGCCCAGCGGGCAGCATGCTGCAGATCCATATCCTGTTCTTCCTGGCCAACATCGGGGTAGAGGATCTCAGATTCCGGCATAGGCTTGCCTGCATCCTCCCACAGCATCATTGCAAGAGCACTGCGGTTGCTGGGGAAGTAAGGCAGACCCCACATCTTGCCCACAAGATCGGTGCCCAGCGTGTAGCCGACCAGTGCGCCGCCAGCCACAACAGCCGTACCGACAATGATGGGGCCAACAACATCAGAACCATCCTCAATGTCAGCGCTGCGGTACTGTGCATCCACATCCACATCACCATTCATGGTAAAGGTAATGGACTCAGCCTTGCAATCCTGACCCAGCGGCAGGTCAAAATTGCCGGTAGACCAGAGATCAAACACCATACCCTCGGGAACCTTCGTCTGGTCCAGCGTCACGGTGACTTCAGCACCATCCGGCACAAGGCAGGTCTGCTTGCCGCTGGTCTCATCGGTGCTGGTTTCCAGTGTATCGGTCACATCAATGTCGCCGTTTTTCACAGCAAAGGTGCCGCCGGTCACGGTCAGGGTATGATTGACGACAGGCTCATCCTTCTTCCACTGTGCCGTAAACACTTCATCACCCGTCAGGACAAGCTCACTCCCGGCTTTATAGAGCTTACCGTTAAGGCTCAGCCATCCAGCAAACTGGTAGCCTTCTCGTGTGGGAGCCGCTGCAAGCGTCACGCTCTCATTTTGACGGTAATTAGCATCGCCGTAGTTGGCAGTTGCGTCACCATCGCCTTCATTCAGGTTGTACTGGAGACGGTACACGCTGGCAGTTTCCCATTCTTTTTTCGTCCAGCCGCAGTAATCGCAGGTTTTTGTCACTTCACGCTTATCAATACGATCAGCGCCGCTCGATGTCCAATCCGAATGGCCGGTAATTGTATAGGCACCTTTCTTCTCACCCTCGGTATAGGAGTGTGTCAGCTTCTCGCCGTTTTTCCAGACCAGGTCACCGTTCCAGTACACATCTGCCCGGCCAGTATTGTTATCAGGGTCACCGCCAAAGCCGAACACCCGCGAACAGGTCGTTGTATCCAGAGCAGCCCTGACATCGGGATTGTAGATATTGATGATGTACTTACAGCTGCCCATGTTTCTGTCGTTGATCCTCAGCGCCTGCTTACCAAAACTGTAAGAATTCACAGTGCAGTTGATAAAGTTAACCCTAATGTTATGTTTTCCTGCACTGTAATCCGTGTAAACATTGACTGCTTTTCCCGTTGCATTGAAGGTGCAGTTATCAAATGTCATGGTCGGGGAGCAATACGTCCAGATCGCATAACTGAGGGGTGGAGCATAGAAGGTCGTATCGATAAACTCTGCACTGGTATAGCCCCAATAGGCTGTCCTGCCGTAGATTTCGCAGTGATCCACCACTGTTTTGTCAATATAGGTAAAGCCCAGATAATCTTTATCGCCGGTGCAAAGCTTCATATTTTTGAAGGTGATTGTTCCGGCATTTTGAAAGCTGTAATCGCTGTTATACTCTGTGCCATAAAGCTTCGGGTCCGGCACCTCAGGACCGATCTGCCAGGTCGTTTTGTCAGGCCCCTGCCCCACCAAGGTCAGGTCTTTTCCCTTGGGCTTTTTATCGTCGCTGATTTTTTTGTACAGTGTATAACTGCCCGCGCCAAGCTCGATGGTATCACCGCTATCTGCCTCTTCCACAGCAGTTACCAAAGACGTATATTTCTGATTCTTAGTTTGGTTCCATACTTCTGTTTTGTTCCATACTTCTCCGGTGACGGTCGTGCCATCCGCAAAAGCCAGCATGGGAAGCATCTGAAGCATCATTGCCACTGCCAGCAGGGCCGCCAAAAACCGGTTCTGACTTTTCTGTTTCAACTTTCTTCATTCCTTTCATCGCTATTTGCATTTTTGCAACGGATTCCCCGCAAGGAACCCTCCAGATTCCTACCGCACTGTCCCCTCCCCTGTAGGTTCCATTTTCCGCATTGCAGGTCTCAGCCAGGCTGCTGAGGGCCTTGTTCTCAAAGCAACTTATTGTCCCCCACTAAATTAAAATCAAGTACTTTGAAAACTTTTGTCAATATTCACAAATCAGGCATCCTCTTTCGGTCATTTCCACGAAACTGCCTTTGACAAAGAAAAAAGCGGCCTGCCAGTGACTGACAAGCCGCAAAAATATTGCCCTATTCCAGATGAAAAACTGCTGGCTGCATCGGGCCCGGCTTTTTTGCCGCAAACAGCAGAAGCCCCCCGCCGGTTCTCCCGGCAGGGGGCTTCTGCTGTGGCAGTTTATGGGTAAACAGAGAGTGGATATCAATTGAGAATGGGATTCAGGATCTCGACCAGTGCATGATACTGGGTGGCGTAAGCTTCTGCGCCGTCCTTGGGGCGGCCCGGCTCGGCCATCTCGGACTTCATCTTCTCGACGATCGGGTTATTCTCAAACTGGAGCTTCTGGCTCTCACCGCCTTTGGCTCCTGGTGCAAAGAAATCAAACATCGCCAGATGGGGCTCCAGCGTCAGGAAGCCGTGGTAGCCCTCCTCGCAGAAAGCACGGCGAAGCAGCTCAGGGATCTTGCCAAGGCCGGTGCCTGCGGGCACATTCAGCAGGCAGCCGGGCAGAGCATCCTTGATGTGGATATAAGCGATCTGGTCATGGAGCAATTCCCAGCACTCCGCGGTGTCCTGCTCACACTGAACAAAGTTGGCAAAATCGAACGCTGCCTTGAAGTGGGGGCAGGCCAGCCGGTCGAACAGCAATTTGCAGCGGGCACCGGTGTCTCCGTAGATGCCCTTCTCGTTTTCATGGAGCAGGACAACGTCATGCTTTTCCGCGATCCGGATAAACTGACGCAGCTTATCCAGCACCACATCGGTATAGCTGTCTGCATCAGCATCCTTGGGGATGAGGAAGCTGAACATCCGGATGAAGGAGCAGTCCAGCAGCTTGGCCGTTTCGCAGAGTGTCTCCAGCTGCTCCAGCTGCTTGGCAAAGCCCTCTTCATCGTCCACCTCCACCTTGCCGATGGCCGTACCCAGGCTGGAAACGCCCACACCAGCGGCCTGTAACTTTGGCAGAAGAACGGTGCGCACTTCCTCGGGGGTGTAATCGGCAATGCCCTTGTGCTCGGCGCTGCGGATGCAGATATACTTCATCCCCAGATCCGTCACAGTTTTGAGCTGCTGGTCAAAGTCCTGGCTGATCTCATCCGCAAAACCGGAAATTTTTTCGTAAACGCTCATAAGACACACCTCATTCAACGATCTTTGTTTTCCGAACTTAACAGCACTGTTTCTGGCTTGTAGTATACCACTTCCCCGGAAGCTGTGTAATAATAAATCGAAGGAAAATATCAAAATTCAAAGAACGTTCACAAATTCAACGTAACCGCCAAACAAGGAGGCAAGTTCTTGTGCAATCTAACGAAAAAGAAAAAGTTCTCCAACTTTTTTCGGAGAGTGGGCGAGAAAACGCGGAGAGCAGGAGGGTCTGACACCCCGCCAATACCGCCTGCAGCAGCGGCAGCTGGGAAAATAACAGCAGAAGCCCCCCGTCGGTTCGCCCGGCGGGGGGCTTCTCTGTATGCGAATGGGGAGTTACTTCTTTGCCAGGTACTTACGGATATCGATGGCCACAGCCACGATGATGACAAGGCCCTGGACGATATAGGTGTAAGAGGAGTTGACGTTCATAAACTGCAGAGCGACCTTCATCAGCTCGAAGACCAGCACGCCGACGAGGATGCCGGGGACAGTGCCGACACCGCCGGTGGAGGAGACGCCGCCGATGGTAGAAGCTGCGATGGCGTCCAGCTCATAGCCCATTGCAGTGTTGACGGATGCGCCGCCGGACTTTGCAGCCAGCAGGCAGCCTGCCAGACCGAACATGCAGGAGGCCAGGATGTAGATGCGGATCTTGGTGGCGTAAACGTTGACACCGGCCACCTCAGCAGCAGCTTCGTTGCCGCCGATGGCGTACATGTACTTGCCGTGACGGGTCTTGTTGTACAGGAACCAGAAGCACACAGCCACGACCAGGGCGATCCAGATCAGCACGGGGACCTTCAGGATGGTGTTGGAGGCCAGAGAGGTAAAGTTCTTGTTCAGGGAGCCGATGGGGGTACCGCCGGTGTAGACCAGGCAGATACCGTAGACCACCTGCTGCATACCCAGGGTAGCGATGAAGGGCTGGACCTTCAGGTAGCTGACCACGAGGCCGTTGCACAGACCCACGATGGCGCAGATGGCAATGACCAGAATGAACACCACAGGGGTGGGCAGGCTGGGCATATTGGGGTAGAACTTACCGGCAGCGCCCTCGGTCTGCGCAAAGATGCAGGCCAGGCAGGCAGCAAAACCAGCCAGACGGCCTGCGGACAGGTCGTTGCCGGTGGTGATCAGACAGCCGGAGATGCCCAGAGCGATGATGTAGCGGATAGAGACGTTCTTGAACAGGTTGATGATATTGGCCAGTGCGAAGAAGTTGGGGTGGATGATGCCGACGATGAGGGACACGGCCAGCATCAGGACGATGATGGCGTTGTTGCCCAGCCACTTCTTTACAGACTTGCCCGTTACTTTCTTGGTAGCTTCCACGATAGACAGCCTCCTTGTTTACTGATTGGCCGCCGCCGCTTCGGGCGCGGTCTCGAACTGGGTCGCCAGAGCCATGATGTTCTCCTGCGTAGCATCCTTGCCGTCGATGAAGCCGGTGATGCGGCCATCGCACATGACCATGACGCGGTTGGACATACCAATGATCTCGCTCATTTCAGAGGAGATCATAATGATGCTCTTGCCCTGCTTGGCCAGATCGGCAATGATGCAGTAGATCTCGTACTTTGCACCAACGTCGATGCCGCGGGTGGGCTCGTCCAGGATCAGGACATCGGGGTTATTTGCCAGCCAGCGGGCGATCAGCACCTTCTGCTGGTTGCCGCCGGAAAGGCTCTTGATCGCCGTTTTGGGGCTGGGGACCTTGATGGCCATCTTTTCCTTGTTGGTAGCCACCAGATCGAGGATCTTCTTGTCGTCCAGCATGATGGGACCCTTGCGCAGGGCGTCCAGAGAGGCGATGGAGATGTTATCGGCCACGCTCAGCACGCCCATGATGCCGGTGGCGCGGCGGTCCTCGGTCAGCAGAGCCACGCTGTGCTGGATGGCGTCGCGGGGCTGCTTGATGGCGACTTCCTGACCCTTGATCCACACCTTACCGGAGGTGTGTGCGCGCAGACCAAAGATGCCTTCCATCAGCTCGGTGCGCTGTGCGCCCACCAGACCGGCCACGCCCAGGATCTCGCCCTTTTTCAGCTCAAAGCTGCAATGGCGGAAGGAGCGCGGATGGATGGAGGTGAAGTCTTCCACCTTCATCATGATCTCGTCGGAGGGGTGGTTCTCCAGCGGGGGATACAGGTTGGACAGCTCACGGCCGACCATCTTGGCGATGATCTGCTCCTTGGTCATCTCGGCCACGTCCCACTTGCCAATGTAATGGCCGTCACGCATGATGGTCACTTCGTCAGCAATGACCTTGATCTCATCCATCTTGTGGCTGATGTAGACCAGTGCAACGCCCTGCTCCTTCAGCTCACGCATGATGCGGAACAGCGATTCCACTTCGTTGGCGGTCAGGGAGGAGGTGGGCTCGTCCAGGATCAGCACCTTGCAGTTTGCGGAAACAGCCTTTGCAATTTCCACCATCTGCATCTGGGCAATGCTCAGGCTGCCCAGCTTTGCGTGGGAATTGATCTGCAGCTTCAGCTTCTTCAGCAGTGCATCGGTATCCTTGTACATTTTAGCATGGTCCACTGTGGTCACCGGGCCATACTTCTTGGTGGGGTAGCGGCCCAGCCAGATGTTCTCGGCCACAGTACGGGCCGGGATAGGCTGCAGCTCCTGATGCACCATGGCAATGCCGCGGTCCAGTGCATCCAACGGGTTCGCAACAACGACCTTTTCTCCCTCATATTCGATCTCGCCCTCGTCCATCTTGTAAATGCCGAACATGCACTTCATCAGGGTGGACTTACCGGCACCGTTTTCGCCCATCAGGGCCATAACTTTACCGGGGCGGAGCTCCAACTGCGCGTGGTCCAGCGCTTTCACGCCGGGGAAGGTCTTTACCACGCCTTTCATTACCAGACGGTATTCTGACATTCCTCAGAGCCTCCTTGTCTTTGGGTCTTGGAAAGTGCGTTTTTTGCCGGCGGGCTCTTAAAACAAGGCGCGTGCGCGGAGATATTTTCTCGCACGCACGCGCTTTTTTAGCTTTTAATTAAGCCTTATTGGTTCACTGCGCACCTTGCAACGATAGGGTTTTGGCTGCTTACTTGATGTACTGTGCAGCGTTCTCCTTGGTGACCTTGACGTAGTCGACCCAGTAGTACTGCTCGACCTTGCTGCCCTCGACGTACAGCTTGGTAGCAGCTGCGGCGGCGGTAGCCTGGCCCACGTCATCGTTCAGAACGGTGCCGGTCATGTTGCCATCGACGACATTCTGGACAGCCTCGCTCAGTGCGTCAACACCGACCAGATAGACGTCCTTGCCGACGGTACGGCCAGCCTGCTGGATGGACTGCAGAGCGCCCAGAGCCATTGCGTCGTTGTTGCAGAACACAACTTCGATCTTCTCGCCGTACTGTGCCAGAGCGTTTGCAACGTCCTGCTGTGCGGTGGTCTGGTCCCAGTTGTCCAGGTACTCGTACAGGCACTCCACTTCCTTGTCGGCATCGGTCAGAGCCTTGATGGAGTACTCAGTGCGGTACTGAGCATCGATGTTCTCGGGGTCGCCCTTGCACATGATGTAGGTGATCTTGCCGTCGCCGTTGATATCGCCCTGGGTCTCGGTCTCCAGGATCAGCTCGCCCTGGTAAGTACCGGACTGACGTGCGTCAGCGCCAACGTAGCAGCACTTGCCTGCGTAGGAGTCCAGAACAGCCTTTTCGGGCTCACGGTTGATGAAGACGATGGGAGTGCCGGAGGGAGAAATGGTATCAACGATGGTCTGTGCAGAGGTGGTCTGAACAGGGTTGATGATCAGAACGTCAACGCCCTGCTGCAGGAAGGTGTTGATCTGCTCGGTCTGGGTGTTCTGGTCGTTCTTGCCGTCAACGATGGTCACGGCGTAGCCCTTATCCTTCAGGTACTCTTCCAGGTCGGTGCGGTACAGGGTCATAAAGTTATCAGCGAACTGATAGATGCAGACACCGACGTTTGCGCTGCCGGTTGCAGCCTCAGAAGCAGCTGCAGAGGAAGCAGCGACAGAGGAAGCAGCAGTGGAGCTGGAGGAGCCGCCGCAGGCGGTCAGAACGCCGGCAGCACCCACAACAGCAGAAGCCTTCATAAAGTCACGACGGGAAATCATTTTCATAATCTTGTTCTCCTTCATTCGCATATCACAGCATTTCATGGAATATACTTACATGTACGTTCCATGGTTTCTGTTTGTATTATAGCCATCTGAAAAAAAGTTCGCAATGGGACAAGTTCACAAGATTCCGGCCGTTTCTTTGTGCATTCTTCACAGTTGATATTGTTGTGTACAACATTCTTTTTGATATCAAGCACAAAATCGGTCAAAAATGCAACATACATCCAAATTCCATGCCAAAAATCCATAAATCCTTTCAAAATGGTAACAACATCATTCTGTTCATGCAACAAATTTCTCCGTACAGAAAATGCCCGTTTTTTCCCGGAAGTTTTGCACAAAACGTACATTTCCGGGAAAAACCGGGCATTTTTTTCATTTTTCACTTTTCTTTGTGTTCGCGGCGGTAGCGGGTAGGGGTGACTCCCAGCGTCTTTTTGAAGATCTTTGTAAAATAATTCACGTCCAGAATGCCCACTTCCTCGGCCACGGCGGCAATGGTGTGGTTGTTCTGTACCAGCAGCTGGGCCGCGCGGTTAACGCGCTGGGTGTTGATATAATCGATCAGAGTGCTGCCGGTCTCCTGCTTGAACAATGCCGACAGGTACGATGGGCTGATGAAGCACATGGCAGCCAGACTTTTCAGCGTCAGCGGCTCGGCCACGTTCAGGTTGACGTAGTTCATCACCTTCTGCACCGCGGGCGAATACTCCTTCAGCGAGTAACGGCGGACATAGGCACAGTAATCCCGCGTCATCTGCCACATCATCTCGTTGGGCACCTCGTTGGCTTCCTCAATGATGCGGCTGTACTTGCTGGAAATGGCATCAATATAATAGGGATGCACCTTGCTGGGCTCAATGGCCTTGCGCAGCAGGGTGTTCAGCACAATCATCTTGTTCTTTTGCTGGTAAAGCGTCCCCTCGAACCGGCCGCCGTAGGTAAAGCGGGAGTGCTGGTGCATGGCCTCGATGGCGGCTTCCTCATCGCCCCGGGCCACCGCATCCAGAATGCGGTTCTCTGATTCGTACCGCTGCTCCAGCATGGTGACCGGGATCTCCTTCTGGAACTCCGGCTCGTGGAAATAGCGGGTATCCGGGTGGAACTGGAAGGGCAGGAATTCCTTCAGCTCCTGCACCGGGACAGTGCAGCCGAACATCGTATCCACCACAACCCGCAAGGCTCCATAGAAATCGCTGGCCTCCAGGATCTTCACGCCGTTGTAGTACTCCTGCACAGCGGCCTCTCCGGCTTCCCCCAGATAGCGCCTGACCCATTTGCGGGCGCTCGGGGTGCGGGGGCCCACCGTCCAGGGTCCAATGAGAAAGACCGTGTTTTTTTCATCGGGGATGCGGAACAGGGCAAAGTGCAGCTCAAAGGTACCCTCCACCAGCAGCAGGGTATTTTCAGGGGTGCTGTCCAGCAGCAGCTGGCCGAACTCCTGCCAGTCGAACTGGGGGTCCAGCGATCGCCGCAGGCCGTAGTCAAACTCTTCCAACCCCTCAAAGGGCGGGGTGACCCGCCGGGTCGGGATATTCTGCACCGCTGCCAGCTTTGTAAGGATCTGCAAGGGATCCACCCGCATCGTACACCGCTCCTTTTTCCTGTTGTTCCGCTCGTGCCATTGTGTCATTCTTGATATATTAGTATACATCAATTTTGAAGCAGAAACAAGCCGCCCACAGGAATTTCCCGTGGGCGGCTTGATCCGTTTCCTTACTTATTATGGCGCTGTGCCAGTGCGGCCACGTTCTCCTCCACCTTCTGTTTGGTCAGGGGGTAGATGAAGAACAGGCTCAGGGCCACGGCCACGAAGCCGATGGCGGGGGCAATGCAGGAGATGTTGAAGATGCCCATGGTGACCTCCGGGTCAAAGGCAGTGGCAGCGCTGTAACCGATCATGGTCAGCAGGCCGCCGGTCAGGCCGGAAGAGAACGCCTGACCCAGCTTGCGGGCAAAGGAGTAGACCGCATAGATGGTGCCGTCCTCACGGATGCCGTTGCGGACCTCGGAATCATCGATGACATCGGTGATCATTGCCCAGATGATGGTGTTGAAGAAGCCCAGGCAGATGAAGGCGGCACAGTAGAAGCCGACATAGACCCAGACATTGGCGGGCTTGAGAACAAAGCAGATGATCTCCAGCACCGTGGCCACGATGCAGGATACAGTGGCCAGCTCTTTTTTACCGAACCGGCTGGCCAGCTTGGAGGCAAAGGGTGCGCAGACGAGCAGGATCAGCACGCTGCTCAGCAGAGAAGCGGTAGACTGGGCGGCGGCACTGCCGTAGAAGTTGGGGAACACATAGCCTGCCATGCCCTGCATGGTCAGCATGGCCAGCAGCAGGAAGAGGGCGGCAGCAATGATGCCCAGCAGGGCACGGTTGGTGAACACGCTCTTGAGCATCTTGCCAATGTCCATCTTGCTGTTGTTTGCGGGCACATCCACACGCTCACGCACCAGGTGAAAGCAGAGCAGGTAGCAGAGGATGGCGCAGACAGAGAAAACGCCTGCAATGATGGTCATGCGGCTGCCGGAGAGGACCGTCTGACCATTGACGGTGACGTAAGCCACCATGGGGGTGCCAACGCCGATCACAAGGCCGGCCAGGGTGCTGCCGATGGTACGCCAGGTGGACAGCTCTGCGCGGTCCTTGGGGTCAGCAGAGATGGCGGAGGCCATGGAGCCGTAAGGGATGTTGACGGAGGTGTAGAAGATGGAGCCCCACAGGATATAGGTCACAAAGAGCCATGCCACCTTGAAGCCGTAGGACATCCCGGCCAGACCGGACTGGAAGATGAGGAAGGATGCGATGGCCACAGGGCCGCACATCCGCTTGAGCCAGGGGCGGAACTTGCCGTCCTTGGTGGGCTTGGAGCGGTCCACGATCTGGCCCATGGTCACATCGGTGAAGGCATCCACAAAGCGGGCGATCATCATGATCATGCCCACAACACCGGCGCTCACGCCCATCACGTCGGTATAGAACTTCATCAGGAAGCTGGACGACAGGATAAAAGTAAAATCGTTGGCGAAATCGCCGAACATATAGCCGACCTTGTCCCGCATCCCAAACGGGGTGGTCTTTTGCATTTCATTTGCCATTGTATTCTCCTTCGGTGGTCAATTCAAACGGTACAGTGTCCCTTCTGCTGTATCCAAGTTTGTACTCCAATATTATGACAAACTTTTATCAAAAAATGTTAGAATATTTTTTAGGTGAATTCGTACAATTTTAAGGTATTGTTTTTGTATATTTTCACAGTTCGTTCACATTCCGTTTTTTCCTCTTTTTCCCAGCATTCACTTTTTGTGGCACTCTTTACGGAAGTTTTCAAACGCAGCCGGAGATAATAGGTATTCTGCCCAGAGCAGCGCCTGTTTTCCTGAAAAAAGTCTGGATTTATTCAAAAATCTTTCTATCCCTTTTATAAAATTTCTGTCATACTGGGTATAAAGACAATAAACGCCCCTGTGGCACGCAAAATGCCGCCGGGCTGATGAATGTGAGGTCATCCTGATGAACCGCTCCCTGCTGTATCCCCGCGCTACCACCACCCGCCGTCTCATCGGCCTGGACGGGATGTGGCGTTTCA
>OGDA01000867.1_pt1 | contig 12631 bp, 10 predicted proteins | sample 1570281 | NCBI WGS metagenome assembly OGDA01 (sample SAMEA2582184, study PRJEB24529) | metagenome
CTCGTCGATCTCCACGGCGATCTGCTCCAGGTTCGGATGGACCAGCAAGATGTTTCGCTTCGCGCTGACGTTGCCGTCGGAGAGCAGTTCCACCGGTACCACAAGGTTTTCCGGGTCTTCGACCCCGACCAGCTGCATCGGATCGAAGATCACTTGGAAAGCACCGGAACGCTCGTCCCCGGCCAAGGTAATCCGCTCCGGTTCGATCCGATAAGCGCTTTGGGGCAATGCCTTGTACGCCGTGGCGTTTTCCGAGTTGTAGGTTTCGAGCGCAGACTCGGAGCTCCGGACGGAAACGGTGAGGCTTTCGGCATAATATCCGCTTCGGAAAACCCGGAGCGTAACGGCGGGGTCCTCGTCGACTACGTAAAACGGGGCGGATTCCAACACACCCTCCGCAAGGAAGCAGGCCGTAGCGCCCGGCAGAGCGTTGTCGCGGTTGTTTTCGCAGGCCGAAACCGCGAACGACAGAGCCGCCATTGCAAAGATGATATGATTGCGTTTCATAACAGAGTCTTTTACCATTGGTAGTTTTGGGTCACGTTGTAGAGACGGTCTATTTCCGACTGAGGAATCGGCAGCAGATAATTCCGCTTGTTGAATATGCGCGTCGAAGGCGTATTGCCGCCGTCTGCGGCAACGACCGTCCGATGCCAGAAATCGCCGTCCGGACGATCGTCGGTCGCCTGGATGTTCATGCCGTAAAACGCTCCGGCGTTCTCTTGCTCGGCGATCAGCCACATGCGGGTATCGAAGAAACGATGGTTCTCGAAATTCAGCTCGATCATCCGCTCGCGACGAATCATGGCCTCCAGCGCATCCGCATGGGCTTTGTCTGCCATCAGGCGGGTGTTGACCTTCACGTTCAGCCCCGCCGCCTGCATGGCTGCCTTGCAGAACAGCGCCGCGCATCCGGCATCGGAATGGGCCAGCACGCTGCCCTTTTCGGCGTACTCTGCGGCCAGTGCGATGCCCTCACAGCAGGCAGTCATCACCTCCAGCGGCACGGCGCAGGCTCTGTCCAGTGCCTTTTCCAGCACCGCGGCCTTGTGGGCCTGCTGTTCCGGGGTCTCTTTCGGCAGCTTGTAGGCCGCCGCAACAGGCAGAAAGGCCTCCGCGTCGGCCTGTACCAGCGCTTCCAGCCGCTTGCGCAGGGCCTCGGCCCGGACATTCAGGGCAGCGATGTCCGCTTCCACGGCAGCATATTTCTTTTTGCCCACGGTCAGGCTGCCCACCATGCTGCCCAGCGCCACACCGGCCGCGCCCACCAGCGCCGAAGCGCCGCCGCCGCCCGGAGCCGCCGCCTTGCTGGCCAGTTCCTCCAGAAAACCTTCACAGCTCAAATTCATCAGTTCCACGATATACTTTCCTCTCTGTTACAAATCCATCCAGCCGCCGGTCCTGTTCATCTGCAGCCGCTTCCGGCACCCGCTGGGCCTCAAAGGCCACGCCCAGCGCCACGGCGTTCCGGCACCTGGGCAGATAGCGGTCATAGTAGCCCTTGCCCATGCCCACCCTGCGGCAGACCGCATCAAAGGCAGTGCAGGGCACCAGCACCAGATCAAGCGCCTCCGGCCGGATGAGCGCCGCCCGTTCCAGAACCGGCGTACGGATGCCGTAAGCCCCCACCTCCCAGCCGTCCGGCCCCGGTACGGCGGCGGTCAGGGTAAAGTTTTCCCCACAGACCGGATAGGCCACCGTTTTGCCCAGCCGGGCCGCCTGCTCTGCCAGCACAGCAAGATCCACCTCCCCGCCAAAAGCGGCGTAGAGCAGCAGATTCTCTGCCTTTTGGAAGCAGGGCATGGCCAGAAGGCGGGCACAGATGGCTGCATTGGCCGCCGCTCTCTCTGCCTGCGGCAGACCCCTGCGGGCCATGATGCCCGCCCGGCGCTGCGCTGCTTTCCGGTCCCGGATTTCCATTGACACTTCTCTCCCCTGAAATTTCATACCCACTCAATATATCTGAAATGCGGAAGAATTGCAAGAGCATGGCTGGAAAATAACCGCAAAATAGGCTATAATGGTGCAGAACAAACCAAAAAGGAGAACCATTATGCTCATTTATCTGCTGCGTCACGGCCAGACGGAGTACAACGCGCAAAAACGATATCAGGGCCAGCGGGACATCCCCCTTTCCGCCGCAGGCATCGCCCAGCTGCGGCAGGCAGATTTTGCACCGGAGGTGGTCTATGTCACCCCGCTGCAGCGCACCGCCCAGACGGCACGGGTGTTCTTTCCCGGGGCAAAGCTCATTCCGGTGGACGGGCTGAAGGAGATGTGCTTCGGCAGCTTTGAGGGCCGCAATTTCATTGAGATGGAGCACGACCCGGATTATCTGGCCTGGGTGAACGCCAACTGCGAAAGCCCCTGCCCGGACGGCGAGACCAAGGCTGTTTTTTCGGAGCGGGTGTGCAGGGCCTTTGCCGCACTGGTGGACAAGGCCCTTGCCGATGGGGAAGAGACACTGGTCATTCTGGCCCACGGCGGCACCCAGATGGCTGCCATGGAGCGCTACGCTCTGCCCCATGCGGATTATTACCATTGGTGCGCCCCCAACGCGGGCGGTTACGTTCTGGATGCAGGAGATTGGGCGGAGCAGCGGGTGCTGCACCTGCTGAAAACTGTGCAGTACACAAAGGAGGATGCCCGATGATCGAATACGCAGTACTCGGCGGTTTTGTGCTGGACTGCCTCTTCGGCGATCCGGCCTGGCTGCCCCACCCGGTGGTGTACATGGGCAAGGCCATCTCGGCGCTGGAAAAGCGCCTGCGGGCCCGCCTGCCCAAAACGCCTCAGGGGGAACTGCTGGGCGGGGCTATTGTAGCCTTCTGCCTGCCGGTGGGTACCTTTCTGCTGACGAGCCTGGTCTGCCTGGGAGCTGCCCGCATCAGCCCGTGGCTGGGGCTGGCCGTCCAGATGTTCTGGTGCGGGCAGGCACTGGCCGCAAAGGGGCTGGCGCAGGAGAGCACCAATGTCTACCGGGAACTGGTCAAGTCCGACCTGCCTGCCGCCCGCAGGGCGGTCAGCCGCATCGTGGGGCGGGACACCCAGGATCTGACGCTGGAGGGGGTGACAAGGGCCGCTGTGGAGACGGTGGCCGAAAACGCCAGCGACGGCGTGATCGCGCCCCTGCTCTATATGCTCATCGGCGGGGCACCGCTGGCCCTGACCTACAAGGCCATCAACACGATGGACAGTATGCTGGGCTACAAAAACGAAAAATACCTCTACTTTGGCCGCATCCCGGCCAAGCTGGACGATGCGGCAAATTACCTTCCCAGCCGCCTTGCCGCCCTGCTGTGGGTGGCTGCCGCGGCCTTTACGCACAATGACGCAAAAGGGGCGTGGAAGATCTGGCGGCGGGACCGCCGGAACCATGCCAGCCCCAACAGCGCCCAGACCGAGAGCGCCTGCGCCGGTGCGCTGGGGGTGCAGCTGGCTGGGCCCGCCTATTACTTTGGCGAATACTACGCCAAGCCCACCATCGGCGATCCGCTGCGTCCCATTGAACCGGAGGATATCCTGCGTGTCAACCGGATGATGTACGTGGCAAGCGCCTTTGCACTGGCGTGGGGCGTGGCAATACGGGCTATTTTGTAACGACCTCGCCCTCTCAGTCATGCTTTGCATGACAGCTCCCCCAAAGGGGGAACCAGGAACTGAGATCCATAACCATCCGGGAAAAGGAGAACGAACATGCAACTAGTACATGGCGGCGATTGGGCCGGTTATCGGGCCGAATTCGGGCGGGACGCGCTGGATTTTTCGGCCAACGTCAGCCCGCTGGGCCTGCCGGAAGGGGTGGCCTGGGCCATCACGGCGGCATTGCCCACGGCCGACCGCTACCCCGACCCCCTGTGCCGGGAACTGCGGGCAAAGCTGGCGCTCCATGAGGGGGTGCCGGCGGAGCAGATCCTCTGCGGCAATGGGGCAGCCGACCTCATCTTCCGGCTGGTCTGGGCCAGAAAGCCCCGCCGGGCGCTGGTCACCGCCCCCACCTTTGCGGAGTATGCCACTGCTTTGAAAAGTGTCGGCTGCATGGTGGAACGCTTCTTTCTGCGGGAGCAGGAGGACTTTGCGGTCACGGATGCGTTCTGTGCGGCCATCCGTCCGGGGGTGGACATGGTATTCCTCTGCCAGCCCAACAACCCCACCGGCCAGCTGACGGCCCTGCCGCTGGTGGAACAGATCCTCCACCGCTGCGCGGCGTGCGGCACCCTGCTGGTGGTGGACGAATGCTTCCTCGATTTCCTGCCCGACCATGCCCTGCACACGGCAAAAGGTCTGCTGGGGGAGGGAGATCTGGTCATCCTGAAAGCCTTCACCAAGCTTTACGGCATGGCGGGCGTGCGGCTGGGCTATGCCCTGAGTGCCGACACAGCACTGCTGGAACAGATCCAGGCCTGCGGCCAGCCCTGGGGCGTGTCCAGTCTGGCACAGGCGGCGGGCCTTGCCGCACTGGAGGAGACAGCGTATGTGGAAAAGGTCCGGGACCTCATTGCCGAACAGCGGCCCCGCCTGGCGGCCGGTCTGCGGGCGCTGGGCCTGCGGGTGCTGGACGGCAGGGCAAATTACCTGCTGTTTCAGGCTCCGGAGACGCTGGGAGAAGCCCTGCGGCAAAGGGGCGCTGTGCTGCGCAGCTGTGCGAACTACCCCGGGCTGGGCCCCGGCTGGTACCGCACCGCCGTGCGCACCGGGCCTGAAAACGAACGGCTTTTGAAACTTCTTGCGGAGGTGCTGGAATGAGCAAGGCAAAGTGCATCATGGTGCAGGGAACCATGAGCGGTGCAGGCAAAAGCCTGCTGTGCGCCGCCCTCTGCCGCATTTTTGCGCAGGACGGTTACCGCGTGGCTCCCTTCAAGAGCCAGAACATGGCGCTGAACAGCTTTGTCACCCGGGATGGGCTGGAAATGGGCCGGGCACAGGTGGTGCAGGCGCAGGCCGCAGGCATCGAGCCGGATGTGCGGATGAACCCCATCCTGCTCAAGCCCAGCAGTGACGTGGGCAGTCAGGTCATCGTCAACGGCGAGGTGCGGGGCCAGATGTCCGCCGCCGCCTACTTCAAAATGAAAAGAGCGCTCATCCCGGAGATCCTCTCGGCCTACAACAGTCTGGCCGAAACCGTGGACATCATCGTCATCGAGGGGGCCGGAAGCCCGGCGGAGATCAACCTGAAGGCGGACGACATTGTCAACATGGGGCTGGCAAAGCTCGTGGACGCGCCGGTTCTGCTGGCGGGCGACATTGACCGCGGCGGCGTCTTTGCGCAGCTGTACGGCACGGTGGCGCTGCTGGAGCCGGAGGAGCGCGCCCGCATCAAGGGGCTGCTCATCAATAAATTCCGCGGCGATGTGGAGATCCTGCGCCCCGGCCTTGCGATGCTGGAAGAAAAAACGCAGCTGCCGGTGCTGGGGGTCGTGCCCTACCTGAAGGTGGACATTGAGGACGAGGATTCTCTTTCCACCCGGCTGGATGCGGGCAAAACGGTCCACCCGCTGGATGCGGCCATCCTCCGCCTGCCGCACATCTCCAACTTTACCGATTTCATGCCGCTGGAGCAGCACCCGCTGCTGGGTGTGCGGTATGTGCAGAATACCCGCCAGCTGGGCACACCGGATCTCATCATCCTGCCCGGAACCAAGAACACGGTGGATGACCTGCTCTGGCTGCGGCAGTCCGGGCTGGAAGCAGCCCTGTTGAAGCTGGCGGCCAACGGCACGCCGGTGCTGGGAGTCTGCGGCGGGTATCAGATGCTGGGCGAGACACTGGCCGACCCTGAGGGCACGGAGAGCGGTACGGCGCAGACCGTGCGGGGGCTGGGGCTGCTGCCCACCCGCACAGTGTTTACCGGTCAGAAGCACCGCACCCAGGACACTGCCGCCGTGACCGCCGCCCCCTTTGCGGGTGCGGCCCTGACCGGATATCAGATCCACACCGGCCGCACCGAGGTGCAGGGTGTGCCCTTCTGCACACTGGCAGACGGTACACCCGAGGGCTGCGTGCAGGACAATGTGTTCGGCACCTACCTGCACGGCCTGTTTGATACCGGGGAACTTACCGAGAAGCTGGTGGCCCTGCTCTGCCGGCGCAAGGGCATTGCGCCGGACAGTGCCGCCCTCATCCCGATGGAGCAGTACCGCCAGCAGCAGTTTGACCTGCTGGCCGATGGCGTGCGCGGCGCGCTGGATCTGGATGCCGTTTACGCGGCCATGGGGTTGGAGAACCCGCGGAGGAATGCACAATGATCCCACAACATCATCTGCCCGCCGACATTGAGCGGACAAGCCTTTCCATCATCACGGCAGAGCTGGAAGCGCAGGGCCTGACCCCGCCGCCCGAGCACGAAGCCGTGGTCAAGCGGGTCATCCACACCACCGCCGACTTTGACTATGCGAAAAATCTGCGCTTCACGCCGGGGGCTGTGGCGGCAGGTGTGGCCGCCCTGCGGGCCGGGACCCCTATCATCACCGACACCAACATGGCACTTTCGGGCATTTCCAAGCCTGCCCTTGCCCGGCTGGGCGGCAGTGCCCTCTGCTATATGGCGGACCCTGAGGTGGCGCGGATCGCAGCCGAGACCGGAACCACCCGGGCAGTGGCCTCCATGCACCGCGCGGCGCAGGAGCACCCCGGGGCCATTCTTGCGGTGGGCAATGCCCCCACCGCCCTGCTGACCATTGCGGAAGAGATCGAGGCCGGGCTGCGGCCTGCCCTGGTCATCGCCGTGCCGGTGGGGTTTGTGAATGTGGTGGAAAGCAAGGAAGCGCTGTTTGCCGCCTGTGCAGCCCACGGCGTGCCTGCCATCGCGGCCATGGGCCGCAAGGGCGGAAGCACCGTGGCCGCCGCAGTCTGCAACGCCCTGGTCTACTCTGCCGCCGAGATGCAGGACCCTGCGGCGAGAGGGTGGAAATAGGGCGGAACCGGTGAAAACGCCCCTTTTTGCGCTTTTGCTTGACTTTTTGGCAGAAACAAGGTATCGTTTATCTGTATGACGATTGATATATGAGTGGAAGCTTTGCGTGAAAAAGGAAGCATTATGGCACAGACGATTTTAGAAGAAAAGAAAAAATCACGGCTGATGACAGAGGGCAGCATCTGGAAGAGCATCCTGCTCTTCTCGGTGCCGCTGATCCTGGGCAACATGCTGCAGCAGCTGTACAACACCGCCGATTCCATCATTGTGGGCAACTTTGTGGGCAGCAACGCGCTGGCAGCGGTCGGCTCCAGCGGCTCGCCCATCTTCCTGCTCATCGGGTTCAGCCAGGGCATTGCCGTGGGTGCCGGTGTCGTGGTGTCTCAGTTTCTGGGAGCCAAGGACAGGGAGGGCGCGCACACTGCGGTGCACACCTCCCTGGCCCTTTCAGCCATTCTGGGTGCGATCCTGACCGTGTGCGGCATTGCCGTCAGCCGGGCCCTGCTCACCGCCATGAACACCCCCGCAGAGGTGCTGGAGGATGCGGTGCTCTATATACGGCTCTATTTTGGCGGCGTGCTGTTCAGCGTGGTGTATAACATGGCAGCCGGTATCCTGAACGCCGCCGGCAACTCCAAGCGGAGCCTGCTCTACCTGGGCGTTGCCTCCATCACCAATATCGTCCTCGACCTTGTTCTGATTGCCGGATGCAGGATGGGCGGGGCCGGTGCGGCCTTTGCCACCGATATCAGCCAGCTGGTGTCCTGTGTGCTCTCCCTGCGCTTTCTGATGCGGGTGGAGGACGATTACCGCGTGACGGCAAAGGAAGTGCGCGTGCACAAAAAGATGGCGGTCCGCATCATCAAGGTGGGCCTGCCCACCGGTATCCAGAACATGGTCATCTCCCTTTCCAATGTGCTGGTGCAGGTCAGCGTCAACGGCTATGGTGCCGCTGCCATGGCAGGCTTTGCCGCCTATATGAAGGTGGATGGCTTCAACATTCTGCCTGTGCTGAGCTTCGGCATGGCGGCCACCACCTTTGTGGGCCAGAACTTTGGTGCGGGCAAGATCGACCGTGTCAAAAAGGGCACCTTTGTCACCCTGGGCATGTGCATCGTTTACACCATCCTGACCGGCATCCTGCTGCTCGCCTTCCAGGACCCCATCATGCACCTGTTCACCGGCGATGAAACGGTCATTGCCTACGGCAAGATCTGTATGCTCTATTTCTGCCCCTTCTACTGGATGCTGGGCATCCTGCAGGGCCTTGCCGGTACGGTGCGCGGCACCGGCAAGAGCGTGCCGCCCATGGTGGTGCTGCTGATCTCCCTGTGCCTGTTCCGCATCGCCTGGATCCAGTTTGCCCTGCCCCTGTTTGCGGGCATCGAGGGTGTGCTGCTGGTCTACCCGGTGTCCTGGGCTGTGGGTGCAGTGTTGATGGTGCTCTACGCCTGGAAGGGCAAATGGATGCAGCTGCCGGAAGCAATTTCATAAACCGGACGCACCCGATCCCCCGGTGGAAGTGCATTTTATACAAAAAGTAACGTATGAATGCATAAAATATTCGGGGGGGGGGGGGGCTAAAAAATCTGCGAAAATCAGTTGATTTTTGCCGAAAAATGCCGTATACTGAATTATAGTTTCAAATCGAACGACAGACTTCGACAAAAGGGGCTGATAAGATGGAGTGCACGCAGGCAGAGGCCTTTGAACAGTATATTCGGGATCTGCGCGTTGTGCGCTCGATCTCCCGGCCCAGCTTTCCGGAGGGCAAAGCTCCCGCTGCCGTGCTGGAAGAGATCCAGACCAACGCGCTGAGATGCAATGCCCTGATGCGGCAGAATGAGGCACTGCTGGCGCAGTTTGTCTACGACCGCGACCCTGCCTCCCTGACCGAAACGGATATCCAGGGACTGAGTGCCTTTGCGGGCAGGCTGTTCAACTATGCGAACAGCGAGGATATGGGCGTGGCGTTCAAGGTGCATCAGCTGCTGCTGGCAGCGGCCCGCAGCCGGGAAGACGTGCCCATGATCGTCAGGGAGCTGTACTACACGGGCATCACCCTGCATTATATGAACGTCCGGGATGAGGGAACTGGCATCAACCTGTTGGGCGATGCGATCCAGGTCTATTTTACGGAAGCTGCTGAATCCATGTCACGGTATGAACAGCTGGACAGGAATACCCGGCAGTATCTCATCCGCTGTGTGGGCAACACCCGGCTGGGGATGTCCCGCGGCACCCACGAGGAAAGCCGCCGGTATCTGGAGCGGTTCCGCCGCGCAATGGACATCATCCAGTCTGCGCATTACCATGCGCTGGACCCGGAGTTCCCCTGGGAAAGCTACATCTATTCCATGCACATGGACCGCATGACCCTGCTGACCCATCTGCGGCAGGAGGAGGATCCCGAGGTGGCGCGGCAGGTGCTGGAATCGGCGGAATACATCTGGACGCACAAGAAGAAACACAAGGGCCCGGATGCACGCCTGCAGAACTGGCGGGTGCCCTACTTTTATGCTGCTGCCCGCTACCATGCCGGGGTGGGCAGCCTGGAAGACGTGGTCAAGATCCTTCTGGAATCGGCGGGAAGCGTGGAGCAGGATGATTATTCTGCCGAGGCCATCAACCGGAAGCTGGTTCTGGCGGCCTATCTTTCGGTCTATGCAGAACGTCTGGACGATGCGGGAGCACAGAGGTATCGTGCAACCGTGGAGCAGGTACGCCGTTCTGCGTATCAGTATCTGGAACAGATGCCGGCCAGCCAGTATCCCCGTGTGGTAAGCTCTGCCGCCTGGGAGTTGAGCAAGATCAGTTCCAGCTCAGATGAAACGGCGAACCGCCGGATGCTGGGCAGTATCCTGGCCGGGCACAAGCCGACCTATGTCCACTCGCTGATGGTGGCAGAGCTGACCCGTGCCCTGCTGCATCGGCAGATCGAGACAAGGCCCGAAACACTGGTGGGCCTGCTGGGCTGCAGGAGCGCGGCCGAGGTGCAGGCCCGGCGGGAAGAGCCCGGCCAGTCACCCTAGGAGTGCGGCCTGTACCACGACCTTGGCAAGTGTGCCGTTCTGATGTACATCGACAACAACGCCCGCCGCCTGCTGGATGAGGAGTTTTTCTGCATCCAGAGCCACCCAAGGACCGGCGCTGCCATTCTGAATAGAATGGGCTGCGGAAGAACGCTGGCCCCGGCGGCACTCTATCACCACTGCTATTACAACGGCAAGGGCGGATATCCCAATGATGTACCCTCCTGCCCGGAGGAGATCAAGGGGATCGTGGATGCGCTGAGCGTGGCGGATTCGCTGGATGCCGCCACCGATAATATCGGTCGGTGCTACAACCTTGCCAAGCCCTTCCACGCTCTGCTGGAAGAGCTGCGGGCCCAGAGCGGCACCCGCTATGCGCCCAATGTGGTCGCCCTGTTCGAGGATGGGCGTTTCTGCCAGCAGCTGGCAGAGAACACGGATGCCGAGCGCAAAAGGGTGTATCTGCAGGTGTATCACGCCGGAAGTGAAGAAAAATAAACGACCCTCTCTATCATTGCTTCGCAGTGCCACCTCCCCAAAAAGGGAGCGGGCATACGTCAGCGTGATAGAGAGGGTCATTCTTTTTGTTTAAGTCAGGATGAAGCTTTCCCAGTCCACCCTGCCGGTGCAGTTCAGCCGGAAGAAGAGCGGAAAGGTTCCTGCCGGGGCAGAAAAGCTGCCCTGTACCTCCTGCCAGTCCGTGCTGGCGGGGAAGGTGACCTCGGCGGATTTCCGGGTGCAGGCCTCGTCCAGATAGACGGCCATGCTGCCCGGTGCGCTGGCCCGCAGGCGCAGGGTGAGCCGGGAAGCATCCCCCAGTGCGAAGTACTTGAACCCTGCCAGTGTGCCGTCCTGCATATTGGAGATATAGTGCAGGCTGTCCTCCCGCTTGCCGCTGGAGGCAGGCTCTTCAAAAATGTGGGGCTGGGTGTCCCGCGCACACTTGCGGATGGTGAGCCGCTCCTTGCCGATGGTCTCGTGGGTCAGATTGCAGGCGTAACAGGCATTGTAGCTGCCGGTGCCGGGCAGCGGCCCGCCGTTCAGGCCGCAGCTTGTGATCTCGGCCTGGTGAAAATGACCCTCCGCATCCAGCACAACGGGTTCGGCACAGCCCTGGCGGCAGCACTCGATGCCGTGAGTCTGGCGGTGGTAGAAGATGTACCACTGACCACCCAGCCGGACAAGGCCGCCGTGGGTGTTGCCATAGGGGGCCTTGGGCGTGGTGTTACCGTTCCGTCCGATGTCTGCATTGGAAACGAGGATTCCGCCGTACCGGTAGCCGGTCAGCGGCTGGTCGGAGACAGCATAGCACAGGTCGTGGCTCTGCTCAGAGGAATACACAAGGTAATACCGTTTGCCGATTTTCCGGGGAGAAGAGGCTTCGTAGAAGCCGTGGCCCTCAAAGCCGGTGCCAGCGGTGGCCTGACAGCCGGGCAGCACCTCAAAAGGCCCGGCCTTGATGGTATGCATGTCCGGTTCCAGCTCAAAGCCCAGACTGTACTTGCCCAGCTTGAGTGCCCACGGGAAATCCAGTGTGGGGCAGAAGCCGATGTAGAGATAGATCCGGCCATCGTCGTCCACCAGCACGCCCGGGTCGAACATCTTGGTGGCGGGTATGGTGCCATCCGGGAAAGTTACATTGCACAGATAGGTGAAGGGTCCCTGTGGCGTGTCGCTGACAGCGACCTCACAGGGATCGTATTTTCCACGATTATAATACAGATAGTACCGTCCATCGGGGCCCTGCACGCAGTCGGGGGCGGCAAGGTTGCCGCCTTCTTCCAGTGATGCAGTGGTGGCGGTGTAGGGATAGCTGATGCCCTCGTATTTCCAGCTGCCCAGATCATCCAGCGGGGCGCTCCACACAACGTAATCGCCCTCGCAGAACTGAGTGGAGCCTGCCACATCGTGGCTGCCATAGACATAGAGCCGGTCGCCCCAGATACGGGGCTCACCGTCCGGGACATACTCCCACAGGGGCAGATAGGGATTCATGGCGGGATGCTTCATTCAAATACCTCCTTGCAAAAAGAGCCCTCCGGCGCTCACGCAGTTTACCCCGAAAAGCAGGGGGGTCCCTGATGCGTGAGCCGCCGAAGGGCTCCATCTTCTGTTTGATTTTATTAAATCAGATGCAAAAGGCTTTGTCAAGCACCGGCGGCTGCATCGCTTCAGCCGGGGTACTTAGCCACTTCCAACAGTTCCTCCGCCCGGCGGACCTGTTCCGCCGTGGGGGGAACAGCGTCGGGCAGGGGATAGGAGATGCCCAGCTTCTGCCACTTGAACAGCCCCAGCGTGTGGTAGGGGAGAACCTCCACCCGCTGCACCGTTTTCAGGCTGCGGATGAAGTCTGCGGTCCTGCGCAGGCCCTCCTCGTCATCGGTGAGGCCGGGCACCAGCACATGCCGGATCCAGAGCGGAACGCCCAGATCAGAGATGTGCCGTGCCATGGCTAAGATGTTGGCATTGTCCCTGCCGGTAAGCTGACGGTGCTTCTCCGGGTCGATCTCCTTGAGATCCAGGATCACCAGACTGGTGGAAGCCATCAGGGTATCGAAGGCGGCCAGGTAGGCGGGGTCATCGGGCTGGAACGGCTGACCGGCCGTGTCCAGCGCGGTGTGCACCCCCTTGGCGCGTGCCAGCTGGAAGAATTTTGTCAAGACGTCCATCTGCCGCAGCGGCTCGC